>SPKZ01012380.1_pt1 | contig 21758 bp, 16 predicted proteins | sample 2456571 | NCBI WGS metagenome assembly SPKZ01 (sample SAMN11192286, study PRJNA482655) | marine metagenome | biome: ENVO:00000447; feature: ENVO:00000244|ENVO:00000211|ENVO:00000569|ENVO:00002023; material: ENVO:00002151; isolation source: ocean water from marine abyssalpelagic zone ... | reverse complement strand
TCGTATCCATTCCACAACCGCTGTTTGCATCGAGCAGACCGCGCGCCACGGTGCCGCCAGCGATCGGCCGCGGCACCACATCTGCGATCAAGAGAAACGATCGGGTCCCCCGGGAACCCAACCGCTGACCTCCCGGGTGAATTCCACTGCCGGGCCGAAACCGTACCGAGGTCCGAGTACTGCACTCCGTGTCTCTTGATGCGCAATCCGAGCGATGAGTGTGAAAGAATCTTCCCACAATGGGAAGTAAGTTATCTCGTAGGAACAATGTTTCCTATATCGACCGTCCCACAGGGAGCAGTATTCCAATTTGAGCCCCCTCGGGAAATAAATTTGAGCCCCCTCGGGAAATAATTCGACCGGGGAGCCCCCGCTCCCCGCTGGGCCCCCAAAGCCACACACGTAGATCCTCGGGGTATGCTTTGGGGAATCCAGAAGCGCTCGCCCTGATCCCGAAAAAGCGCTGTAGGAACGAAGCACTTCGGGCTGCATTGCCGGCGGCCCCGGAGGAAATCGGCGGTGACGCCGCCTGGGCGCTACGAGATCGGCGTGGGCCGACGAAAAGTTGTGCCGCCGCCTTTACTTCAAACGGCAGCCGGCCGAACGAGACCACGGAGGCGAATTCCACATTGGAGCCCAACGAAACGGTGCCGTTCCGCAAGAAACTCTATGCAGGTTGGATGACAATCGTGGCCCGCTTCGGCCACTCGCAGACCCTCGTCATGATGGCAGCTTTCTATTTCTTCCTGATCGGGCCCGTTTCGATCGTGTCGCGACTCTTCGGTTCGGACATGTTGGGCAAGCGCGGTTTCGGAGAGGATGGCTCGGCGTGGCTACCCGCGGACTCCGCGGCGCCCGATCTCGAGCGCGCCAAGCTCACGTCTTGAGTTCACCTCCCTGCTACGTCTCGAATCCTCGGAACCGCGACGCGATCGGAGCATCTCGGTGAACGTTCTCGGAATCTCAGCCTTCTACCACGACTCGGCGGCTGCGCTACTCGTCGACGGCCAGCTCGTCGCGGCCGCACACGAAGAGCGTTTCACGCGGAAGCGCCACGATCCCGACCTGCCGAAGCAGGCCGCCGCGTACTGCCTCGAAGCGGCGGGCCTCACGATCGACGACATCGACTACGTCGCGTTCTACGACAAGCCGTTCATCAAGCTCGAACGGATTCTGATGACCTATCTCGCGACGTTTCCGCGCTCGCTTCCCTCCTTCAGCAAGTCCATCCCGATCTGGCTGAAGGAGAAGCTGTGGATTCCGAGCCTCATCGGGAAAGAGCTGGGCTACGACGGCGAGGTCCTCTTCGCCGAGCACCACCAGTCGCACGCGGCGTCGGCGTTCCTCGCGTCTCCTTTCGAAGAAGCGGCGATCCTCACCTGCGACGGCGTCGGCGAGTGGGCAACCACCACTATGGGCGTGGGCCGCGGGGAGAGCTTCGAGCTCACGAACGAGCTCCGCTTCCCGCACTCGCTCGGCCTCCTTTACAGCGCGTTCACCTACTACCTCGGATTCAAGGTCAATAGCGCGGAGTACAAGTTGATGGGCGCGGCTCCCTATGGAAAGCCGAAGTACGCGGACAAGATCCTCACGGACCTGATCGACCTCCGAGACGACGGGTCGTTCAAGCTCAACATGAAGTACTTCTCCTACGACTACGGCCTGCGGATGACCAACGACCACTTCGCCGACCTCTTCGGACACCCGGTCCGCAAGGGCGAATCGAAGATGGAGCAGTTCCACTGGGACATGGCGGCGAGCATCCAGAACGTCACCGAGGAGATCATGCTGCGGATGGTGCGCAGCCTCCACGAACAGACGGGACTCCCGAACCTCTGTATGGCGGGTGGCGTGGCGCTGAACTGCGTGTCGAACGGCCGCATCGTCCGGGAGGGTCCCTTCGAGAACCTCTGGGTGCAGCCGGCCGCTGGCGACGCCGGCGGCGCGCTCGGCGCAGCGCTCTTCGTACACAACGCCGTGCTCGGCAAGCCCCGCAACCACCGGATGGACCACGCCTACTGGGGTCCCTGCTACACCGACGAGGCCATCCAGCAGTGCCTCGACGCACGCGGGGCGGTCTACAAGACGATGTCGCGCGCGGACATGATCGCCGAGACGGCCCGCCAGCTCGAGGCAAACCAGGCGGTCGTCGGCTGGTTCCAGGGTCGCATGGAGTGGGGCCCGCGCTCCCTTGGCAGCCGAAGCATCATCGCGGACGCCCGCAACGAGGACAACTGGAAGCGCGTGAACCTGAAGATCAAGTTTCGCGAGAGCTTCCGCCCGTTCGCCCCCGCGGTCCTCGCGGACAAGGCTTCCGAGTGGTTCGATATCGACCGCGAGAGTCCCTATATGCTCCTCGTGTGCCAGGTCCTCGAGGGGAAGAACATCCCCGCGGTGACCCACGTGGACGGCTCGGCGCGGCTCCAGACCGTGACTCCTGAGAGCCACCCCGAGTTCCACGATCTGCTCCACGCCTTCGACGAGCGCTCGGGCTGCCCGGTGCTGATCAACACGTCTTTCAACGTCCGCGGCGAGCCGATCGTCTGCTCTCCCGATGACGCATACTTGTGCTTCATGCGTACCAACATGGACGTCCTCGTGCTCGGGAATCAGGTCCTCATGAAGGAGGACCAGCCCGAGCTCCACGAGGACTTCGATTGGCGCGAGCGATACGCTCTGGACTGAGGTCTAGTGGGACCACGTCAGGGGGCCATCGAAATCGGCCGGCCACCGGACAAAGATTCGTACACAGGCCAGCGGACAACAGGCCGACAGGGAGTGAATTGATGGCGCGTTCAACCGGGGGATTACTCGATCGCCTCTCGATCTTCGGCGAGCTGTGGGCCTTCATGAAGGTTCGGAAGAAGTGGTGGCTCGGACCCATCGTGGTCACGATGTTGCTGTTGTCCGTCCTGATCGTGCTGACCGAAGGCTCGGCCGTCGCACCGTTCATCTACGCGCTATTCTGAGCCGAGAAGAGGGCCCCCCGGGAAGCGAACCGATGGGGGCCCTACCCTTTCGAGCCATACTAGGTTCGAGCCATACCAGGTTCGAGCCACACCAGGGATAGTGCAGTTGGATTCGGAGCCCGGAACCACCTCGACTGGGTTTGATTCCGCAACACGGAAAGTTGCGTTCACGACCACCGCCTTTGCCGTCGCGTGCGCGTTCGCCGTCTTTTTGCCGATCCTCTATCACATGGTCCTCCATTGGCGTGCCGTCGCGGACTACTCCCACGGCTTCTTGATCGCCCCCCTCGCGATCTATTTCGCGTGGGAACGACGGAAGAAGGTGAAGCGCGCGGCCGTGCAGCCCAGCTGGTGGGGGCTCGTACCGCTGTTTCTCGGCGCGCTGGCGCTGGCGATCGGACGCCTCGGGGTCGAGCTCACCGCGATGCGCGCCAGCTTCGTCCTCACCCTGATCGGACTGCTGCTGCTGCTGTTGGGCCCGCGCGTGTCCCGCGTTCTGGCGTTCCCTTTGCTCTTCCTGTTCCTGATGATCCCGCTGCCGCAATCGCTCGTGAACGTGATCGCGTTCCCACTGCAGCTCATCGCAACGGATCTGGCCGTCCAGTCACTCTACCTGTTCGAAATTCCCGCGATGCGCGAGGGCAATATCATCCACCTCGCGAGCACGCAGCTGTTGGTGGCCGAGGCGTGTTCCGGACTGCGCTCGCTGTTGGCGCTCGGGACACTCGCCGTCGTGTTTGCGTACTTCTTCAGGAAGAACACCTTGGAGCGGATCGTGATCGTCCTCTCCGCCATCCCGATCGCCATCCTCGTCAACGCGTTTCGCGTGGCGCTGACGGGTTGGCTCACTCACTCGTTCGGTTCGAGCGCGGCGGAGGGGATCCTTCACACCACGGAGGGATTCTTCACCTTCGGGCTCGCCTTCGCGGCGCTGCTCTTCGAAGCCTGGCTGCTGCAGAACTTTTGGCCGAGCCGCTGGTCGATCCAGGCCACCGGCAGGTCGCGAGCATGATCAAGTTCAGCGTGGCGCTCGGCTTCATCGCGCTCAACTTCTATACCTACTCCTTCCTCGCGAACGAGCGCGTAATCCCGCCCCGCGAGAGCTTCGACTCCTTCCCGATGGAGTTCAGCGAGTGGTCCTGCGCCGAGCGAGAGACCATGACCCCCGAGGTCGAGCTCAACCTGGGCGTCAGCGACTACGTCATCTGCAGCTACGTGAGGCAGCAGCCACTCGACCTGGTGGGCGTCTACATCGGCTACCACTCCAGCCAGGTGCGCGAGGAGGGCGGCGGGGCCGGCGAGAACTCGATCCACCCGCCAGCGCACTGCATGCCGGGATCTGGCTGGGACATCATCGACAACCAGACCGTCGAGATCGACATACCCGAGCTTCCGCAGGCCCACGCCACCGTCAAGCGGATGATCGTCGCCAAGGGCAAGGCGCGGCAGCTCGTCTACTACTGGTACCAGTCGCGCGGGCGCGTGATCTCCGAGGACTGGAAGAAGATCATCTACGTCGGCTTCGACCGGGCGACCCGGGGGCGCACGGATGGATCGCTCACGCGCTTCACGATCCCCATCATCCGCAACGACGAGGCGCGAGCCGAGGCGGCCTTCTACGACCTCGCGCCGCTGCTGCTGTCGGGTCTCGCCAGCTACGTCCCCGAGTGAGAATCTAGAGCGGTGAGCGTCTACAACGACACCATCTACCCGCGCCTCCCGGTCAGTGTCCAGAACATCGCCTGCACCGCGATGGGGTTCCTCCTCTACCGCAACCGCTTCAACGCCCACTTCCACAAGACGCTCGCGAATTGGGAGAAGAGCGTTCACGATCCCATTGAGAAGCTCCACGAGCTGCAGCGCCAGCGCCTCGACCGGCTTCTGGAGCGCGCGAGGCGCTTCGTCCCCTATTACCGCGACCTCCCTCCCTCCAGCGACGCCCGCGACCCGGTGGTCGCGCTCGAGGAAACGCTGGCCTCGATCCCCCCCCTCGAGAAGCGCTTCTACCGCGACCAGCCCGAAGCGTTCTTTGCCCGCGACATCCAGCGAAGCAGGCTGCACCGCGGTCGCACCAGCGGCACCACGGGCACGGCCCTGCCGCTGTGGTACCTGCCCGAGACCCTGGCCGAGGAGTACGCGACGGTGTGGCGACTGCGGCGCTCCTGTGGAGTCGAGAACCCCGCTGCCTCAAACCTGACCTTCACCGGCAACATCACCGTGCCCTTCGGGCAGACGAAGCCGCCCTTCTGGCGTTACAACGCCTTCTCGGGGCAGCACCTCTTCTCGATCTACCACATGACCCCGATGAATCTGCGCTCCTACGTCGAGGAGGTGCACCGCGTGACCGCGCGCTATGTGCAGGGCTATCCGTCGTCGATCCACCTCGTCGCCCGCGCGCTTCTCGAAGCCGGGCGCCCCCTCCCGAAGGGGAGGCTCGCAGCCGTGTTCACGTCCTCGGAATCGCTGCTCGCCTTCCAGCGAGAGACCATCGAGAAGGCCTTCGGCGCACCCATCCGGGACCGCTACGGCGTGAGCGAATTCGGCGCCTCCATGACCGAATGCTCCAAGGGGCGCCTCCACGTCGACATGGAGTTCTGCATCGTGGAGGTGGATGTCACCGAAGAGTCCGACCTCTGGGAGACCGGCCCGCTCCTCATCACGGGCCTCTCCGACGGCGCTACGCCGCTCTTCCGCTATCGAATCGGCGATGTCGGCACGCGCTCGAAGCGGCCCTGTCCCTGTGGCCGGGCCGGTGACGTCTTCTTCGAGGTGGACGGTCGCGTCGAAGACTACGTGCTGACGCCCGACGGACGCCTCGTCGGGCGCCTCGACCATGTCTTCAAGCAACAGTTGGAAGTCGCCGAGGCCCAGATCCTCCAGGACGACAAGAACTCCATCGATGTCCTCATCATCCCGCGAGAAAGCTACACGGATGTGTCGGCGCGGCGCCTGCTGAAGGAGATCCGCTCGCGCCTCGGCGAGGAGATCGAGATCCGCATCCGCAGGGTCACGAACATCCCCCGCGAGCCCAACGGGAAGTTCCGCGCAGTGAAGTCCTCCGTCGGAAGGATCACGGCGTGACGCGGGTCGGGATCTGCCGCACGCGGCCGACCTACGACGGACTCGAAGCTCCCTTCGGACCGGGAGCGCCCCATCCCGAGCTGCGGGGCCTGCTCGGCGAATCCGCGGGACTCGGGACCCCGAACCACGTCTATGCCGCCGCGCGTGCCGCGCTCCTGGGTCTCGGCCTCGATACCGGACGCTTCGGAAGCGGCGAGTGGAACCCCCTCGGTGATCTCGTTGCGCGCGGCGGCCGCGTCGTCCTGAAGCCGAACTTCATCCGGCACTGGAACCCCGCGGCCCTGGGCAGCATGGCGAGCGTCATCACACACGGCGGTCTGATCCGCGCGCTGGCCGACTACGCCTTCCTCGCGGTGGGGCGAAGTGGCTCGGTCTGCATCGCCGAAGCGCCGCAGCACGACTGTGACTTCCAGCGCATCCGGGAGCTGGCGGGGCTCTCGGAGCTGTCGGACTTCTACGCGAACGAGTGTGGGCTCGAGTTCACCGTCCTGGATCTGCGGCGGGAGGCGGTCTGCTACCGGGACGGCACGATCGTCGAGCGACGCGCCCTGCCCGGAGACCCGGAGGGCTATCGCCTGGTCGATCTGGCGGGCCACAGCGCCTTCGCGGAATCGGGCCTCGATCCGCGCCGCTTTCGCGGCGCCGACTACGACCCGGAACCGACGGCGCAGCACCACCTGGACGGGCGCAACGAATACCTGCTCTCCGAGACGGTGCTGGGCGCCGACCTCGTCGTGAACCTCCCCAAGCTCAAGACCCACAAGAAGACCGGTATCACGCTGGCCCTGAAGAACGTCGTGGGCATCAACGGCGACAAGAACCTGCTGCCCCACCACTGCGTGGGCTCCGAGTCCGAGGGAGGAGACGAGTACCCCGGCCGCAGCCCGATCGACCGGCTGCGCAGCGCCGCCAGCGAGGTGGCGCGCCGGCTGCTCGCGCGCGGCGTGGCGACGGGTCTCGTGCGCGCCGTGCGGCGCCTCGAGTCGGCAACGCGCGGGGACGACTTCATCCGCTCGGGCAACTGGTATCGCAACCGCACCACCTGGCGGATGTGCCTCGACTTGAACCGCTGCCTCTACTACAGCGATGCGAAGGGAGACCAATTCGACGCGCAGGCACCGGTGCGCAGGGTCCTCAGCGTCGCCGACGGCATCATCGCGGGTGAGGGACAAGGACCACTGGCTCCCCGCGATCGCCCCCTGGGCGCCGTGCTGGCCGCCCTCGACCCCGTCGCTCTCGACCTGGTGGCGATCCGGCTGATGGGCTTCGACGAGCGCAAGATCCCCATGGTGTGGGAGGCCATGCGAGACGGGGGCCTCCGTGTGACGGCGGTTCGCAGGCCCGAGGACGTCGAGCTATGCGCGGTGTCGGCCGATACCTTCGAGGCCCGCGCCGAGACGCTCGACGCCTGCCGGGCCGCGCAGGCCTTCGAAGCGCATAGCGGCTGGCGCGGGCACGTGGAGTACCGAGCCGCCTGAGGGCGCCGGGAGGGAAGAGCAGAGAACACCGTGTGTGGAATTGCCGGATACTCGGGTGAGTTCGACCAGGCGCTGCTCGAGCGCATGAACGAAGCCATCGCCCACCGAGGCCCCGACGACGCGGGCACGCTGGCGCTGGAAGGCTGTGCCGTGGGTCTGGCACACCGACGCCTCTCGATCATCGATCTGTCGTCTCGCGGCCATCAGCCCATGTGGGACGCTACGGGAAGCGTCGCGATCGTCTACAACGGCGAGATCTACAACTACCGCGAGCTACGTCGTGAGCTCGTCACCGACGGCTACGAATTCAACAGCGACACCGACACCGAGGTGCTCCTCAACCTGTACCGCCGCGACGGCAAGAAGATGCTCGAGCGCCTCAATGGGATCTTCGCCTTCGCGCTCTTCGACGCCGAGCGGAAGACGCTGCTCCTCGCCCGCGACGGGATGGGAGTGAAACCTCTCTACTACGCGCAGACTCCCCACGGCTTCCTATTCGCCAGTGAGATCAAGGCGCTCCTCCAGGATCCCGGGGTCGATCGCACCCTCGACCAGGCGGCGGTGCACCACCATCTCATCTACCTGTGGTGTCCCGCACCGCTCACGATGTTGGAGGGCGTGCACAAGCTCGAGCCCGGCTGCGCGATGACGGTGAAGGACGGCCGGGTGGTCGAGACCTGGACTTTCTACGACCTGCCCTTCGACGAGGAGTTCGTCGATTGGCCGGCAGAAGATGCCATCGTCCAGGTACGCAAATATCTGACGCAGGCGGTCGAGCGGCAGCTCGTGGCGGATGTGACCGTCGGCGCCTTCCTGTCGGGCGGCCTCGATTCCTCCGCCGTCGTCGCACTGGCGCAACGCCGCATGGGCGACGAGAAGCTTCAGTGCTTCACCATCGGTTTTCCCGCCGACGGCGAGAACGAGGGCATGGCCGAGGACCTCCCCTACGCGCGGCGCGTCGCGCAGCACCTCGGCGTCGATCTCCACACGATCGAGGTCGGCCCGCAGATGGTGGAAGAGCTGCCGAAGATGATCTTCCACCTCGACGAGCCCCAGGCGGACCCAGCTCCCATCAACGCGCTCTACATCAGCCAGCTCGCCCGGGAGCACGGCATCAAGGTGCTGCTCTCGGGGGCGGGCGGTGATGACATCTTCACTGGCTACCGCCGCCACCATGCGCTGATCCGCGAGCCCTTGTGGTCCTGGCTGCCGCACACCGCCCGGCGGGGCATCAGTACGGTGAGCGCGGGCATCCATCCCACGACGGATTTCCGGCGCCGTCTCTCCAAGCTGCTCCGCAACGCCGACCTGGCTCAGAACGAGCGCATCACCAGCTATTTCCAGTGGATCTCCCCGGACGTGGTGGAGTCGGTGCTCTCGGAGCCGCTCCGTCCCGATTTCCCCAGTACCCTGCAGAATGGGCCGGTCCCCCGCGCGTTGAACACGCTGGGCGCTGACGTTCCGCCGATCAACCGGATGCTCTACCTCGAGGGCAAGTTCTTCCTGGCCGACCACAACCTCAACTACGTCGACAAGGTCTCGATGGCGAGCGGGGTGGAGGTGCGCGTTCCCCTCCTCGACCCCGACCTGACGAAGCTGGCTGCCCGGCTCCCCGTCCACTACAAGCAGCGCGGAAACGTCGGAAAGTGGGTGCTGCGCAAGGCCGTGGAGCCCTACCTGCCGCGAAACGTCATCTACCGCCCGAAGACGGGCTTCGGCGCGCCCCTGCGCAGCTGGCTTCGCGGAGACCTCCGGCCCATCGTCGACGAGCTGTTGTCGGAGCCCTCGATTCGCCAGCGCGGTCTCTTCGACGCCGCGGGCGTCGCGAAGCTCTTGACCATGGACCGCGAGCGCCAGATCGACGCGACCTACACTCTTTTTTCGATGATCTGTGTGGAGCTGTGGTGCCGCATGTTCGTCGACGTTCCGACGCCACGCCCCCTGTGAAGGCCGACCGACTGTGAAGCAGATCCTGCAGGATGCCCGCAGCGGTGACCTCGAACTCGCCGAGGTGCCGGCGCCGCAGCCCGGCCCCGGCGAAGTGCTGGTTCGCAACGCCTTCTCCGTGGTCTCGCCCGGAACCGAGAAGATGGCCATCGATTTCGCGCGCAAGTCCCTGCTCGGCAAGGCGCGCAGCCGTCCGGACCTCGTGAAGCAAGTGACCCGCAAGCTGCGCCAGGAGGGGCCGATTCCCACCTGGCGCGCGGTGACGACTCGGCTCGCTGCCCCTCAACCGCTCGGCTACTCGTGCGCGGGCGTGGTGGAGAGCGTGGGCGAAGAGGTCGGTGGCTTCGCGCCGGGGGACCGCGTCGCCTGCGCGGGCGCGGGCTACGCCAACCACGCAGAGTTCGTCGTCGTGCCGGAGAACCTCGTGGCCCGAGTTCCCGACGCTGTCGATCTGGAACACGCCGCCTATGCAACCGTGGGAGCCGTCGCGATGCAGGGCCTGCGCGTCGCCAACCCGAGCCTCGGCGAAGTCGGCGTGACCATCGGACTCGGGCTGATCGGACAGCTCGCGGTGCAGCTGCTGCGCGCCAACGGCTGTCGCGTGCTCGGTATCGACCTGGACCCCAAGCGAGTCGAGCAGGCCCTCGAGCAGGGTGCAGAGTGGGGCGCGGCACCCGACGCGGTGCCGCCCGGCTGGAAGGACGCGGCCACGGCGGGCTTCGGGGCCGATTTCGCCGTGGTGACGGCCTCCGCGAGCAGCTCGGCTCCCATCGAGCTGGCCGCCGAGCTGTGCCGCATGCGCGGACGCATCGCGCTCGTGGGCGCCATGCCGCTGGAGCTCGACCGCCGCAGCTTCTACGACAAGGAGCTCGAGCTCCGCATGAGCATGTCCTACGGACCCGGCCGCTACGCGCGTCGTTACGAGGAGGAGGGCTGCGACTACCCCCTGCCCTTCGTACGCTGGACGGAGAATCGCAATCTTCAATCCTTCCTCTCCCTGCTGGCCTCGGGCGCCCTGCACATCGACCGACTCGACGCCGACGTGGTGCCCTTCGAGGATGCGCTCCGCAGCTACGACGAGCTCGCCCGGGGCGAGCGGCGATCGCTGTCCGTCGTCTACCGCTACGCCGGCGGCGCGTCGCTGCAACGCACCCTCCCCCTCTCAGCGACGCTCCAGACGGAGAAGCAGAAGCGCACGCGAGAAACCGTCGGCATCGCGTTCCTGGGAGCGGGAAACTACGCGAAGAGTGTTCTGCTACCCGCGCTCGGGAGCTGCCGTTCCGCGCGACCGGTGACGCTCGTGACGCAGACCGGTGCATCAGCGCGACGAGCGTCCGAGCAGTTCGGCTTCGACCGCTGCGGGACGGATCCCCGGGACGCCTTCGACAGCGCCGAGATCGACCTCGTGTTCGTGACCACGCGCCACGACACCCACGCGGAGCTGGCCGCTCAGGCCCTGCGCGCAGGCAAGGCGGTGTGGCTCGAGAAGCCCGCCGCGCTGTCCCCGGCGGAGCTCGCGGCTCTTCTCGAGGCCGCCAAGGAGAGCGGGAGCTTCCTCACGTTGGGCTACAACCGCCGCTTCTCGACGCACGCGCGCGAGGTGCGGGCCGCCTTCGCCGAGCGGCAGGGTCCCTTGGCCGTCCACTACGCCGTGGCCGCCGGGCCGACTCCAGCGGGGACCTGGCTCACCGATCCAAAGGTCGGGGGCGGCCGCATCGTCGGCGAGGTCTGCCATTTCGTGGACCTGTGCGCCTACCTGGTCGGAACCTCCCCGGAAACCGTCTACGCGCGCGCCCTCGGACGCGACCCCGAGCGCGACGATTCCCTGGTGGCGAACCTGGGGTTTCGCGACGGCTCCACGGCCACGATCGAGTACCTCGCGACCGCGCACCCCGACCTCCCGAAGGAGCGCTTCGAAGTCTCGGGCAGCGGCGGGACGGCGCGCTGTGAGAACTTCCGCGTGACGCAGATCCGGGGCGGCAAGACGCACAAGACACTCAACCAGGACAAGGGGCAGACGGCGGCTGTGTCGGAAGTGGTCGCGCTCGTGAAGAGCGGTGGCGCCTCGCCCTTTGCACTGGACGAGATCGCCGCGGTGTCGCGGGCAACCTTCGCGATGGAGGAGTCCGTGCGGACGGGCAATGCGGTGAGGCTTCACTCGTGAGCGCCATGGATTCGCTCACTTCAGAGCGTCCGCAACCGACACGCGCGTTCGCGTGGCTTGCGCTGCTCGGCCTCGCCTGCATGATGCTCTTCGGTATCGGGATCGCGCTCGGGATCGATGGAGACGAGATCACCGTCCATGGGCTCGCGATCATGATCACCTTTCTGGGCCTGGTACCTCTCGTACTGGATCAAGGCCGCGTCGCTCAGCAGCGTCATCTGCTCCTCACGCTGACGTCGCTGGTCTACGTGGTCTACCTGGCGCTTCCCGTCTGGACCCTCTATTTCCTCGGTGGCCGGCAGATCTTCCTCGAAGAGGTGCTGCTGATTCGCGCGCCGGAAATCACAGCTGGACTGATTGCAGCCCTGATCGGTCAGATCTTTCTCCTTGCCGGTTATGCGATGCCCTTCGGAAGACTGTTCATGAGCGTCGTCCCCAAACCCACACGGGACTGGAGCCCCGAGATAAGTATCGGAATCGCATTGGTGATGATTCCACTCGGAATCGCGGTCTGGCTCGGCTCCGTCATGGGAATCATTCCGACACGCCTGGGAAGCGGCGTGCTCGGCACGGTGTCGCAGGGAACCTTCTACGGTGTGGCGCTACTGACGATCGTCTACCTGCGGTATCGGACGCGACTCGTTCTCGTCATCCTGCCGGTCGTGGTCCCGTTGATCATGACGCTCTACTTCTTCTCGGGCATGAAGGAGAGCTTCTTCATGGCGCCGGCCTTCCTCATCCTCGCATTGCTGGTAACGAGGCGTCGCATTCCCGCGCGCTGGGTGATCACTGGCATCGTCGCCTTCGTACTCTTCTATCCCATTTCGGCGGCGTTCAGGGCCACGGCATGGCAGACCCAGAACCTCCAGCAGAGCCTCCAGAGTCCCGTGCAGACGATAACCAAAACGATCAGAGAGACATCCGGCTACCGCCTTCGCGAATACATCACCGATGGACTCGTGGCCACGGCCAGCCGGACGAGTTCGCTGCCGTGGTTGTCCGTGATCGTCCATGACACCCCGAGTCGAGTGCCCTACCAGGAAGGCTGGACGCTGTCCTACGCCGTCCTGGCCTTCATTCCACGGGTAATCTGGACCGGCAAACCCGTCTTCGACACCGGTCAGTTCATTACGAACACCTACGGCGCGGGGGTAGACACCAGGAGCAGCACTGCGATTTCGTTGGTCGGCGATTTCTACCTGAACTTCGGCTACCCGGGCATCGTTCTGGGAATGCTCTTCATGGGGTTCTTCATTCGGTTGACGCACGAGTTGCTCTTCACAGTGGAACCGACCATCCCGGTACTCTTCGCCGCCGCCATTGCGTGCTATATCATTCCCCGCAACATCGAGAACTTCTTCTCCGCAATCTCATCGGGATTGATTTTCGCCCTGGCGCCCATCGTGGTCGTCCACTTCCTGGTGCGAAGCACCAGGCGGAGTTCAACCGTCGTGGCTCCCGAAGACGGCGAGGATTTCATCGGGCGCAGGCTGGAGATCTGATCGCACGAGGTGCGACTCCGGTGAGGTGACTCGCCTTCTGTACACCATGGCCTCGAGGCAAACTGTCGCGTGCCGATCAGAAGAATCTTGAAATCTTCGCTCCTCTGGCTGAACCACCACACTCCCCAATTTCGTGGCAAGTACCGCGTCACGAAGAAGCTTCACGACCTGCTGCTGTCACCGTCCGGGCTCGTACGGGTCGAATCAGGGGATGCCCTGTTCGAGGTCGCCGGTCGCGATCACATCGAGTTTCGCCTGCTCTACTTCAAGGAAAACTCCCCGGAAATCATCGCCCTTCTCCAGCAGCTCGCAGGCGAGGAAGTGGAGATCTTCTGGGACGTCGGCGCCAATATCGGAACGATCTCGCTTCCCATGGCGGCGCGGTTCCCCGACCTTCACGTCTTCGCGTTCGAGCCCTCCCCGCCGGTCCTCGCGCGGTTGATCAACAACGTCAGCCTGAATGAACGGTTATCCGAACGAATCAGCGTGATCGGCGAGGCGCTTTCCGACTCGACTGGCCTTGTGTCCTTCTTCACGAGCAACGAGGAATTCAACAGCGGGGTCGGAGGTCTTGGCACCAGCCAAAATCGAAATATCGCTCCGGTCAAGCTCTGGTCCTTCACCGGAGACGAGTTGATCCGCGACGGCCACGTACCGGCCCCCCAGCTGATCAAGATCGATGTGGAGGGTTTCGAGCTGGAGGTCTTGAGTGGCCTGCGCGACACGCTCACCAAGTGCCAGCGCATGGCCATCGTTTTCGAACACGAGATCTATCGCCTGGAGGAGCGCGGGCAGCCGCGCGACACCGTCGTCGGCATTCTTCGCGAGTTAGGCTTCGAGATCTTGGTGGCCGAAGCCGGTGGACGCCGACGCGCGCTCGAACCCGCCGACCTCGACACCCCCAACGACTTCGTCGCGCTCAAGGGGTGGTAGCGCGATTGGTACCACTGGTTTCATCCGCCCGTGAGAGCGTCCTCGAATACCTCGCAGAGGCGGTCCACCGAGTGACGCCAGGAAAGATCTTCGGCTCGATCGCGCCCTCGGACGATCCTCGTTTTCGTGTCGTCGTGTTGCATCAGAACCCGGTCGATGGCCCGCGCGAGGTGCACCGGGTCATCGGGCGGAAAGTACAGGGCGGCATCTCCCGAAATTTCACGGAAAGGCGGAATGTCCGAGGCGATGATGGGTGTCTCCGCAACCATCGCCTCGAGCAGGGGATGACCGAAGGTCTCGAGCCAGGACGGAAAGACGAGGGCGACGGATTCGCGGAAGAGACACAGGATCCGTTCGTATGGAACGGGTCCGAGAAAACGAACTCGATCTTCGACGCCGGTCCGGCGGGCGAGGGTCTTCAACTCTGCGCCGTACCGCGGATCCGTCTCGTCCCCACCGGCGATCCACACCTGTAGTTCCGGGTCCGCAACGTGGGCAAGACTGCGGATCAATACTTCCATGTTCTTGTGCCGCTCTAGTGCAGCGGGAAGGAAGACGTAGCGCGGGTACTCGCCGCCTCGATTCCGATCACCTGCGTAACCCCCGAACGCTTCCGTGGAGATCCCGTGTGGCACGACACGGATTCGATCGTCAGGAATCGACACACGTTCGGCGATCAGGTCCGCGGCAGCACGCGAGGGAAAGACGACGCGGCGAGCGCGCCTCACACTGATTCGAACCAGTGCGTTCATCAGACGCAGACGGATATTGTCGTAGAAGCGATGGTCGTAGATGTTGGGATTCCGAAGGGCAACGACGGTGGGCGTCCATCCCACGATGGGCGACAGATCTCCGAGGCAGTAGAGGAGGTCGTAGTTTCGCGCTCGTAGAGGCAACCCGGCCTGCTCGTACAGGACGCGTCGGAGCACGGAAAGAGACGACGCGGAGGTGCCGAAGGAGAGCTCGACGAGGTCGAGACCGCCAGCCTCTTGGCGGGAGATCTGTCCCGCGGCGGCCACCACCGTGAACTCGAAACCACGCGAGTCGCGGCCGAGCTCTCGCAGAACGTTTCGCACATAGCTGCGACCGCCGCCTTTCGTCAATGAGAGCGCATTGAGGAGAATTCGGCGCGTTCGCACGCTGCGAGTATACCCGGAGGTCGCGGAGCCCCTTTCGGGTCAGCCCTCCGCGGAACAGAACCCGTCGAGGACGCGCTGGAGCCGCTTCTCGAAGTTGTCGTAGGAGAAGTGCGCGAGCCCCTTGGGCACGGCTTTGGGCCTCGAAAGCGCCTGTCGAATCGCCGCGAGTATCTGCTCGGGCTGACCCGGGTCCACGAGCAGACCGAGTTCTCCTCCGCGAAGCGGCTCGACGCCACCGTCGGTGCAGCTTCCGACCACCGGGACCCCGCACGCCATCGCTTCGAGGAAGACGAAACCAAAGCCCTCGCCACAGCTGGGCATCGCATACACGTCGGTCAGCCGATAGTGGTCGGCCTTCTCCTCCTCGGAAATGAAGCCCGTGAAGACCACGCGTTCCCTCACTCCGAGGACCGCGGCCTTGCGTTCGAGGCGCGCTAGATCGTCACCCTCTCCGACGATCAGATACGAGACGTCCGGGACGTCCTCCGCCAGTTTCGGAAGGATCTCGAGCATCTCGTCGAACCCCTTGGCCCGTTCCGCCGCAGCGATCCTCCCCAGCGTCATCAGCACGGTGCGGTCTTCGAGCCCATAGCGGCGCAGCAGTTCCTCGGACTTCTCGCCGGGACCGTAGTCCTCGGCGTGGATCGCGTTGGGGAGCAGCGCCACGCGTCCGTCGGCACCGGGTGCCCAACCGAGGAAGCGCTCGCGGGTGAACTCGCTGATCGCGACGTAGCCGTCTACGCGGGGCGCCAGACGGTCGGCGACCAGGCGGCCGGTAGGCTTCCAGGCGTCGATCCCGTAGAGCTCGAGAAGAATCGGGGCGCCGGTCAGGAGCTTCGCCCCCCAGGCGGCGGGGAGGAGCAGGATGTGACCGCACAGGATCAGGTCGAATCTCCGGTCGGAGACGAGCCTTCGCGCGAGGGCCGCGAGGAACCCGACCTTGCTGTTCGCGCCGCCGGCGACGTGGGTCAGCTTCGCCGGGAGCGCCCCCGGCTCGTGATGGAGGGTGCGCAGAACACCGACGACCTCCGTCACGCGGGGGTCGGCACACAATGCGCTCAGGACGTCCCGGTTGTAGGCCCCGATGCCGCCCTGCACACCGAAACCGCCGCTGAGAAGAGCCAGGACCCGCATCGCTCCTTGCTTCGCCGCGGAATCACACGCGCTCGGCGCCACCTCCGCGCATTCCCGCGCTTCGCCTCCCGTGAGCGAGGTCGATAAGCACGCAGCGGGGCGTGGCGGGTCCAATCCTACCCGAGGGAAGGCCGCGCGCCACGGGCGCTGACACCCGGGGAACGGACGGGGACATCTCGGGCCGGGATCGTCGGGGGAATCAGGAGGGCTTCGTCGCCATCACGTAGATATCGCTGCAGAGCGTGGGGAAGGCACGCAGCGGGCGGTCGATGACTGCCGTGACCAGACGCCTCGCACGATGCCCGGCGTAGCCCGCCCAGTTGCGTCCCCAGACGGTTGAGCGTTCGAAGCCGAGCTCGTCGACGATGCGCAGCAGATCCGCGAGAACGGGCTCGCGGACGTGGCCGCGGAATTCGTCCGGATGGTACCAATCCTCGAAGTCGGACCAGTTCGTCCGGCCGAGCGGGACGGCGACCCGCTTGGCGAGGTTCACCGCGTTCGGGGCCCCGATGAAGAGCTTCCCGCCGGGCTTGAGGACTCGATGAGCCTCCTCGAAAACGAGGCGCGGAGAGTGGTGCCAGTGCTCGATACTGTCGAAGGAAGTCACCACGTCGAGGCTCTCGTCGTCGAAGTACTTCCCCCAGTGCCGTACTTCGGTGTCGACGACGCACACGCCGGACTCGCGGTGGACACCGAGGCTTTCGATCGGGAACTCGCTGTTGATGACATCGCAGAAGTCGTCGATGAGATGCGTGCGCATCCCCGCCTCGGCACAGGTCGGACTGAAGAGGCCGATTCCACCCCCCAGGTCCGCGATGGAAGCGCCCGGCTGATAGACCTGCTCGAGGTGGAAGAGAATCCTCTCGAGGTCGTCGTACTGACCGGCTTGCAGGGGGTCCGGATAGCGGGGGAGTACCCGGTGCACCGCCGAGCGCAGATTGCTGCTTCTCGTCCTCTCGGGCCACTCGATTCGCTCGGGAGTCCTGGGGAACGGAAAGTCATAAGCGATGTTGACGGGTATCGGAGTTGCCATCGAAACTAGTTGCCTCCTGCGGAGCGCCGATACGGGGTCTGTGATGGAAGTGGCGATCCGGGGGACTAGGTGGCGGAATGAGGGTCGAAAAGGCTTGAAATACCATTGGGGAACGGTTCGGCGACCCGCGCCAGGGTGTACTCTCGGAACGAAAATCGGAGAGGTTTCGAGGGTGCAGAACCCCGGCGGGACCGCTTGGATACCCTGTCGACCGCGTCGGAGCCGACCGACACCTTTCGGTCCGGCCGGATCGGAGGTCGGACGCTAGAGATGTGCGGTATTGCAGGCGTTCTTTCCCCGGGGGCAGCTAGCACCCGAGCCGTTCGTGCCATGACCGACATCCAGTCCTATCGAGGCCCGGATGGCGAGGGGCTGTGGCGCTCACCCGACGGAAGGTGCGTCCTGGGCCACCGCCGGCTGGCGATCCTCGACCTCTCCGAGCGCGGCCACCAGCCCATGTTGGATCCCGAGGCGGGACTCTCGATCACCTACAACGGCGAGATCTACAACTTCGTCGAGCTTCGGGATCGCCTGCGCGGCCTCGGCCACAGCTTCCGGAGCGAGACCGACACCGAAGTCCTGCTGCGCGCCTACGCGCAGTGGGGGTCGGACTGTCTGGCCGAGCTGAACGGGATGTTCGCCTTCGCGATCTGGGACGCGCGGCGCGGTGTGCTCTTCTGTGCGCGGGACCGTTTCGGCGAGAAGCCCTTCCTGTACGCCGACGCTGGGGGCGCCTTTGCCTTCGCGTCGGAAGCCAAGGCGCTCGCGATTCTCCGCGACGTCGACACGGAGATCGACGAGGGTGTCCTCGCCGCCTACGCGGAATCCGGTCACACACAGATCGACGCCAGCGAGCGAACACTGCTGCGCGGTGTCCGCCAGCTCCTCCCCGCTCACGCCATGGAGGTCTGTATCAGCGACGACAGAACCGAAATCGCGCAGACCTGGTGCTACTGGTCCGTCGACGTCGAAGGCCGGCGTGGCTACGGAAAAGACGACGGCAAGAGGGCGGCTGGCGAGCTTCTCGAGCTCATGACGGACTCGGTGAGGCTCCGGCTGCGCAGCGACGTTCCCGTCGGCTCCTGTCTGTCCGGTGGTCTCGATTCCTCGGCCGTGGTGTGTCTGGTTCGCCGCCTCGAGCCCGGAGCCGACCTGCGGACGTTCACGGGACGCTTTCCCGACGATGCCCTGGACGAGGGCCACTACGCCGCCATGGTGGTGGACGCCTGCCAGACCCACGCCTTCGAGGTGGCTCCCACGCCCGAGCGCTTCGCCGCCGAGGCGGCGCGCGTCTACTGGCACGCCGACTTCCCCATTGGCGGCACCAGCCAGTTTGCCCAGTGGTGTGTCTTCCAGCTGGCCAGCGAGAACGGTGTGACCGTTCTTCTCGACGGTCAGGGTTCCGACGAGCAGCTCGGCGGCTACGGCAACCAGATTACGCAGGAGTTTCTCAAGCAGCTGTGGCACCAGGGAGAACGGCGCGCCTGGTTTCGCGAGCGAGCCGGCGCGGCGCGCAGCAACCCCATGCTCTTCTCCTGGCCACGACTCCTCCTGGCTCGGCCAGAGCTCTCGACCGTTCGCGATTGGCTTCGCCGCCACACCGGACGTTCGCAGGTCGACCGCGGCAACGTGTTCCGGGCGGATTGGCTCGCCGCCGCGCGACTTGCGCTCCCGCCGCCTTCCCCGGAAGAGCAGGTCGGAGACGAGAGCGCGCTCTCACGCCTGCTCTGGACCCTGTCGTTCCGCAGCATGCTCTCGGGATTGTTGCGCTATGGCGACCGGCTCAGCATGGCGCACTCTCGGGAGGTGCGTCTGCCCTTCTGCGATCACCGCATCGCGGAGTTCGCCTTCGGACTGCCGCCCGAACTCCTGCTCGGCGATGGTGAGGTGAAACGCGTGCTGCGGGGCGCAATCCGGGGCCTCGTCCCCGAGGCCATCGTCACCCGTCCGAAACAGGGATTCATCCCGCCTCAACACAGCTGGCTGGTAGGCCCCCTGCGCGACTGGATCGTCGAGATTGCAGACGATCCCGGGCCCGTCGGCCCACTTCTCAACAGGGAACGTATCGCGAATCTCGCTGGAGCCGACGCGGAGACGCGGAGACGCGAGGTGACGGGCCTGTGGGAGATGGTGAATCTGTTGTGTTGGAGCCGCTTCTCGCTGGCCAGGATGCAGCAAAGTCGCCGCGTTTCCGCTTGGGAGGCGACGGCCGATGCGAGGGGTGACGGCGACCGCCGCGCAGGCGAGACCCCCGAAGCCACCTTCGAATGATTCGACCGGGACGTGAATTCGAGATGGCATGCGCCACGTCCTGATCGTCTCCTTCGGCTACGAGCCGCTCTCTCACGTGTCCGCCACCCGTGCGACCCACATGAGCCAGGCCCTCACCGCGCTCGATTGGGACGTCTCGGTGCTGACCGTGGACTGGTCGTCGCCCCTTCCCGACCAGGTGGCATCGGTCGAGGAGAGCTTGACTCGCGCCCTCGAGGAGCCCTCGCCGCGCCGCATCGCCATCGATGGCCGGCTCATCGATTCCGCCTTCGACCCGAGCACCGTCATCGTGCCCAACACCGAGCCCCCACCGCCGCGCTGGGAATGGCTCCGCAAGCTTCAGACGTTTCACCGGACGCTCACCACCGGTCCCTACGCGGGCTGGGCGCGGCGAGCCTTTGCTGCCGCGGAGAAGCTCCACCGCGAACGCCCGATCGACATCGTCTGGGCGATCCACGGCGATATCTCCTGCCACGCAATCGCGTACTGGCTGCGAGGGCAGCTGCACATTCCCTGGATCGCGGATTTCAAGGACTCCTGGAACAAATACCACACGCGTCCCGGCATTCCGGTTCAGCGCTTTGCCATGGCGCGCCGACTGCGCAGCGCCGAAGCCCTGACCGAGACATGCGCCTCGCAGGCCGCGAACGACTCCCGCGAGTTCGGCGTGACCTCACACGTGATCTACAGCGGCTACGACGACGTCCTGATGACGTCGGCCTCCCCGAAGCGTCCCGCCGAGGGTTTTTCCATCACCTACATGGGCTCCTTCGGCAACTCTCACGACACGCGCCTGCTGCAGGGAGTCTTCGCCGAGCTGTCGCGCAGTGGCCAAATCGAAACCAGTGGGCTCACCCTCCATCAGTACGCGTCGGCTTCGCAGTTCCCCGAATACCTGGACCCCGTCGGTTGTGGATCGATCGTTCGTTCCCACGACCGCGTCCCGCGATCCGAGGCCTACTCGATCATGCGGGGGAGCGACGTCCTGCTCCTCCTCCCCATGACCATCGAAGCGTTTCAACACGTGGGCCTCAAGGAAATGGAATACGTCGCGTCGGGCTCACCCGTGCTCGTGTTGGGGGAGCCCCTCGAAGAATTCGGACCCATCATGCGGGCGGCACCCCATGTACGCGTCGTTCACACCGCCGCGGAAGGAGCCCGGTTCATCGAGGAGGAGTGTCGACAGTTCGCAGAGGGAGCGACATCGGCACTTCGAGGCGATGTCAACGGACCCTGGGTGCGCGACTTCACGTGGCCCGCTCAGGCGGCTCGGCTCTCCGAAGTCCTCGAGGGAGGTCGACGCCGACAGCGGACGAGCAGCTCCGAAAGCCGGGAGGCCTGAACCGACCAGGTGAACGGTTCGAGGGCGGGGATGTTGACCTCCCCTCGGCTGGAGGCTCCCGCCCGTACCCGTCCCGATTCCGCCTCCAGGAAATCCGCCCCCTCCTCGGGAGTGAGCGCGACGTGGACCTGCGGGCAGGCGCGGACCACCGGCATCAGCTCGGCGAGGGGCTCTCCCAGCACCAGCACGGGTGAGCCCGACGCGAAGGACTCGATCTCCTTGAGGCCCACCAAGCGGCCTTTCGAGGACGTCAGGGGAAGGATCAGCAGCACGTCGGCGCCGCGCATCAGCGAGAACACCCTCGGGCGCGGTACGCGATCGAATTCACGCGCGATCGAGGCACATCCCGCTTCGCCGAGCAGCCCACGAATCTGCCCGATGGACGACCCATACTGGTAGACCTCGAATTCGCCCGACTCGATGCATCCGCGTTGCGCGAGTTCCGAGAAGACGTCGCGCAGCATGCACGTGTCGTGAGAGTTGCCGAACGCGCCCATGTAGGCGACACAGAAGCCGCCGCCCGATCGCTCGGGCATCACCCCCTCCATGAGTTCGGCATCGTAACCGCTGTACACCACGGCAGGGCGTCGTCCGAAGGTGTGCTCGTCTGCCGCCGCCTGGGCGGCGCACGTCTCGGTGATCCCGTCCGCTCCGCGCAATCGGCGCCGCGTAACCCAACGCTGGAGGGTCAGCGCGAGGTCGGAGTGGAACGCGTCCCAGGGGTCCTTGTAGTCCGCGACCCAGGGGATGCCAAGGCGCTGCTTG
>SPKZ01002636.1_pt1 | contig 21761 bp, 49 predicted proteins | sample 2456571 | NCBI WGS metagenome assembly SPKZ01 (sample SAMN11192286, study PRJNA482655) | marine metagenome | biome: ENVO:00000447; feature: ENVO:00000244|ENVO:00000211|ENVO:00000569|ENVO:00002023; material: ENVO:00002151; isolation source: ocean water from marine abyssalpelagic zone ... | reverse complement strand
GTAGCTTACATAAACAGATGTTTATACTTAGACACTTTGCAAATAAACTAGGACTTTATGATGTAGCGGATTACCTTAAACGGTAATTCTCGCTAACGGTTTGTATAAGATGCGTAGCTTTTCGCTATGCAATTTATACAGTGTTAGGCTTATGTACGGATTATTAACAACTAAAATTAAATTGAAAGATGGAATTAACACAAGAACAAATAGAAGAAATAAATAAAAAATGCCCTTATGGGCAAGGAGTATTTAGAGAACCTTTTGGGATACCAAACGAAATAAAAGAACCTGTAATTTACACAAAATGGGAATCAGGCGGTAGACCTGGGAGTTGTTGGGATGATGAGGACACTATAAATGAAGATTATACTAATGAAAGACCTGATGACGCTTTTATGGTCTTAGATTTGGTCTTAAAAGAACTTAAGCCTGACATATCTTATTTGGACTACAAAAAGATAGAAGGATTGAAAAACTCAAATATAGATACAGATTACGGATACTACGGACATTATACAGAAGACACTATCGAATGGATTGTTTTATCAGATTTAATAGATGCACTAACATAGTATTAAGCCTAACTAGTGAATATATAACACTTACATTTAATTTATTGGTAAACAAAAACTTAAAACATGAAAAATGCTAAAATTATAAAGATTACACATGAAAAGCTTATATATTTAAATTACTCTGATAATACAATATCTGTTTACATGAATTACATAACCGCTTTCATTGCATCTTTAGATAAACAAGCTATACACCTTAGCTCTTTCGATTTTAAAAACTACTTAGAGTCTTATAATTTTACTTCTGTTTCACAACAGAATCAAATAATTAATGCTATTAGGTTTTTATATCAAGAGGTTTTAGGTAAAAAGTATGATAAGGTTAGTTTTAAAAGACCTCGTAAAGAAAAAAAACTACCTAAAGTAATAGGTAAAGATTATCTACTAAACAGATTAAATAATATAACTAACTTAAAGCATAAAGCAATACTAAGTATATCTTATTCTGTGGGCTTAAGAGTGTCAGAGGTGATTAATTTAAAGATTAAAGATATTGACTCTAACAGAATGGTGATAAACGTTAGGCAGTCTAAAGGTAAAAAGGATAGATTCGTACCTTTAACGGAAAATATTTTATCACTTCTTAGGTCTTACTTTGTGCAATATAAGCCTAAAGAGTATTTATTCAACGGTCAAAACTCTCCACAGTATTCCGTCACTAGTTGCAATAAGATTATAAAGAAGTATATAGGCAATGACTATCACTTTCATTGCTTAAGGCATAGCTGTATGACTCATTTAACAGATCAAGGAGTAGACTTAAGAGTTATTCAAAAGTTAGCCGGCCATTCAAGCTCGAAAACTACAGAAGTTTATACAAGAGTCAGCACGCCAGTATTAAATAAACTTCCATTAGCAGTATAAAATTAACATATAACGAATACAATTAATACTTACAGTAATATAGTGAGATCAGACTAAACTTAGGACAGCTATTGCAAATGTCACCAAAAAACGTATATTTGTTAATGTTTGGTAATAACCGGTTTATAACTGATGACCCTAACTAAATAATGAATATTATATATAACGGTCAAGACTTCTACCAGATACAAAAACAAGATTTTAAAATACAAACTTTTGGGAGTTTTAAAGAAGTATATAAATAGTTATTAAATGAGCATAGCTAGAAGATTAAAAAGAGGTTATTACAGATTAAACGTAGTAGAGCAGACCGGTAAGATTGTATTATTTAGAAAGCGTACATCAACTAAAGACGCTAGAGAAAAAACAGGGGTTATACCACCTGCATGGATTAGAGTAAACTAATAAAATTATGATAAAATTAGATCAAAAATTAATTAAGCAGAATCCTAAGATATATGTAGACAGTGATTTACTAAAGATAAAAGAGTTAGAAAAGTTAGGAAAAGATTCTTTTAGTGATTCACTATCTCGTATTGGTGTAAATTCACACCTAAAGCAAGTTGATTCACTAGTTAAGGGGCTTAATAAGCTTAAAGCAGAAACCGAATGCTTTGATCAAGAAAGAGTGTTTCATATTACCCAGATAAAATCTATTGCTAAAAAATATCATTTAAAGTTTTTGGATTCATTCAGGTATGAGGGTAGTATAGATAAAGACGTTCCCGCTAAGATTGATGCTTTTGAGATAAACCATAATATTAAGCTACAGTCTGATTATGAATTTAATTACTACGGTCACAAAGATCCTAAAGACTCAAATAACTCCTACATCCTTGCGCCTGCTAAATCTTTTAAATTAGATGAGAGGCCTAAAGATCCTTTATTGTTTTACAAAATTAATCAAGAGTATTATTATTTGATACATAAGTGGGGTAACGACTTGAATCCTTTAAGGAGATTATTTCCATTCCTTTCTACAAATTTATTTAATATTTTATCTTTTCCATTAATAGGATTTTTAGTTGGGCTTATTGTTTGTTTTATATTTAACGCTAATAATGTTGGATATTGGTCTACATGTACTGTTCTTTTTATACTTGGTGGTTTTATTGCCGGTATAATACAGTTAGAGTCTAATTTTAGATGGGTACATAAAAACGATTGGAGATCACCTTATAAAGAATAATGAAAACACAGTATATAACTATAGGTAACTCGACTTTTGTATATGAGTATAAAGGAGTAGCACACAGAGGCGTTTTAAAGTACCGTCACGAGACTTTAGAGTTTCATACGACTGATGGGTTTATATTTACATTACCTTCGCTAGAAAGTATTTATATGATTGAACAATGAAAAAGATAATAGATAAGATAAATAAGGCATACATGAAAGATAAACATGTATTTGCGTGGAAGGTAGCATCCGGTTTTGTGTGTTTTTTATTAGTGGCAAATGCATTTAACAGGTTTGCTCCAAGTTGGGGTCAGGCTATGTGTTTAGCTATGGCGTTGTTTATATTTAGAAGAGAGTTTTTAAAAATAGAAGAATAATCCTATAATTTTTAGTATAGCATTCGTAAATTTTAAGAAAAATACTTAAAAAGTTATATTATGACAGCGGATCAAGTATTACAATTTATAATCAATTGGGATGGTAAAGAGGAAATAACCAACCCTACACTAAAACATGTAGCAGAAGTGTATAAGAACTATATGGGTTACAGCATTATAATCGGCGCAGTACACATGCCCGATATTGATTTTGTAGAAGATGAGGTAGACGATTATAACAAAGACACATTAGGCGTTATGAAAGCTATAATAGGTACTGAGTTTGATGATGATGAAATAAAATGTTAATAGCGATGTATGAATATGATAACCACAAAGAAAAATTTCTAAAACAATTAGAAGCAGCTCAAATGGCTATGATAGCTGAGTATGAACAAATGGAAAAAGAGCGTAGAAAGAAATCAGTTAAGTTTAAATCATCTATGCCAGTAAAGACTAAAAAATTAAGGTGATTATGACTAATAAACTAATTTCACTATCTTAGTGTTAGTTATTTAATGGAAAGAAGATTTGTTATATTGAACGAACCAAGAGTAGGAGTAGTAATTCCTTGTGCTCACAGTCCGGCCATAGTTTACGGAGTGGGTAATAAAGGTGATCTAGTTTGGGCTATTCATCTTAACTAATCTTCTTCTTTTTCCTAAAGTTTCAATAATTTTTGAAAGTTTAATAATTATAATTAGTACTAAATAGTACAATATAAAATAGATGGCTAAGAGACAAGCAGTTAGTACAAAGACACGTAAAGAGGCAATGCTTAAAGCTATGTCTAAACACATGGGGATAGTTACCCAAGCGTGTAAGACTGCTAAAGTGCCTAGACAAACTTATTACCAATGGCTAGAAGCTGATGAAGAGTTTAAAAAGGCTATCAATGAAATTTCAGAGGAGGCTTTAGACTTTGTGGAGAGTCAGCACTATAAGAATATTAAAGATGGTAATGTAGCCTCTACAATATTCCATTTAAAGACTAAAGGTAAAAAGAGAGGATATCAAGAGAATTTAGATGTTACTACCGGTGGAGAGAAGTTCACTGGTTTTACATTCCTACCTACGAATGATCCAGCCAAGTAATAAACAATTAGAGGCTTATAGTTATTTAAGAGATAACGTCACTAAGGAGGTTGCTTATGGCGGCTCTGCTGGTGGTGGGAAGTCATGGTTAGGTTGTGAGTGGTTAATGCTATGCGCTTATAATATAGCGGGCTCTAGATGGTTTATAGGAAGGAATGAATTAAAGAAGATTAGACAGTCTACTTTAGTGACATGGTCGAAAGTCTGTAAGCATAATAATTTTGGGGAGTATACTATTAACAATCAGTATAACTACATACAACTTCAAAACGGTAGTGTGATAGATATGCTTGATTTGCGTTATATGCCTTCAGATCCTTTGTATGAGAGGTTTGGTAGTTTAGAGTATACCGGTGGTTGGATTGAAGAGGCAGGTGAGATAGACTATGGAGCTTATGAAGTGTTAAAGACTAGGATAGGGAGACATTTAAACATGGAGCAAGGTATCTTAGCAAAGATTCTTATAACATGCAACCCTAAAAAGAACTGGTTATACACTGACTTTTATAAGCCTTGGAATATGGGAGAGTTACAAGAGCATAGAGCTTTTGTTCAAGCGTTTGTACAAGACAACCCTTATATAGATCCAGACTACATAGAGAACCTTAAAAGAATTAAGGACAAGGCTAAGAAGGAAAGGTTATTATATGGCAACTGGGAGTATGACGATGACCCTAGTACGTTAATAGATTTTGATAGCATTGTAGACTACTTTAAAAACGATCATATAGAAGAGGATGGAAATACTTATATAACTGCTGATATAGCGCGTAAAGGTCGTGATAAAACAGTTATAAGAGTTTGGAAGGGGTGGAGTGTTGTTAATAGAGTAGAGTTCGAGAAAAACACCATTAAAGAGGTTGTAGACGCTATAAGGAACCTGAGTAAAAAGTACAACGTTCCTAAGAGTAGAATTGTGTGTGATGAGGATGGTGTAGGCGGTGGCGCTGTAGACTTCTTAGGTTGTAAGGGGTTTGTTAATAACAGCAGCCCATTAAAGGTAAATGGAAGGAAAGAGAACTTTGATAATCTTAAGAGTCAATGCGGTTATTACATGGCTGAAAAAATATGCAATAAAGAAGTATATGAGCGATGTGATGACCAAAAGCTAATAGAAGTTATTAGAGAGGAAATGGAGCAAGTTAAACTAAAGAGCGTAGACACTGACGGTAAGACTGCTTTAATGCCAAAGGATAAAATTAAAGAAAAGATAGGGAGGTCACCTGATGAATGGGATAGTATTATGATGAGATACTATTTTGAATTGAAGCCCCCACAAAGAACCTTAATTAACTGGTAAGATGGTACTAGATTTAGATCAAGTAAAAGACATTATAAAGATATCTCAAAAGACTCCTGAATGGGTTGATAAAGGCAGGGCTTTAAGCGCTGAATTATTCGCTTTATTAGAGGGGGATCATTTCTCTGAGCTTTTAATTCATATAGAGCATGTAGAAGATGAGAAAAAGAAGAAAGCTAGACGCAAGTACTCTAAGGATATACGTGATCTATTCGAAAGACTATTAAGGTTAGTTGATAATGTTTATACTGCTAACGGGGGTTCTAAAAGGTATAACATAGAAGAGAATCAAGAGAGACAGTTAATAGAGGGTTTAATGAATGTATCAGGTGGTCAGACTCTAGAGCAATGGCTTCAGACTAACTGGATGCAGTATTACCACACAGACCCTAACGGTTGTTGCTTCCTAGAATACACAGAAGGATCTAACCCTATACCTACCTATAAATCAATCAACAGTATTAGAAATTATTTACCAAACGGCCAAAAGGTTGAATGGTTGTTATTTGAGCCTGTATTGATTAAAAAAGAGGATGGCAGTGGTGAAAAGCTTTGGAGGCTCGTAGATGATGAAAGAGATTGGATTATTATTCAAGATGGTGATACGTTGACTTTAAATGAGGATGAGACGTTTGAGCATCCATTTGGTGTTGTTCCTGCTGTCGTCAACTCAGATATTCACAAGTTAGGTAAGGAGTTTCGAGTAAGCCCTATTTATAAGGTTCAGGAGCTTGCTAGAGAGTATGCTAGGGATAAGAGTATTAAGACTATTTACAAGTTCTTACATGGCTTCCCTACGTTTTGGAGGTATGTACAACAGTGTCAAACATGTCAGGGCACGGGTAAACATGGTGACGACATTTGCACTGATTGCAACGGTCAAGGATATTACATGAAGAAGGATGTAACAGACATGGTTACCCTGCCTATTCCTACAAATGAAGAGCCGGTACTAGCGCCTGATATTGCGGGGTATATTGCCCCTGAGTTAGAGACATGGAATCAATATAGTGTAGAATTAGAGAATATAGAGAGGTTAATGCATGCTACACACTGGGGTGTTTATATGCAGGAGAATACTAGGGAGCGAACAGCTACAGAGGTGTTTGTTAATGTGCAACCAGCTACCCATAGACTAGAAAAGTATAGTAATGTAGCAGAGAGGGTAGAAAGTATGTTTACTGAGATGTACGCTAATTACATCTTAGAGGGTAAGGATAAGAATCAGCCGGTATCTAGCATTAACTATGGAGATATTTATATTTTAGAGGGTCCTGATGCTACTTTGGAAAGGTATAACAATGCAAAGGAAAAGGGAGATCCTATAACAGTATTAGATAGATTATTTAATTAGTATTTGATGAGCAAGTATAAGAGCGATCCGGTAGGATTAGCGGTAAATCTTGTAAAATCGGAGGTAGAGCCTTATATTCATTATGCAGTAGAGGAAGTAAGAGAAGTGTTTGGTAATCGTGAGGCGCAGAGAAAGATGAGGTTTAACGATTGGTGGAATACTTTAGATGATAATGTAATCACAAGAAGAGCAGAACAGTTACGAATTGAGTACGATGTTTGGTTTAGCAGGGAGAACCCTGAGGTAAGTGGTGAGGATATCACCGATGTTTAATTTTAATTTTTAATTGATGAGTTTATCAGTTATTGCGTCAGTGTATGAATTGACGAGTAGGGGTAAAGGTTTTGACCCTAATCATTTGGGTAAAAAGGTGTTTAAAGATAAAATATACCATTTATCTTACGTTGAGGATAATAATAGAAATTACAACGACAGAGGTAAATTAATTGTTCCGGACTGGGAAGAGAGCCAAAGAATATTATCACCTAAGGGTAGGTTTGATAAGCATGCTGTTATTGAGAGAATCAGTCAGGACTTAAGAAAGGCTAAAAGAGGCTTAGGTATTAGTACTAAAGACAGTTATGCTGAATACTGTCAAGATGAGGGGTTACACATCCAGCATATTGATTATAACCTTATGCAGATGGAGGAAGACCTAGAGTTCTTACTTAATATGAGTGATTGTATTGAGGCTAAGCCGGAAGTCAAGGAAAAGATTTCTTTGAAAGCTGGTAAGGAGTATATTGATATGGGATGGTCTTTAGATAGGATTGTTGAAACGTTTGATATGCGTGAGGATTATTTAGAAAAGTTGATTGATTATTCAGAGAAAGGAGGCACTAATGCTTAATGCAGAACAAATAAGTAAGATTACTGGTAAAGATGTAGAAGCTGTGAAAGCTGCTATGTCTAGTGAGGATGTTGTAGATTTAGATGTAAGTGGTGTTAAGGTTATTCCTAATGAAGAGTTTGATAGCATGCAGTCTAGATATGAGGCCGAGAGAGAGGATGCTGTTAAGGCGGCTCGAGAAGAGGCTAAAAAGGCAGGTTTAGAAATTGCTATTAAGGAGGCTAGAAATAGTTTAGGTTTAGAGTTTGAAGGTAAGAACATGGATAACCTGTTAAATGCATTTAAAGCTAAGACGTTAGAGGAGGCTAGTATTGAGCCTAACCAGCAGATTACTAGTCTAACAAAGGACATTGAAAGCCTTAAGAATACTATTTCAGAGAAGGAGGCGTTAATTGCTGAGAAGGACGGAGCAATAGAGACTATTAAGAGTGATTATAAGACTAAGCAGGATCAGAGCTTTATTACTAAGAGTTTGATTAGCGAGTATGACAAGGTAAAGGATAAGGTTAATATTAGCCAAACAGATTTCTTAGATCTTTATACTATGCGTAATGATCTTAAAGTAGAAGGCGAGACGATCAAGCATTTTAAGAACGGTGAAGAGGTTAAAGATGATTTGAGAGCGCCTATTGATTTAAGTGTAGGTGTTAATTCATTTTTGAGTTCTGGTAATTACTTTAAAACTCCTAGAGGGGGTAGAGGTAAAGGAAGTGAGCATAGTAGCCCTGAGACTATGGAGAGCTACACTGCTAGACTTGTTAAACAAGGTGTTAAAGGTCAGGAGTTGAGTGATAAGATAGCCGAATGGGTAAATAGTCAAGATTAAACTTGGGTTATTAAATAGTATTTGTTACTATTGTATTGTTGGATTATTCGAGTTCAACGTGTTTCATTGACAGCCGGAAAGACGGCAGACCCTTAGAGAAATCTAGGGGTTTTTTATTTGCCATTATGTAACCATTTTTATAACTTAGCGTATAATACGTAAAAACAGATATAAATATGAAAAAAGCAGTAGGAATAGTACAAGTGTCAGAAGAGAATGTAAAGCTGATGAGTGAAATGGATCCTTTAGAGGTGTGTGTGATTGTTGGCGATGAACATACAAGTCATATAGTAATGAGAACAGCATCTAAATTGAATTTTGAGGTAATTGATTTAACAGACATGCGTGAGGATTCTAGTTGGACTGTAGGGTCTAAAGAAGTAAAAGTAAAACCTTACGAAGGGAATTCAATAACAATTAAACTAAAGTAATTATGAAACTACAAGAAGCAATAAAAAGGATTAAGGCTAGTGAGTTAGCGATTGAGAATGATTTAGAATTTTTAGAAGCTATTAAAGTATTGAATCATATATTCCCGCAAGATGATTCCCCTATAAACTCTAAGTTAGAGGATTACACATATTATTCTTATACTACTGCATTCATTGAAGACTCTCAATATTGGTCGGGAATACATACATCACCTATACCAACAATCAAAGCCTCTGAATTACTAATAATGATAGAGGGGTTTAACCCTAAGTTCGGTGATAAGGTACTCGCATGGAATGAAGGAGAGTCAGAACCGAAAGAAATGATTTACCTAGGAAATGATGATGGTTATTTAATGTGTTGTTTAACTAAATCTTTTCGCGACATTAAACCAGTATGTAAGTGGTTTGATAATATCAAACCTATCCCACGTAAAACAAAGGTTACTCTTCAACAGATAGCCGATTGGAAAAATGTTTCACCTGATGATATAGAGATAGTATAATGTATTACTTTAAACCTACAAACTATTACTCTTGTGCTATTCATGGAGCTAATATAATTGTATTAGTATCAGAGATTAACGACACAGCTAAAAAGTCATCGTGGTTAGCGGGTCACTTACAAAGATGTATTAAGTTAGAGGATAAGATTAGATTAACTATGATGATAGCTGTAAATGCGCTTAAATTATCTATATTGTTGGATGATTTGTCTAGTTCTGCTAGATCTATTCATGATGAGTTACTACCCAAAAGACAAAGGGTATTGCCAGAGACTAGACCTAGTAGGTTATTAAATTAAAGATGATGATAAACGTTGAAGAATTAAGAATAGGCAATGTAGTAGACTTCAAGGGAGGTCATTACAGGGTGTTAGAGATAAGGTTAATGCATAATTTAAGCCCTAGCGGTTATTGGGTTACTTTAGAGGGATATAATAACCCTGTGCACGTGATAGAGTTAAATGGTATTGAGGTTAATGATCACTTGTTAAAAGAATACGGATTTGAGCGACAAGGTGATCCATGTTATGTAGAATGGGATTACTCTCCTGATATAAATGATAAAGCTTGGTTGTGCGGTGAGAGTGAAGGGTTATTTGTTGTAACTCATTGTGGATCTTGGACAAGTAGAGATTTAGTTAAAGTTGATTCATTACACCAACTGCAAAACATTGTTTTACATTTAACCGGTAAAGAACTATGACAGATTTAGGAGTATACTTTGTAGATTCAGAGGGAGGTATTATAGGATCTAATAATTATGACAATATAAATTTATTGCCTTGGCATAAGAGGGTGTTGTGTAAGGTTATTAAGAGGTACAGAGATAAACATATATTTATTGAGCCTATAAAGGTTCAGTCTTACGGAGCTAATTATAAGATATACAATAAGAATACAGATTTTAAATTAAAGGCTTCTAAGCCGTATAACTATGACAGTAAAAGAGATAAGATCAGAAGCATTTTTAGGGTTTCTACATTACAACCAGTACGAAGACTTAGAGGAAAGTATGTGGGTGTTAGAAGATTTAGACAATGGCGATCTAATGGTGTTTAATGACCCTTCAGGTAATAGAAGTACTTACGAGGTAGTTATTGCCTTAGAGGGTTTGATAATGATTGATAAAATAGTTTCGGATTAATTGTAACCTTATTAAATTTGTTTAGTATAATACTATATGAATATAAAACTAATTAAAACCTCAGGAGTAAACATGTTGTTTTTAGATAGACTTAGTGGAGGTGAAGTAGGAAGGGGAGAGATGATAGATAGGCCGGAGGTAGGTAAGTGTTTTACCTTTGGTGAGTATACTACTACAGTTGTGATTAATATAATAGATGAGTTTATTTTTGAGACTGATTACGCTAAATATAGGATAGAAATATTAGATTAATGTTTGTTTTAACGTTCATTGAAAGGAGTAGGATTAATTTTCTACTCTTTTTTTTGTTCAAGTGTAACCATTTACATATCTTAGACGTATAAACTAATAAACGAAACGAATTATGAAGATTTTAACAGCAACACATTGCACAGACATTAACGACAAGTACGTAGAGGTAGAGATTACTATTAAGGAGTATACTGATGGAGGTGATATTGATGAGCAGGTAGCATTATTAGACGAGGATAGTTTGTCTTTCGAGATTATTGAAGGAGAGGCTAGTAGAGAAGAGTTAGAGGAGATGTTTTGGAGTGAACTAGGATTAATTAACTTTGTATAATGGAAAGGTTAGAGAGGTTACTAGAGCTAAGAAAGTCTATAGAGTTTTGGGAGGGTCAGGCGCTTAAGTTAGAGGAAGATCCTATAAGAAACAGGTACGATGTTACAATTAACGTTTATAGTCGCTTAGAGGCAAAGTATAGACGTGTAGCGAATATTTTAAGAATTAAAAAAAACAGATTTCTTTATGAATATTAAGAAGATTAGGTTAAGTCAGTTAGAGGAATTGATTTACACGAATGAGGAGAAAATGAAAGAGGTATTGGTTATCCAAAAGATGTTAGCCAATGCTGGCGCTCGTTTAACTAATTATTTAATGGATAACAATGAAATTAAATACATGGCTTTACCTTACGAGATAGATAGCGCTATTGATGAGTTAAAAGATGACAAGAAAAAGTTATTATTAGAGAATCAAGAATTACAAAAACTAATTAGATATGAAAAGTAAAGACGTAAAAAAGTTGCTGACTGAATACAGTAGGTTAGCTAGGTTAAGTGATAAAATGCTTAGAGGTACTTTAAGGTACACTGAGGTAGATAATGTTAGAAAGGCTATTGATGATAGTAAGAGGATTGTAAAGGAAACTAGAAGGAAACTTAGAGAGGTATGAGTAGTTTATTTAAAAAATTAGTTATTGCATTTGTTTCCTTATTCATACTATCTTATTTAGTTTGGTCTTTTTCTTTATGGGAAATAAATGCGGGTAATTGGACTAGTAACGATAGGGCTGGAATGGTTTCTACATGGGCTTTACTTTGCTTTATTAGTGTTGGTTTTATAATAATGAATGATTAAGAGATACTATTGATTCCGATAAAAAATATGCAAACAGAGATTAGATTTTTAACCCCTTGCACTTGCTGGCTAGGAAAAATACCGTTTAAGGATAGTGATAAGCAGCAGGTGTGTAATTGTAATAAGAAATGAATAATTATTAAATATTAATCTAAAGTATGATAACAAGAATTGCAAAAGTAAAAGCCTCTAAAGATATTATTGCCGGCCGTGATTTAGCTGGGATATTTGAAGACGGGCATGTCTACTCAGTAACCAAAATTATGGGTGAAATTATAGTTAAAGATTTAGGTGAACACGCTTTGATGAATAATCACGAAGGACAAAGAATTACAAATGTAATATTAGACGGTTCACATTGTTTGACACAAGAAGAGAAAAGAAAGTATAATGAAAGCTAAACTAACATTTGATTTAAAAGACTTAGACGATAGATTAGAGTATGCAAGATGTAACCAGTCTTTAGACATGGCTAATGCTTTATATGAGATGATAGAGTATTTTGTTTCAGCTAAACAGAATGAGTTATTATCTGAAGAGTGGGATATTATTGATAGAATAAATTCTGCATACATAGACATATTAGAAGACAACGGTATAAATTTAGACGAATTACTATGAAGAAAAGAAAGGTAGGTATTTCTGCGTGCGCTAGGAAAAAGAAGTTTATTACTAAGAAAGATGCGGAGGATAGAGCTACGGAAATAAAGGAAGAGGGAGGAAAAAACCTTAGAGCGTATCATTGTAACTTTTGCGGGAATTATCATTTAACTAGCATGAGTGTAGAAGATCAGAAGAAAGCTAGAAAGAAGATGGATAGCTACCAGCGTAAGGAGGATAGAAAGTACGATAAGCAGTTTAAGAGAGAGGTGAATTACTGGTTAGATAAATACGGTTTAGATGAAATGGATTAAAAAAGTTGTCTTATACGAAAACAAAAGTATAGAGATAGACGTATTAGAATTAGAGGAGAGTGACTTTGAAGATGGCGCTATGTTCCAGAATTTGGAACTAGATAAATTTATTTACAGATATTTAAAAAGCATGGTAGTAGACGGACAAGGCGCTGAATACGTACCGGAAAGTGTATTCAGCTTTTATTAATCTAGCTGACAATGATAAGGTTTTATATGTATTACAGACTAGAAGAGATATTAAAATACGACTTTAAGGCTAGAATAATTAAAAGAGGTTTGACTATGGGTCAGGAAACTATGAAGACCGCTATTATCAAGGCTTATGTAAGTGAAATAGCTAACCCTAAAATGTTGAACGCAATAAAACTAATTGAGTGTTATGAAAAAGATTAAAGTTCAGTTTGTTCATGGTAAGTTTGGTATTTACAGCATGTATCATAAGGATTTGATTGTAGATGTGTTTCAAGACGATTTAGATGACTTTAAAAACATAAACATGTTTAGAAATAGTCCTAGAGTTATAAGAGCATGTAGAGAGGCGTTAGGCCATAATCCAGATGAGATTATATTACTAGGATGGAGGGAGTTTTTAAAATCTCACATCCCTAAACCAAACTACAATTCATTGCCTAAATATACATTTTCTCGTGTATTTGAAAGTGAGTATGAGTTTTTAAATGGAGGTTACACCCAGCCTACAATAGATCTAGAAACGGGTATTTGTTTTGGTAGCGCTATAGAGGCTATAGAGTCTTTAAATCTAACTTTATATGATAGAAATTTGTTATCAAAAAGAAAACACAAAAGATTAAAACACGTTTACGAGGCAGAGTTTTGAAAAAGTACACTAAGGTTTATATGGATTTTTTTGGTTATGATGTTAGCGATTTTATTCCTTGTGAGATTTGCGGTAATCAGGCTGTAGATATTCATCATATTTTTGCTAGAAGCATTAGAAAAGACTTAGAGAATGATGTTAGTAATTTAATGGCTTTATGCAGAAAACACCATGTAAAATACGGAGATAAAAAAAGTGAAAGAAATTTTTTAATAGACATGCATTATAAATTTATGGATAATTATGGAAAGGGATAATATTAATCCTGCGCACAAAGATATAAAAAAGTTTGACCCTAAATTTGATCTTACTAAAGAAGAGATAATTGAGTTAGTCAAGAAAATTTATGAAGAAAACAAAAGCATAGACGAGATAAAACACAATGATATACGACCTTACCAACCAATTAGACTATAATAAAGCTGTAACTTTTTTTAAGCGCCTATTAGACAAGAAAACCACAGTAGAGGTGAAAGAGGTTAAGAATACTAGAACAGTGTCACAGAACGCTTATATGCACGTGTGTATTAGTTTGTTTGCTATAGAGTTCGGATATACTTTAGAGGAGGCTAAAACTATGCTTAAAAGGCAGTGTAGTTTTATGGTGTATGAGAAAAAGGATCAAAGGTTTTTGAAGAGAACTAGAGATATGGATAGTGATGAGATAGGAGAGTTTATTGACTGGATTAGGACATATGCGGGTAAAGCTGGATTGTATATCCCTAGTAGCGAGGAGTATTTAAAGCATAAAATTAGTGTTGACAAAGATATAAGTAGGCATAAGGAGTACTTATAATAAGTCTTTAACTTTTACTTTAAGATCTAAATTTGTCAATTCATCTAAAGCTGTATGCGGGGCACCCATTAAAATATATGATAAAGCATTAAATGGTTTTAATATCAAGAAAATCACCCTTCCACTTAAAAATATTGGCACTACTAATAGTATAACTATTAATAAAAGCAAAAATTTTAACTTACTATGATTCCAAGTGTCTTTTATTAATTCTATCATAACTCCCTCATAGCCCTCTTTAAATATAATGCCTTATCTAACGCCTCTTGATATGCATGCTCAAGCCACCCCTTTAAATCTATATCAGTTCTATCTAGCGTAGTGTTATACTTTTTAATTCCTACTAAAGATCTATTTGTTAGGTCCTCTATAACCTGTAGTACTACGGTATCAGAGGTTTTATCTTTCATCATTTCTCTTTCCATTTTATCAAATTAGTTATTATCCATCTTTGTAATTTATTACACTTTGCAGGTACATACGTATTACCTTCTAGGTCTTTTATATAAATACCTGCTTTATTTACCTGCTCAGGTTTAAATCCGTACAGGTTCATTATCTCTCCTCTATTCAGGTATTTGTTAAAGATTTTCATCTTATAAATTCTAATTGACTTTCATGATATTTAGTGGTGCAGTCTGAGAAGTCGCACCATCCACCTGATTGAAGTCTATAAACTTCTACTATTCTACCGTTAGATCTTAATTTAGCTTTTAATACTGGATTTTTCATTAAAACAAACTTTTTTGAGTGTCAAACTTCTTGTTATCTCTGTAGTGGATTGTAAGGCGATGCTTGATAATATCTTCCTGAGAGTATAGTCGTGGTGCTACTAATATTTTAGTGTTGTCTATCTCCTGATTAGTATGCCACATTCGATAGTCCATAGCATCCCATTGTACTTCTATTAAATCGTCTCTATCTGGGTATGATAATATATCACCTATTAAAATAGTGTTTCCTGCGTAATCTTTTCTATTTGTTCTCCTTACTTGCTTCATGGTTTAGTGCTTGTTTTTGAGTTGTAAAAATCTCTGCAAGGTTGTTCTCGGTGTCCTCTAATACTGCTAGGCATTTAAATCCTGATTGGCTAGATGGGTTTTTTCGCCCTAATTGATACTCTACGTAATCTAAAGGCACACATGAGTAATTAATTGCTAATACAAACATTTCCATAGGTGTTAATCCTACGCCTTCCTCTGTTTCTACTTGTCCTATGATCCAAACCCTATCCATAGGTTTAAATCTGTGTTTTAATCTACATTTGCGCTCCATTGTATTTGTATGTTATAACTCCTGTAATATCTCTTTGATTAATTGTATACTCTAGGTCGTCCCATAGGCTTTGATCAAATTTACACAATAAAGGAGTAGGCTCGCTTAATAGCTTTATAATTATTGTGTTTTCTTCCCCTTGACAGATGTTAGATAAATCTGATTTAAAAAATACAAATGGAAACTCTTTATATTTAGGTTCTGGAACTGTTTTTCTTTCCTGCCATTCTTCTAGTTCAGCGTTGTAAGTTTCTGCCTCTATAACCTCGTTTACATTTGTTTGCTCTATAATGTTTATTCTCATAATATAAAAAAGGGGTGCTATTAACACCCCGTATAAATTTTTAAGCTAAAACCTCTTCGCTAATCATTACAGGCATAATAAGTAGTAAGTTATCACCATTCTCAATAATAGCAGCTCTCATAGACTCTGAGAAAGTCATTACAAAATTATCTGTTTCAACTCTACTAATTACCTCTGTTAGGTATTTATGGTTAAACCCTATTAGTAAATCTGCTTCACCTTCTACCTCAATAGTCTCTACTGCTTTATTACCTACTGTGCCATCATCTGCCTTCAATCTAAGTTCGTTATTAGAGAACTGCAAAGATACTGCGCCTGTTTGTGAGTTAGAAAATAACCCCACTCTCTTAAGGGAAGAAAGTAGGGTATTCTTGTTTAACCCCATTTTAATATTATTGTTTTCTGGCAATACGTTTCTATAAGCTGGGAATAACTCATCTATTAATCTAAGTGTTACTTCTACCCCTGAGTTAAAAGTGATGTAGTTAGATCCTATTGTTACTGTAGTTGTAGCCTCTGTTAAGATACTTTTAATCTGGCTTAACCCTTTTGCCGCCACTACTACATCCGCTTCGAAGGCGTTAGCTGTAAATGTATCTACACTTAATCTGTGACCGTCTGTAGATGCTAGGTTAATATAATCAGGTCTAACTTCAAATAATACCCCAGTCATAGAAGGTCTTAAATCATCATTAGAAGCGCAAAACACTGTTTTATCAAGGCTGCGTACTAGTTGGTGTGTGTCTATCTCGAAAGATTGCCCTGTAGCTCTGTTTAAGTCTACAAAATCACTACTATCCTCAATAGCCATTTTAAATGTCCCTGTGTGACTTTGTATAGTTGCGCTGTTACCTATTGCCTCTATAGTAATTGGTTGCTCAGGTAAAGCCTTAAGAGTATCTACGAGAAGTTTAGCAGGAATACAAGCAGAGCCGGACTGTTCAATATCTACAGTTAGGCAGGTGGTTATAGTTGTAGATAAGTCCGACCCTGTTATAGTTAAGTTGCCTGTTGCTTCAAATAAAAGGTTTGACAATACCGGTACTACTGGGTTGTTGTGTACGGCTTGAAGTGCTTTAGTAACTGCACCTGTTAATGTTTTAGAGTTTACTGTAAATTTCATAATTAATCAAATCTTATAGTTACACCTTTTAAATATTTAGAGCAAGCGCATCCAGTAACTTTATTGCCTTGTTTGTCTGTTGCCTCAAATCCTGTTGAAAAATCATCTTCATCAGAACAGCAGAAAACTTTATAACCTGTTTTAGTTACGTTTGTATATCCCTGTTGCTCAAGTTGTCTTTTAGCCTTTTGGAAGTCGTTTTCACTAGTGCAACCAAACATAGTTAGCGCAAATAATCCTAGTAAAATTAGTCTAATCTTTTTCATCTTTCTTTGTTTTTTTCCATCCAACAATTAAACCTCTAATTAATCCTGCTATCCAAAACGCCCCGTAAACAGGCCAGTATTTCAATATAGGGACGTCAAACTGTGATCTTATCATCACATTCCAACATAACAAGATAATCCAAGCTCTTAAGAATGTAAATAAAAGCTTAGTTATAAAGTCTCTAAATTCACTTGAATAATCTTTAACTATTTCTTTCATATTTATTCTTTTTATGCAATGTAAAAAACAGTATTATAATAACAAAGGGAAAACATTTATTTTTTACTAATTTTGTATTTAAACTTTTTTTCATTAAGTTTGTTTTGTATTGTAAGAAATATATACGATCTTTGGTGTGAAGATTTATAACATATAAAACCTTCAATGGTTTAGGATACACGCCCGTACTTAGTACGTTCCTTTATCATTGGAGGTTTTTTATTGTTTATAGTTTCTAGTCGGTTACTTATAACCGTGTAATGTTTACCTGCCGCATAGCTTTAGGCGCATTGCATTAATGACATACCCGAGCCAAGGGCACAAACTTGGTTTTAAATCTAGACAAGGTCTTTTAGGTTGTTACCCTCTAGAGCCTCACGATGTTGACGAACTCACTGTACAGCAGAATAAGGTAATCAAATAGCTTTAAATCTTCTTTAAGGGGGAAGGGGGTTTAAGGTTGTTTGGTTACCTACTTAATTTCTGAATCTTCTGTTAGCAGTTAAGGTTATAAAATAATAATAATCTACTAGCGAATGCGCAGTAGTAATCAATAACAGTTAAATTATGACAGATCAAGAAAGAACAAAACAAGCAATTGAAGTATTACAAACTCAGTTAACGGGAGACATGTTTGAAGATATGAGCCTTAAACAACAGATACATGAGCTAGAAATGAAGTTAAACGGTGTTGAGCCTAGCTGCGATCTAGGAGAGGGATGCGAGAATTGTGGCAGTTAAAAGACTTATAAGACTAGATGATGGTAAAGAGTTTATAGGCTCTGTGTTATTTGTTATTTACGTAAATGACGGAAATGGTAAGGAAATAAGTGTAAACCCTGTAATAGGATCTCGATGCGTTGTAGGGTTGGAAGATTATCCTATGCACCAGTGGCAAACTAGCTACATAGTAGACGTGTATAGCGATACAGAGTTTAGAAGTGAAAATAGTAGTTATAGAATAGATTAAATTTGCATTTACGAATTAATTTTTTATCTTTGAATTAACCAATAAGTCGAATTTTTTTCATAATTAGTTTTTCCCCTTTGGCAATCCGGTCGAAGGGGTTTTTTATATCTACTAACATATAATATGACCTATTATACCACTAATTATATTTAAATAGATATATTTTTTTCTTCTAAGCATTGTTATATATTTTCTTTAAGTTTTTAGCTGTTTAGTTATTCTATTCGGCTCATTTTTTTGTTAAATGAACCTATAAGTCTATTTAAAGGTTATGTAGTTGTATAATTACCATTCAATAAAGCAATAGATTGCCGGTAGGTGGTCGGGGCTTGTTTTTTTAGGCGGTAGCCAAGTTGGTATAATTTGTTTAACTTTTTTAAAATAGGCTAAAATGGCAAATTACGATCCATCAAACTTGGCTTTGGCTCAGGCCCGTTTGATTAATAAATTTAAGACTGAAGAGCTAAAATTCAGAGAGCCGGTAACTTTCCGAAAGTTTACTGAAACTCCACAAATCATGTTTCCAGACCATAAGGTCTTGAGAACTAGAGAAGACAGACCTGTTACTGCTTACACTGGGTCTAGATCGCAACGAGCACTTGGTAACGGTAGATCTCACAATCACTCTGGTGATAAAGGTGATTCTATATCTCTTACTCCATCTTGGGTTACCTACAACGATGTATTCGCTATTTCTTTGAAGCAAGCGGATAACAACGTACTTACAATGGCTGAGATGCTAGATAACGAGTTTGCTAATGTTGTTGCTAACTTTGCTGAAGGTTTAGAGTCTCTTGCTATCGACTATGCTTTTAATACTAGATCTACAGTAAACGTAGGTAATGGTAACCAAGGTTCTTTCGATGTTGCTAACTCTGTGTACGAAATTACTGATGCTACTTTTGGTCAGCAGTCTGTACAGATCACTCAAACTATCATGGAAGAAAATGACCTATTAGGACCTTATATCTTTTTCTGTGATTCTACAGCGTTTGATAAATTTAGATTCCAAGCTAACCAAGGAACAGGAAACAGTAATAACCTTTCATTCCAGTTTGATAACGCTATTTTCGTACGCTCTATTGGTTTGGATGATGCTACTAGATTTGGTCAGTTTGGATACAATCAAGGTGTATGGATTGCGGTACCTACTAATGACATTGCTTGTCTAGACTGGATTCCGGTACAGAATAGAGAGGGTAAAGACACTAAAGAGCAAATTTATACTACTCTTCAAAACCCTGTAGATGGCTTGACTTATGCAATGCATATTTATTCTGAGCGATCAGACGAGACAGCAACTAACGGATATACTCAGGATGAGAGAGACGAATACGAAATCTCTATTGACATCGCCTTAGAGTCTGCTCCGTTGTCAAATGCTGGTGAAACTGTTTTACAAGCTTTCGCACTTGTTTAATGTTCGAGAAAGTTAACGTTGAAAATAGTTTGTATGGGAACGTGGGGTCTAGACAACCCTACGACCCATCTTTCCTTATTACTTTAGATGCTGACAATCTATTGAGCAGGTCTGGTTATTACGTTACGGATAATCCACATGTAAAACTAGATTACTTATTAGACTCTCAGGACTACAAGGATATAGACGACACTCAGTTTAACGAGTTGTTAGCAAATATTCAAAAGTCTTCTATAGCGTCTGTGTGTCAAGGTGTATTTAATCATGCTGATTATATTGATCGGCAATTAGTTTATACTAGCGCTTTGAATAAGGCAGAAGGTGCAGATACTTTACCAGATGGTTTTGTAGGTTATGAGATTTATGTTAGCAGTGAGAAGAATCTAGCATTTGAGATTAAGAGAATCTTGTTAGACTTCGAGGGTACTGGGGATATTACTTTACAGTTGTATTATAGCAATAAACTAGATCCTATTTACTCACAAGTGGTTAGTATTACATCTGATCATCAAGAGATAGAGTTAAACTGGCTTGTTAATAACACGGATGCAACATATAAAGGTAGATACTATTTAGGATACTTAACTAATGGATTAACGGTAGCACCGTATAAGAATGACTTTGATGGCGGTAACGCGCAAAAGGTTATATCAGAGGTATGTTTTTTGCCGGTTAAAGTTGACGGGCATAATACCAACACTCTATTCGATCTTGAGGATGTAGACGGTTATACTGATTCTACAGGGTTAAACCCAGACGTTACAGTTTTCTACGACTATACAGATTTAATCATCAACAACAGTAGACTATTCAGTTACGCTATCTATTTAGAGATGTGTATTAGAATAATTAGTTATGGTTTAAGTAGTCTTAGAAGTAACCGAAACCAGAGAAAGAGCGATGAGTTAGCTAGGGATATGTTATTTGAATTAGAAGGTAATGAAGACCCTAGATTTATAAGAAGAGAAGGATTAAGAAATAAACTAGTCGGAGAAAAATTAAGAATCGCACATGAAATAAAAAAGCTCAATGAAGGCTATTTCGGTAAAGGATTCAAAGTAACAACACTACAGTAATGCCAATTAAAAAAGGTTATAGTAAATCTAGAATAAATAAAAATACGAATTCTAGTAAATCTAGTAAAAAGAAAATGTCTAGAAATTCATCACGAAAACGTAAATGAGTTTAATCCTAAAAGATAATCCAGTAGGTATAGATTGGGCCATCGACAGAATCCAAAAGACAGTATTTAATAGTGTTAATTGGGATACTGCTGTAGGAGGCTATGAGAGTTATCACAGGGCTTATAAAAACGAAAGTCCAGATGGTAAGATACCAGAGGTTTACATAGGAGATGATGACTATAAAGAGGTTTTTATGGATGACGGATTTAGTGCTACATCTTTTTTTATGGTAGATGATACTATTACTCAATTGGAAGAGGATAAGTATAGTGCTAATGTAGATTATGTGTTTCAGGTATTGTTAGATGAGTTGTACCCTAGTATTATACACAGAGCAGACGAGGAAGCGCATAGAGACGTTTTATTAGCTGTGAATGATAGCGTAATAGACGTAGAGGTTACTGATATAGTAAAAGGAAGAGAAAACGTTTATTCGGGTTTGAGAATTGATCAATTAGAGTGTGATGATATGCACCCTTACCACTTCTTTAAACTTGGATTAACTGTTAATTATATATACAGATGTCATGGCTAATACTATTAGATTAATAAAGGCTGACAAT
>SPKZ01020697.1_pt1 | contig 21797 bp, 25 predicted proteins | sample 2456571 | NCBI WGS metagenome assembly SPKZ01 (sample SAMN11192286, study PRJNA482655) | marine metagenome | biome: ENVO:00000447; feature: ENVO:00000244|ENVO:00000211|ENVO:00000569|ENVO:00002023; material: ENVO:00002151; isolation source: ocean water from marine abyssalpelagic zone ... | reverse complement strand
TCGTGGTCCGCTCCGATCATCGCGCCCAGACCATCGACCCCTCGGCGCATGTCTACCGGACCAGAGAACAGAAAGATGCGTACACTCGGTGGCAGCGTCAGCATCGGCTTAGTGCTGCCGCCACCCGTGCCACATACTCCGGTGCCGCCTCACCCGAAAAGCGCAGCGTGAACTCTCTCACCGACAATGTGAGGTCAGAACGCGCCTCATGCCGTCCCGCTGACTCGACCAGTCGCACCGGAACCAACTTCGCCGGCGCCGTCGCCAATGCTCCAACCCGCTCCTGTCGGAACTTGTAAATCCAGTAACTCAGCGCCGCTTGCCCGACGCCCAGCTTACGGGCCACGTCTGCTCGTCTCTCGGACGAGGCCTCCGCCTTCGCTGCCGCCTTCTCCCAAAAATCCCGTGAACGGACCTGCCTCGCGCTTCGCTTCATGCCCGTCAGCATGCATTTCGGCACCGGTCAGCGCTACCCATCCTCCGTCGGACGGTTACGGAGAACCCGAGCAAGACCACGCTCAAAGCAATGAGCAATGAGCAATGAGCAATCGAACGAAACAAGACGGCGGATACGGCATGGCGATACCCCGACCATAGCGAAGACCGTGCCAATGCGAGCCCGTGAAAACTTCGCGCCGGGTCGCCACCGCCGGAGACGCCGCGAGACCTAGGGAGGCGGCTCCCCATCACGATCTTCATGGGCTCCGCCTCACTGGCATGCACGCCGTGCGTCTCAGGCGCCCGGCACATGCACGGCGTTCTCATCATCGCTAATCGTTCTATTCTCTACAGCTGTTCCTGCACGCGAGCACCTATTCAGGCAACTGTGCCGGGACGACCGTGCCGCTGTGGCTCTCGAGGGTCCGAGGATTCACTTTTCCGACCGTCCGCTGTCAACCCATGCGATGGGAAAAACCCACCGATGATTGATTTACGCGAAATTGAGTTAGTTGATGAGGACTTCGATCGTCAATTCATGGACGAATGGATTCACGACTTCGGAGCCTGTGCCCTCAGTGCCGCAGACCAACTCGGGCTCTTCGATGCATTCGAAGGAGACACTCTCAGCCCCACGCAGTTGAGCCAGCAGCTGAAGCTCGACGAAATCGCTCTGCGCGCGACCTGCCGCGCTCTGGTGGCGATGGGCGCAATGCGTTGCCGGGGGGATTCGTTTGCATTGAGCGATTTCGGTGAGAAACTTTGGGTATCGACGAGCCCTGCCTATCGCGGGCGCGAGTTCGATCGGCATCGGGGCTGGGAACAACACGAGCGCATTGTGGAAACGCTTCGGAAAGGGTGGGCGCCACTGCTCGACACCACGGAGGCATTCAGCGAGGGCTGGCGGCGCGGCGATGTCTCGGCCGATTCTGCCGAAACTTTCACAAGGGTGATGCACTCGCTCATCCTCTCGCCCTCGGTGGCCGCGGTGAGATCTGGCGCCTTCGCCAGGCTGCGACATCTCGTGGACGTTGGCGGTGGATCGGGGGCGCTGGCCGCCGCTGTCCTCGCGCATCACCCGGAGAGTCGCGCCACGGTCATGGATCTCGCTCCAGTTTGCGCGGCGTCACGAGCCATACTGCAAGATGTGCGCAGCGGAGCTCGCGTGCAGTACTGCCCAGCGAACTTCTTTGAAGATCCGTGGCCGGAAGACGCCGACGGATTTAGTTTCTCCAACATCCTTCACGACTGGCCACTACCGACATGCCGGCAGCTGCTCCAATTCGCCTTTGACGCTCTGCCCCCGGGCGGCTCGGTGTTTGTGCATGAGGCGCTGCTTGATAGCGATGCTTGTTCGCCCCGCATGGCGGTCTTGTTCAACCTGCTGATGCTGATGAATCATCGAGGCCAACAGTTCACCCAGCTCGATTTATTCGAGCTATTGGGCGAAGCCGGATTTAGCGAGCCGCGCATCGTCATTCAGTATTCTCATTGGTCCTTGCTGCGAGCGGACAAGCCGAGGCCTTGATGGAGCGAATGCCGACAACCGTGCAAAACCCCCGGCCCAGCGGTATCGGCAGCCCGTTAACGACGCGTCCCGCTTGACAGCTTCTTAGCTGCCCACATAACACTAAAAAGCTGTCCAGCGGGACTGCTGCGGTTAGCAGCACACATCATGAGAGCTATCGTATATTCCAACTACGGCTCGCCGGACGTGCTGCAGCTCCAAGAGCTTGAGCGCCCGGCGCCCAAACCAGACCAAGTGTTGATTCGGGTGCGGGCCGCCGAGATCACCAAGGGAGACTGCGAACTGCGCAGCTTTCAGTTTCCAGTCCAGTGGTTCGTCCTTCCGTTGCGCCTCGCTTGGGGCGTGCGCAAGCCAAAACGGCAGATCCTTGGTGGCTACTTCTCCGGCGTGGTGGAGCCCATAGGGGACCAAACATCGCGATTCCAACCCGGAATGAGATCTTCGGTTGCACTGCCCTGCACATGGGTGCCCACGGGCAATACATCCCCTTCCGGAAGCCCTCACCCTCGCCCGCAAGCCCAGCAACATGACGTTTGAAGAGGCGGCGGCGGTGCCCCTCGGCGGCTTGAACGCGCTGCACTTCCTCCGCTTGGGCAAAGTCGGGCCGGGCGAGCGGGTGTTGAGCAACGGGGCCCGCGGAAGCATCGGGAGTTTCGGCGTGCAGATCGCCAAAGCCATGAGGGCCCACGTCACCGCTATCGATGCGCCACACAAAGCCGGCCTGCTGCAGGAGCTCGGTGCGGACCGAACGGTCGACTACACAGCGGAGGATATCACCACCGGCAAAGAACGCTTTGACGTGATCTTCGACATGGTGGTGAACAGCTCGTGAGTTTGCTCAAGCCCGGCGGCCGCTACCTGTGCGGCAACCCAACGGTCGCCAAGATGCTGCGGTCAGTCTCGATCTCGACCTTCACGGACAAACGGGCCCAGTTCGCCTTTGCCGGTGAAACGACGGAAGAGCTCGATACCCTGCGAGACATGATCGAAGCCGGCACACTGCGAGCCGTCGTCGACGAGGTATTCCCCCTCGAACAAGCCGCGGAGGGCCACCGCCGCGTCGAGTCCGAAGAGCGACGCGGCATGGTCGTACGGTCTCTCGCCTAGCCGGATGCCAAGCGGATTCAGCAGTTGGAACCTTGCTGAAGGTTGTTGGAGCGAGCCCTGAGTGGAACGACTTGACGTCTACAAATCTGGCGGATGGGCCCAAGACCGGCGCTGAGCTCAAGAAGGCTCTTGAGCTGCACCCACGCACTACCTTTGACTTTCTGGATACTCTCGTCGCTCTCAAGTTTCTCGACCGCGCCGGTGACAGCGCTGGGAGCAAGTACCAGAAGACGCCGGAAACGGACCTCTTCCTCCAAAGACCCCAAGGCGCTCGAAGGTTTCATAAACGCCATGTCCGGCATCTACGCCACATGAGGAAGCCAGCCAAGCGTGCAGCCCGAATTGTGGGCTCCGCCTTTTTCCCGGGCTAGCCATGTTAGCCGGAAACGGATTGCTCACTGGCTGCTCGAAGCCTGAAGAGGCAGGAGAAACTCCGCGAGCGTTCAACCGGTCCCCTCGGACGCGCCAAAAGAGGCCAAGCCGCGATTTCTGAAAGTGGTTGAAGCGCGACGGGAATGGCCGTTGACGCAACCCAGCCCGAAGCCTGCAGGAGCAGACAAGCGCAGAAAGGCCCGCGGCGATCAGCTTCAAACTGGGGAGCGCTAAGCAGCAATGACGGACAGGACTTGCTCGATGGCGTGGCACCGAAAAAACTGGAGCGGCACGCTTTCCAGGGGCGCATGCTGGGGAGATTCCACGATGTCGATGCGCGCCGAGCCAGCTCAGCGCCGGGCATGTTGTTTGTCAGTGTACCCACCCACACGCCAACTTTGAGATCGATTGCTCCAGTCAGAAAGTATCTGGCCCGGCAGGAGAACTGCGGGTCCATTTCGTCAAGTGCGAAAACGGTTTGATTCAAGTCGACGCCGTCGGCGCGCCACGAGGGAGCCAATTACTGCTGTTCAACAAGGCCGGGCAACGCCTCAGCGCGGGGCGCTCCTGGCGCACTCGCTGCACTCTTCAACTAATTGTTGGTAGCAGGGTTCATCCTTCAAGTAAGTCAGGGAATAAGCCACACCCGCGAGCCTGATCCACGAACGCTGCGCTGTAGGCCACGATGGGTTCGCAGCTGCCCTTGTTGACGTAGAGCGGCACCCAACCTCCGTCGACTCCCCCGTTGACTGCCCACTGATACCACGCGCGCGGCAACCTCGAAGGTGTTCACTCCGGGCAGCTGCGCAAGTCGAACACACGGGGACCCAGCTGCCAGGCATCCGCGCCATCTGACTGCACGCCATCTGACTGCACGCCATCTGACTGCACGCCATCATGCATCCGGAAGTAGAGGTCGTCATGAATCCGTAGGGCTCGTCCGGTAGGCCCAAATCTTGGACGCATAATCATAATCCCAGCAACGAAGCGTGCCAGTGGTTCCCAGCTGACAGCTAGGCGCGCCACCCTGCACGCTGGGGAGGATCGTAGTCATCGCGCCGCAGGAGGCGTCCGGGTTGCAGCGAAAGCCCGATTTAACGTCGCAGTGCGCGAGTTCGGTGCACCTGAAGCGACAGACGCCAGCGTCAACGTTGTAGCCGAGACCGCTACTGCAACTGGCTGCGCTCTAGCAGAGCGTAACTCCAGGAGCGTCAGCAACGACGCATTGACCTTCAAAGCAGAGCGACAGGCTAACACAATCGGTGTCGACGTACTCCGTATGGCAAATTCCCCGCTGGCATTCGTAGCCACCACACGCGGGGTCCTCAAGACCGCTACACTCGGGATCGATACAGGCTCCCTCGTTGCAGATCGCGCTCCCGGTACAATCAGCGGATCCGAAGCAGCTCGTCCGACATCGATTGGCGTCCAAATCGCACACGTATTTTTCGCATTTCGGATCGGCGGTTACGACGCCGTAGGTATCCACGCAGGCCCCACCGATACACTCCGCGGTGCCCGTGCACTGGTCCGTAGAGGGACAGCTCTCGAGACACATCAGCGTTTCCGCAGCGCAGATGAAGCCGTTACAGTCCGGATCGTCACTGGAGCTACAGTGGGCGTCTTGGCACAGCCCGCCGAAGCCGGCTTGGTTGTCGACGCCATCGTCGTGGCCCTCAGGGAAGGAGGCTTCGAAGCTGTCAGCACCGAGGATCTCATGTTTGGCAAGGAGCAGGTCCGAAGAAGCGCGTTTCGTTCTCGTAGGGACGGTCAAAGAACTCGAGTGCGCAGGCAACTGGCGTACCGGAAATTGCCGTATCGGCATCGAATGGCAGGCCCTAGCCACTCAGTACGTCCCCGGCGGCGGCTCGTGTCACCAGGAACCTCCCTGATTTGGCGCTGCCATCGTCAGGGCGGCGTCTCTGGTCGACGTTCGGCATTGCGCTTGGGGGGACGATAGGCAATGGGAGGGCATGGGCAATGGGATCGATTACAGCGCCGTGCAGCGCTACTTCGAGCTCGCGGGGGCCGGGTCATCGTCCGCCGCCAGCTATATGGCGCATGACCAAAACCTGCCAGCCGCAGCGATTCGGTATCGCTTCGCTGTTGAACTGAAAACGATTGGCGATTGGCTCGATGCGGTGCCGGCTGACGGCGCGGTTCTTGATGTCGGTTGTGGAGCGGGGGCCTGGACCGCCCTGTTCGCCCAGCGCTTTGGCCGCGTCATCGGCATCGAGGGCAGCGAGTCGATGGTGACGGCTGCCAAGGACCGGACCCAAGATCTCGAGAATGTGGAGATCTTGCAAGGCGATGTTCGTCAGGACCTTCCCGACGGACCGTTTGCATTGGTTTTCCTCGGGGGGCTCTGCATGTATCTCAACGACGATGACGTGGTGACGCTGCTCACCAGCCTCAAAGAGCGGTGCCGCCCTGATGCCGCAATCGTCTTACGGGAATCCACCGTGCCCGAGCGGTCCCGCCAAGCCGAAGGCGAATACCAAGCCGTCTACAGGACCGTCGCGGAGTATCAGCAACTATTCCGCCGGGTTGGGTTCTCCGACGTGCAGCTTCGCCGGAACCTCGGCTACACGAGCATGGAGATAGCCATTGAGCTAGTCGAGATGCGCAGGCGCTGGCTGCCGTTTCTCCCAGCGTCTTCTCAGTGGCTCGGCGCGCTCACCTGGTGGCCGCTGCGTTTGACCGCTCCGCTGAGTTTTCGGCGCTTGCCGCGCGCACTCGATCGGCTGAACGTCCCTTGGCCCGGGTTGCAGAACCACTTTTTTAGACTGAGTGTATAAACCCTGCCGGCAGAGCGAGTGTTGCTAGCTCAACGCAGCGGGCGCATCCTCATACCGCGAGTGCGTAAAAACCCGTCATGCCGATTACGTAGGCGGTGATCGCGTAGTACCAACCGCCGACGAGCTTGGGCGTTTTGAAGGGACCCAAACCTAAAGCTGCAAGAAGCACCACCACTCCATAAAGCACCCACGGAAAAACGCTTTCCCCAATACTTCCTCGGAACGCGAAGACAGCCGTAACGACGATAATGTTCGTATCGATGGGGAGTCCGCAGTAGTCGCCTCCATCACGCAAGCCAAAGATGTTGAAATGAGCGAGCCGCAGCGCTCCGGAGATGAGAAGCAGAAATGCACCTGGAAGAAACCAGGCATTGAGATCTGCGACGCAAAGCAGAATCGTCGCCGGGGCAGCGGCGCTACACACGATATCAACCAGCGAGTCGAGTTGCCCACCGAAAGCACGATCGTCTTCGGTGCGATTAGCCGTGCGGCGAGCGATGGGGCCATCGAACCAATCGCAGAATAGCGCCCACAGCAACGCGATCATGGCCGCGTGGTACTCCCCGCGAATCGCCAAGAATATCGCGGTCACCCCGCAGGCTAGTCCTGTAAGTGTGAGGAGGTTCGCCCAGTCGCGGACGAATGACACAGCGCTCGGGAGCTGAGAAGCGGCTACATCACCGCTTGGATCACCCACCGCAGGCTTGCCTGGATTATTTGCAACTCCCGGAGATGTCACGTTTCGAGGCACTGCTGTAGCGCGGTGACCAGCTCGATATTTTCCGGGGTGGTACGACTGGCGATTCGCAGATAGCGATCGGCATCCGGCATGCTCTTGCCGGCACAATGCTTGACGTAGCTATTGTGACGCACGAATAGCCGCTTCGTGACCTCTGGCGCGGAAGGCGCGGAATCAGGGAGCCGACACATGACGAAGTTCGCTTCTGCCCTGAAAACGGTCATGCCTTCAATGGCGGCCAGCCCATCGTGAAGCTTGTCGCGATCGTTGGCGACACGAGCACAACTTTCCTTGAACTGGCGGCGGTAACGCGGTGCCAGACGCAAGAACGACTCAGCAAAGCTGTTGACGTTCCAAATGTGGAGTTCCTTGCGTACTGACTCGCCAAAGGCCTCGTTGGCGGTGAGCAAATAGCCAAGGCGGAGTCCCCCGATACCGAAAGCCTTGCTGAGGCTCTTGATGATTGCCAGGTTCTGGAACTCGCCTAGGTGACCGGCCAAGCTGGCTTGCTCGGGATCCGCAACAAAGTCTATGAACGACTCGTCGACGACCAGCATGCAGTCAAACTTCTGAAGTTGTTCGGCGAGACGTAGCAGGTCAGCCCGAGGCACTGCCATGGATGTTGGATTGTTCGGCGTCACAACAACCGCGACCCGAGCGCCGCTGCTTTTCGCTTTCTCGGCCAGCGCGTCCACATCCAATTCGAAGGACGGTGCCGGCAATTGAAACGCCACGAACTCGCCAGCGCGAGCGGCGTTCTCGTACTCGTTAAACGTAGGCACGGGGCAGATCAGACTACCGGCGACGTGTCCGGCGATAATCTTAATGAGCTCCGAGGCCCCGTTCCCCACAACCAAGCGGGACGGTGGCTGGTCGATTAACGTTCCGATCAAACGCGCCATGACGTCCTGACCGGACGGATATTCAAGCACAAGCTCACGCAAGTGCTGCTCAAAATGGGTAAAGACCGGAGCCGGCGGATAGTACGGATTGTAGAGATACGCGTGGTCGACGAAACCGAATCGCCAATAACCTCCGTGCTGGTGGCAAATGTGTTCGTAGCGTTCTTCTTGAGACGCGAAGAGATACTCGGCCGCTAAGCGGTCACTCTCGTCATCTATTTCATACCACTTGAGATCGTCACAAACGACGGCTCGCAGGTTGTTCTTTCCGCGATGGCCCAAGGCTTGAAGAATGGATTCGTAGTACTCGTTGACGTCCCCCGACACGATGTACGCTTCGAGCTGGGGAAGGAAGTACCGACGCAGAAACTCTCCGCGAAACAGATACAGGTTGGCGGTCTTGAACACCTTTGCGTAGTCGAAGTCTCGACCCTGATGCGCAGCATCGAACAGCCCCTGGATGCGGTCGTTGGTGTCAATGCTGACGACCATCCCGGACATCCAGCTCTGGTGCTGGGAGACGACAGCTAGGTTGCCAGAGCCATAGGTTACGAGACGGTCGAGTACGGCCCGCTCGAAAAACACGTCGGCTTCGAGCAGCAGCATGTCCTCGGTGAGATGGGCACGAGCCAGCCAGAGAGAGTAAATGTTGTTCGTCGTCGTGAAATCTTCGGAGACGACATAGGTCATGTTCATCCCGAGGTGGGTCGCGCCGAATTTCTCGATCTCGGCCCGATGGTGCCCGACAACGATGACGACTTCTTTGATGCCGATGGCCGCTAAGTGCCGGAGAGTATTGTTAAGTATGCGTACGCCGCCCACTGGCACGAGACATTTCGGGTGGGCGTCGGTGAACGGGCGGAGTCGATCTCCGAAGCCGGCAGCGAGGATGACGGCTTTTTCTACTGGACGAGGCGGCGAGTCGGATGTGGGGTCTTGCAAAGGTACCTTCTGGCGTCGCGAGATGAATCGCGCGCGTGGGACTCGGTCCGAAACGCGACGCAGCGGTCGGCGGGCCGATACCTGCGGGACACTAGCAGGAAAGTCCACGAGTGGTGGCGGCATAGCGAGCCGCAGCTTCCTGGAGAGGAAGCAACGGGGTTCGCAGCGGGCCGGCTTAGGGCACGGGCCGGTACCGCTCTAGTCGAGAGTTTCGACGAGACACATCGATGGGTTTCGCCGCTGCACCTCGTTTTTGGTTGCATGGCTAGTTGCTGACGGACGGAGCCCCCTCAACAGGTTCCCATCCTGTGAGCGGTGCGGTAGCGGTTCCCCACGCGTAAGTACGACTGCCCAACGTCGCATTTGGATCTAGTTGTCCGATGAGGAGGAACCGTCCGGGTGCAACCTCCGCTGAAATGTAACCACTGCCGTCTCGGGCTGGGGCCTTAACCACCACCGGGTGGCCGACGTAGTAGCTGGCCCCCCGCTGTTTCAGGTACGGCATGCTGACCTGACGCCGATGCCCTGCCGGGCCGGACGTGATAGCGCTCTTCATCGTCGCGATCTCTCGGTCATTGAGACCGAGGGTGTCGATGCAGTGTAGGCGCGTAAGATACGCGATAGCGCCTGCCGGGCGGATAGCTATCACCTCGTCGGGAGGAATGTTTGTGGCCAGCCACCGCGCGGCAAGCACGAACAGTCGAGTGTACTGAGTCTCGCGCTCCGGCGATGTTATCTGGCCGTCCCCAACGTATGGGAATGTTACGCTGAAGACGTTCGCAGTCAAAGCTACGCCACTGAGCACCACTGCGCTCGCCCTACGACCTCGCGCCAAGCGACTGCCGACGGCACCAATGCCGAGAGCCACCGCGATGGACCAAAACGGCAGAAGCGGTTCAAGAAAACGAAACTCGAAGTAATCGCCGCCAATGACCAGCCAATAGATCAGCGAAAAACCAAGGACCAGGCCGCTCCAAACTCGAAAGCTGCGCGCCTCAGCCTGTCCGAAGGCGAGGCCAAGTGGCACTAACCACCCATATAAGACGAACCCGTTTGCGTCAGCCATAGTGGCGACGTACCTGGCGCCAGCTTCGAGATGAATCCCTGTAACTTTGGCGGCAAAGGTATTCGGCACCCAGGCGTCGTAGACGACGAGCCGAAATACCAGATGGGCCCACACGATAACGAGGAAAGTGGCGGCATTGAGCCCCAGGTCCTTCATTGCGCGATGGCGGCGGGCGGGGCCCAGCCCTGCCAACGCCAAGAACAATACATAGGCGAAACCCTCGGGCCGCGTCAGTGCCAAGAAGGCGGCGGCGAGTCCCACAACCGGAATGCGCCGCCAGCGACCACCGGGGCCAGTGAGCAGCCAAAGCGCAGCTGTGCAAAGAAGCGCGAAGCCGAAGAGTTTCGTTTCGAGGGGTTCGATCGCCCAGACAGCTGCACTACGATTGCTGGCGACCAGCGCTACGACGAACAATGCGAGCCATTCGTTTTTCAGCAAGCGGCGGGAGACAATCCAGGTCAATGCCAGCGACGCGACGCCGAGCACGACTCCCAGTGCCTGGCACACGGCGATGATCGGCAACTTCAGCGCCGTCAGGACTCCAACCAGCAGTGTCCATGTGAAGCTGGTGTAGCCTTCAACTGCCTCTCCGCGGTTGTAGACAAGCCCGTCTCCGGCAGCGAAGTTGTCGGCGTAGCGAAAGATGATAAACGCATCGTCAATCACCCACGAGCCAATCCTCCGCCAATACACGAAGCACAAACCGACATAGCCAAGGCAGAGCAGCGCAAACACCGCTTTGGACCAGCGCGGAGCGGAAGCCCGCTGACTCTGCTCTTCCATCACGTTCCGACAATAGCTGGTATCTGCCAGCCACCTCTCAGAATTTCTCAGGAATGGGTGTGGATCTCACCGAACTGACTTCCGCAAGCGGCCGCAGCCTCCAAGACCCCAGCACAGCTCGACCCCAACTGGACCACGCTCCGCCGGCCCAATTCGCGAGCCAGCATGAATCAGCGGCGCACCACGAAGGATGCGTTCGTTTCGCACCGCGCCCCCGGCGGTGAGTTCCAAGTGATCCCCAGCATCTAGCTCAGAAAACGGGCCGAGCCCATACAGGCGACGCTACAAATCCCAATACTGTCGGTGCTGACTAAGCGCAGCCAACACACTCTGCTCCCCCAAGACGGTGGTGTTTCGATGGGTAGCAGGCTCAGAGCCCGTCGGTGCCCCCAGCACTTCTAAGCAGGAGACCACACTTCCCCCTAAGGCCAGGAGATCGTAGCCGCCTTCAAGTAGTAGCACGAGCTGGCCGCCAGCGTATTGGTCTGCGATCCGTTTCACCTGCCCACAGAGCGCCGCAAAGCCCTCCCCCGTCAGCCTCATGCCACCCAGTGGGTCGCGTTGATGCGCGTCAAAGCCTGCCGAAACCAGAACCAATTCGGGCTGAAACGCCGCAGCCAGCGGAGCCAGCAAGTCCCGAAAACCCAGCTCGTAATCCCCGTCGCTCGCCCCAGCCGCGAAGGGCAGGTTGACAGTGTAGCCGATCCCCTCCCCGGCGCCCAACTCCCCCAGCCCGCCGCTCCCTGGATAGAACGGGAATTGATGTGCACTAAAATACAGCACCGATGCATCGTTGTAGAAGATCTCTTGGGTGCCGTTGCCGTGATGCACATCCCAATCAACGATCAACACCCTCTCGATGCCCAGACTGGAGCGGGCGTGCGCCGCTGCCAGCGCTACATTGTTGAGGAAACAGAAGCCCATCGCCCGATCTCGCTCCGCGTGGTGCCCGGGCGGTCGAAGCAACGCGAACGCGTTCGCCTGGTCCCCGCGACACACCGCCTCGACCGCCGCGACGGCGGAACCCGCGGCCAACATCGCTGCCCGAGCCGTTTCCGGTGATGCGATAGTATCGGGATCTAGGCGACCACGCACACCGCGCAACGAGCAAATACGCTGCACGTGGTCGACGCTGTGAACTTGATGCAACAACGCTGGGAGCGCTTCCTCAGCTTGGCGGGTCACTACCCCAGTCATCGCCGCCGCATCAAGAGCCTGCTTGATAGCCTGCAACCTAGCGGGAGATTCCGAGTGGCCAGCACCGGGATCGTGCTCCACCATAGCCGAATCGAACAAAACGAGGGTCTCAGAACTCGACACGCCCAGCAGTATGCCGTCTTAACACCCCATCGCTCAAGCCCGCCGATGACTGCCCGCGGCCGACCGGACAGAACCGTCTAACTGACAGCGCGAGGCGCCGAGCCCCTTGCCCAGAAAGCGTCACTAGTTTGCGGCTCTGAGCGGCAACTTCCGAAGGATGTATTCGCAGCTCCGCTGCGTCGGGTCGTAGGGGAAGTGCGCGTGGGTAGGCGGGGCGAAGGAGTCGTCTTCGATGCGCAGGGTGTTGTCTCCACCCTCAAGCACATGCTCGAAGTCCTGCACGTCCGCCGTCGCGATGCCGGTGACAGCATCGAAGGTGAAATACTGGGCGATGTCCTCGCCATTGAGCAGGAATCTCGTGCTCGCAGTCGGGTCCGTGTGCAGGGTCGCCGCTGACGGTCCAAACGTCTGCCTGGTTGGCAACTTCAAAGTCATGAAGGAACAGATAAGCGCTGGGGGCGTCTGCTGCAGCTTGGCTCAGAGCCAATAGCGCAGACGCGCCGAGGAGCGCGCTAAGGAAGGGTTTACGGAACTTCATTTAATGTATTTCCAATTCGGTAGTGAGCTTCTTCGTGGAAACTCGGTTGCATTGCCGCTGAGATTGTTAATGGGGATTCAGGGCAAGCTGAGGCCGGGTGCACGCGCCATCCCGGCTTCGATCCCCGCGCTAGGCGATGACGTTGACGTGATCGGGCGCGCGCTATCCCGGCGAACACGGGGAACTACGCCGACGGCTCAAAACTGGGTCGCCAAAAATCCGTCCTTGCTAAAACTTTATTCACAGTCAAGAGCGATGCCATGCACCGCGTTTCTACAGGGTCGCGTCGCGAGTAAACTTGAACACCAACTTGGTTGTAGCGTTGGCGGTGCCCTCCTTGTCGAGGACGATCCCGCTCTGACCGACCTGATAGGCCTCGGCCAGCTCGTGACCATCGGTCAACACTGTTGGCTCATGGACAACGGGAACCTCTTCAACCTCGACAGCCTCACAACGATCGGGGACTCCCTCGAGATCGAATTCAACGACCACCTGACAAGCCTGCTGGGCCTGGAAAGCCTCACCACGATCAACGGCGATCTGGAAGTCGAGAACAACCCCGCTCTGACGACCCTCGACGGCCTCGACGGCCTCGACGGCCTCGACAACCTGGCCTCCGTCAACGCAATCTCCATCGCTCAGAACTCCAACCTCGCCCAGTGCCTAGTCGAAGCGGCGATGCCCCCCCTGGAACAGAACCGGAACGGAGAGCACCAGCGCCAACGACCGAGCTTGGCCCTAGCTTGCCTCCCATACGCCGATGATGACCGGACATTGCCAGGCATCATTCCGCTGGTCGAGGAGGTTGGCGCGCCAGGTCGCAGGCATTCGCAGCTCCGCTGCGTCGGGCCGCAGGAGCGTCCCCCACATGGTAAACGCGCGAATTTGCGCCCCGCTCCGCATGGCCGGGCCACAACGTAGACCCACTGAGAATCCGTTCGATGACGCCAGGATCGGAACGAGACGCAAGTCGCGTCGGGCCGCAAAAGACAAACACAACGCCATGCGGCATGCCCGCGCTAACGCTCAACGAGGACGTGGCATTATCTTAGTTTTTTGGACTCGTTGACGGCGGCCGACCGCAACATCAGGCCTACGCGAAGGGGCCCGGCACATCCGAGGAGCACCTGTCCCACAAACGTGCTCTGCTATATGGAGTCGGGCTGTTGATCCTCCCGTTCGCTCTTACCCGCAACAGGCCGGAGTGTGAATGACTGCACAATCACGATTCGAGGAATTTCTTGGTTCCGGGGGGCCACGCGCCGGCGGATTTCCCATCCCGAAACTTACCATTCCAATCGCGAGACGACTCGTCAGTCGGATCGACCAGATGCAATGGTATCTCAATTGCTATAGCTTGGAGCTCAACTTTCAGCACGCGGCGTTGGGGGTATCGGAGTTTCTTGAGCTGGGTCGTGAGTGGGGCTTCGACGGCGTTCAGGTTCATAACGCTCGCGGGGGCCCTCGAGTGGGGCTTCCTGGAGAATCCGATTCATATCTAGCGAAGCTCGCGCATCAGCGGGATGCTCGTAAGCTCGACATTCAGCTCGATATTAGCAGCGTCGAAAAGGCCGACGTCGAGGACGCTGTCCGGGTCGCCCGCGCAATGGGGATCCGTGTCATTCGTTGCTACGCGCGAACCGAGGGTACGGTTGCTGAGATCATCGGAGCCACAGTTGAGCAGTTGAAGTACGCCGCAGAGTTAGCTCAGCAATGGGGCCTGACCTTTCTACTGGAACAACACGAGTTGCTCACCGGCGACGAGGTGGTCGAAATAGCCGGCGCAGTACAGAGCGATCGCCTAGGTTTATTGTTCGATTTCGGCAATCCGATTTCCTCTGGTGGAGAACCACTAGAGGACCTATACGTGATGCGCGAATTTATTCGAGTCGCGCATTGTAAGGATGTGGTTGCAGTTTCCAGGCGCGGAATGCCCACGCAATTGGGCGTCAAGTTCGGTCAGGGGGATCTCAACCTACCGAAGCTCTTTTTTGACTTGCTTATGCTGGGAAATTCGGAGCGCCAGCTAAGCGCGTTGTCGATACAAGAGGTGGTTGGATACGTCGGCGTGTCTTCGCGCGCAGCATCCGATCCAAGGGACAGAGTCTACACCAAGCGCCCGATGAGCGCGACTCAGATCCATGAGGGCATGATTTCTGAAGAAGTTCCCGAACGGGTTTCCAGGGAACGACGGGATGTCGCAGACGCGCTAAGCCTGTCTCGGCGCATAGCAAGCCAACTGAAAGAGTTAGCATTGGATTTCGTACACGAAGAGCTACAAGGCCCAGAACTCGGGCCGGAGGCGAGTCGCGCGCGCGAGATCGAGTTCATTGGAGAAAGACTGTTCGGACCAGATGTCTTCAAGCAAATCTGGGACTGTGAGTCGATATCTGATGTCGACTGGGAAACAATGACTTGTCCAGGACTGGAGCGCGCTGCTGCCAACGAACTCATGTCCAGAGCGACCCGACTCAAGGACGAGCTGTTCGGGCGAACTGCTGTCAATGGTGCAGGCAAGAATCCCAAAGATCCATTGCCTACCAGTGACAGCGGCAGCGGCGCTCTCCCGTAGGCCCCCGCCCCTCACAATCCTGTGGTTAGCGCAGATTCGAATCGCTGATCGTTTCCCAAGCGCAGCTCCGGAGGATAGAAATTCTCCTAGAAATGGTAACCCTCCGGAGCATCTTAGCGTGCAGCTACGGCTCACAAAAAAGTCAGGTGCTGGGAAATCGTAATCCTCCCCTAATGCTCCGACTGCCCCTTAGTGATGACCGCGCGATCTCTACCCCCAGACGCTTCAGTGTCTCGGCTATCGACTCGTTCTCCGTCACCACCTTTGTGAAACGGAGGCGACCGCCACAAGGGCACGCCTGGGCTTCAAAATCATACTCACACCTCAGTAACATCGCCCAGTCGAGCCTGAGGACAGGAAGTCCAAAGCCCCTCCGAGCGCGGCGGTGGCAGCGGCGGCTGCGCCCTGTCGCGGTCCTAACAAAACCGCGGTCACCGCAGATTCGAATCCGCTGGCGGCTGATAGCGGCGCCCTCTATTTGGCGTGCGAACACCACCAAGCGCATTAGCCCAGATTGGGCTAATGCGCTTGGTGGTGTTCGACACTCAACACAGCGAACGGAGTCCACCGGTATTCTCGGCACGTTCGGGTTGCACGCGCTATGGGTGGACAGCACCGCCCCTGTTTCGACCAGCCCAGTCATTTGGACTACAACCCGCCCTACTGTACGGGTACACTGCTCACTGGTAGTCAGACGAGGAACGGTGACAGAATGAGTAATGCGATGGTGTTGTGGGCTGTAGACTCGAATGCCGTGCTGCGGGTGAACAGCGAGTTCGGGGAACAAATCGGCTTCAGTAGCAACGAACTTGTGGCGCAACCCTTTCTCGACTGGATTCACATTGAGGACCGGGGCGGGATAGAGCACCACCTGGCGACTGGCCACGGCCTCGTCGAGGCGCGCCACCGCAGCAAGGACGGCACATGGGTATCCTTCGAATGGCTATTCAAGACCCACGCCGGCGAGCTGATGGCCCTGGGACACTCCGTGAATAAAATTCATCGAACATCGCCGCCCAACCTCGGCGTACCGACTCACGCCACCACCTTTACACGAACGCTGGAGGTAATGGTGCATGTGGTTGAAGCCAAAGTGACAGGGCTACGATGTTCCATTCTGCTCATCGACGATAGCGGTAAACATGTCACCGTGGGGGCCGGTCCGAGCCTACCACTAGAGTACAATGAGGCCGTCCAGGGGCTGAGTATCGGACCGGCCGTTGGCTCATGCGGTACTGCCGCGTTCTGGAACAGACCGGTGGTAGTCGAGAACATCGCTGCAGACCCACTCTGGAAGGACCTACGGGACGCCGCCGCCATCGCGGGCGTTGCAGCCTGCTGGTCGGTCCCCATCACCGGCACAACCAACGGCGAGGTACTGGGCGCCATGGCCCTCTACAGCGATGAGCCACGTCGGCCGCACGGACACGAGATGGACATTCTCGCGATCGCCGCTCGTATGGTCGGCCTAGCCATCGAACGGGACCGACTGGAGGAGGAGCTTCGTCAGGCGGCGAAGATGGAGGCGATCGGGGTGCTGGCGGGCGGCCTCGCCCATGATTTTAACAATTTACTCGCCGCCGTGATGGGAAATACCGAGCTCGCCATGAAGGCGCTTTCACCGGATGCAGCGGCGATGGTGAACCTAGATAGAGTGCTGAACGCGAGCGTTACCGCCAACGGCCTATGCAATCAGCTTTTAGCCTACGCCGGTCGAGGGTCGATCTCCACCGAGACGCTCGACTTCAATGTTCTGGTGTCAGAGATCGGGGAACTACTGCAGGTGACGCTTTCGAAGAAGGTCGAGCTCGTTTACGAGCTGCACTCCGTTCCCCTAGGAGTGGTGGTCGACCGCAACCAGCTGCGCCAGGTCGTCATGAACCTGATAACGAACGCGTCGGACAGCCTAGCCGAAAATGAAGGTCAAGTCGTAATCAGCACGGGTACCACTATCTACGACCGCGCGAAGCTCGAATTGTGCCAACTGGACAGAAGACTCAAACCAGGCAAATACATCCATCTCCGTGTCACGGATACGGGTACCGGCATGACTAGCCAAATACGCGCGAAGATATTTGATCCATTCTTCACGACCAAACTGTCTGGCCGTGGACTGGGACTGGCTGCACTATTGGGAATCGTGCGGGTCCACGGGGGCGGAGTAATAGTTGATAGCGAGTTCGGCGTGGGCACAACCTTCACTGTCTTGCTGCCACAGGTTTCGCTGTCAGACGATGTTGACCTCTCGGTCGCACAGACGGAGCCGACGGTGACGCCTGCACGAATTCTCGTCGTGGATGATGACCCCCGGGTGCTACAGGTCGTCGAAGAGATACTCGCCAGCATCGGCCACACCGTCGTCACTGCTTGCGACGGGCAGGAAGCCGTCGATATCTTTCGTCGGGAGCACACGTCCATCGACTGCGTGCTTCTGGACCTCAGTATGCCGAGGCTGAACGGAGAGGAGGCGTTCGCCAAAATTCGCGCGATACAAAGCGACGCATCCGTAATTCTGAGCAGCGGCTTTGCGGCGCGCGAGACGCTCAAACGATTCGAAGGTACCGGCCTCGCTGGGGTGATCCACAAGCCCGTTCGAATGGAGACCCTGATCCAGAAGGTGTCGGATGCCCTGGCTAAACGCCGCAGCGCCCACCGGAGCCAGCAGGAAAAAGAACTACCTAAGAACGTAGTCTGAACCGGCGCCTCCACTCCGCTCGCCATCATGTGGTAAGGCCTCTCCTACACGGTAAACCTCTTCTGGGCCCCGTGCTATCCGTAAAACGGACCCATGCCTACGCGGCCACCCTGTACTCGTACTTCAGCACTCCACTGAACCGTTGACGCACTCGATACGCCAAGTTCGCCGACAGGATGCCAAGCAACTCTGCACCCTGCAATCCGAGACAGACACCAGCCTCCCGCATTGGACATCCAAGGTACCCAGTCGATTTCGTCATCTATAGTTTCTTTGTAGGCCAGGTCGGATGCATTCGCAGCTGAATGAAGTGGACCCCACTCTTTAGACCATTATCGGGTGTGGCTAAGGTGGAACCTGCTCGCTAGCACTGTTTCCACCTTCGCGGTTGCTCGAGCTGCACTACATAGGAGAATCTACGGTACCACGCGCCTGATTCGGCAGATCGTTCAGGCGCTCGGGTTGGGTGCATGCGTGGTTGGGGATCCGTTGGCAACGGATTGACCGGACGGCTAGGACCGATCGTGAGATCGAGAGACCACACGACAGCCGCGGAGCCAGACGCTCACGACTCGACCTGGAAACAATGAGCTCAGTCAGGAACACCTGGGCAGAGTTTGTACCGAACAAACTCCCACGCGCAGTCCTGATACTGCATCAAGCGCGGTGGGTGTTCGACGCTACATCGAACGCCAGCGCGCCCCCCCGTTTGATAGGCGTCCTGCCGTCGCGAAACACAGCGTCGTTCTGCGGTCTGATACGCTCATCTCAAGCGCGGAATGGGAGCGTCTCGTCCGTCGAGACTCCCCGATAGTTCGTTGACTATCTCCCTGTAGGTAGCTGGCCAGGCGTTTTTCATGGCAATGGCGCGCCAACGAGTCTTGCCATGATCAGAACAATCGCTCGAATCGGCATCGTCGTAGCCATTGGCGCGGCAACGATAATCGGTACCGCTGATGCCAAGGGCCCCACCCCAGGCGGTTGTTCAAGAGTGGCGCAAGCACAGGGATCAAGTGCGCGGCTCGCTTGTCGGTGTTGGGGGGATCTGTCATGATCCAATCAATGTCTTACCCTCGAGTCTCTACCCTTAGCTCTATTTTTACTGTGGTTGCGGTCGGTTCGCTGTTTGCTGGCGGTTGCGGCTCCCCGGGTGATCGCACTGTTTTGGGCGACGCGGACTCGGGCACTGCGGGAACAAGCAACGCCGATTCGGGAGCGGGCGATTCCGGATCCGGTAGCGGTGGCTCCGCTACCGATAGCGGGGGCACGGTCACCGATAGCGGGTCGGCGGATACCTCTATTCCGAGCTGCACTAGCGATGAAGAATGCGACGACAGCAACGAGTGCAACGGCGTAGAAAGTTGCGTCGATAGTACTTGCTCTAGCGGCAGCGATCGGGACGACGGCGAAGTGTGCGTGCCGGTGATTCCGGAGGGGGACAGCGGCGCGACCGACGCGGGCAGTTTTGACGGGAGCTTTCTCGACGGGGGCAATCCCGAGGCGGGAGACGCCGGGGCGGGAAGCTTCGTTTGTTTTTCGGGAGATTGTGTTTCGAGTTGTACCAACGACGCTGAATGCGACGACTTCAACGTTTGCACCGGCACGGAGATCTGTCTACCCAGCATCAACGTTTGTTTTTCTGGTACGCCGATGAGCTGTGACGATTCGGACGACTGCACGGGCAACGAATGCGATCCCATCCGCGGATGTAACTATCCGCTGATTGATGAGGATAAGGACGGTCACGCGAGCACCGATCTCGGCACCTGCGGCGACGACTGCAATGATGCCGACAAGACGATCTTTGAAGGCGCCGAGGAACTTTGCGACGGCAAAGACAACAACTGCGACGACTTGGTCGATGAGACAGCTCCCACCTGGTACGAGGATTGCGATCAAGACGGCTTCGCTCCAGCCGGCGCGGTCGAGGTGACCCAGTGCGACGCCCCTACGAACACGCCGGTAGCGTGTCCGGGTATGTGGACGTCGACGCGGCCCGGACCCGGGACGACGGACTGCTGGGACGAGGACGCGGATGCCCGGCCTCGTACGGTTTCGGAAAACTCATCCGCTTGGTCGTCCACCGCGATCGCTGGAGCGACCAGCGGCGTCGATTTCGACTGGAACTGTGATGCGGTTGAGGAGCCGCGGTTCACCACGGGCTATATTTCAGCTGGCGCTTCCTGCGGCTCGAATTGCCCTGTCGGGCAGTTCTGTCTGCCCTGCTCCGGAAGTGCTGGCTACACGGGAGCGCCGCCAGCGTGCGGCAGCAGCGGTACCTATACCAACTGTACGGGGGGATTGCTCTTTGATAGCCCATGCGAGCGCGTGAGCGCTAGCCGTGCGCAAGAGTGCCGCTAGTCTACGGGGTTAATCCGTTCCGCTAGTGTGAGCTAGCCCGGCGAAACATCGGGGTGCTTTGGCGCAGTCGCGAAGGAGCACCTGCTGGACTTTTGCTTGTTCAACTGAACCGCATGATATCGTTTAGAGTTTTGAGAGCTGCATTGTCAGCGCCGCGTGCCACCGCTACCCACACATCACGATGAACGGCCCGTGCTCCGCGAAATCTCCGTGACATCGAAGATTATTCGGCTTTTCGCATCGACTAGAATGGCCTCCCATGCGCACCCTCCTCGCGTTCATCGCCGCACTCGGCCGCTGCACGTATATCTCCAAGCGCGATCTCACCATCGAAAACGCAGCCCTTCGCCAACAGCTCGCCGCGTATCAACGAGGCAAGAAATGTCCGCGACTGAAGCCAAGCGAGCGGGCTCTTTGGCCCCTCCTGGGCGTTGGTGCATGAATCGAGCTGAGCCCAGATCTGCTTGAGCGTTCCCCCGGTCATCTCGGCATCGCAACCGACCGAGGCGCGCCAAGCTCCAACATTCGGTTTAAGATCACACATCCCATTATCGCTTCCGCCCGCTGTCCGTCAGGACGGCGAGCCCGAAGCGACGGGCCGAGTATCTTCTTGAATCGCCCCATGGCGTTCTCCACTTTCGCCTGCTTGTGCTGGCCTGAGTCTCGTCGCCATTGAGCGCGCCCTACTTTACGGATTCTCCGAAGATGGCGATTCCGAGCTTTCGCGGCTTCTTCCTCCCTGAGGATCGCTCCTCGACGAGGCGGAATAACGGCGTGTGCCCCGAGGTCACCGATTGCTTTCCAAACCAGGCGGCGATCGTAGCTTCCGTCCGTGGTCACCTTCTTGATCCGACTCTTGACCTTGCGAACAAGGCTGGGAAAGGCAGTGGCATCCGCAACATCACTGTCTGTTAGCTCGGCGGTGACTATGAATCCCTGACCATCGATTCCGAGATGGAGCTTCCTCCAGCCGGCGTGGGGCCCCTGAGCGCCATGTCTCGCACGTGCCCACTCACCCTGGCCGAAGGTCTTCAGACCGGTCGCATCGACGACGAGATGGATAGGTCTCTCCGTCTTGGCGCAGGGCTTGATACGCAGAGAGCGACTGCGCCGTGACAGGGTGGTGTGATCCGGGGCGTCCAGGTCCAGATCGAGCAGGGTAAACAGCGAGCCGAGCAGACCCTCGGTTTGACGCCAGGGCAGACTGAAAATCAGACGAAGCTGGAGGGCTAGGCCAATGGCGGCGCCAGAGTAACGCTGCTGCCCTCCCCGACGGCCGTTCTTGCGAGGCTCCCAAGCGTTGAGCACATCAGGCGCAAACCATACGGTAAGGCTAGCGCGGTCCACGAGGCCCTTCTCGTACTCCGGCCAGTTGGTGACACGGTAGCGAGTCTTGTGACTGGGGTGTACCTTGGAGCGCGTTGCCATCCTCGTTTCATGGATCAAACGGCCGTCCGTGGCAAATGGTAGGCGCTCAGGAGCATTCATGCACCAACGCCGGATTTCGCCCATCATGATCACTGATTCCGGGTCGTGCTCACTGATTCCGTCATCATGATCGCCGAGCAATCTGGGGAGTGAGTTGAGGTTTACTTCTGCTTGCGCGTCTTTCGTTTCGAGTCGCCTGTCAGTTCAC
>SPKZ01022012.1_pt1 | contig 21806 bp, 17 predicted proteins | sample 2456571 | NCBI WGS metagenome assembly SPKZ01 (sample SAMN11192286, study PRJNA482655) | marine metagenome | biome: ENVO:00000447; feature: ENVO:00000244|ENVO:00000211|ENVO:00000569|ENVO:00002023; material: ENVO:00002151; isolation source: ocean water from marine abyssalpelagic zone ... | reverse complement strand
TCATGGTCTCGTCACTCCCGTAGGCCCAGAGGTGTTCCCCCGCCGTGGGCGTGAGCTCCGTTACCAGCTCGAAGAGGTCGCCGGCAGCACAGCTGAGAGCGGTTGCCAATACCGAACATCTGCGAGACGCCCGTACGAATAGTTTCTCTGAAGAGGCGAGCCCCAGGGCAATCGCCCGAAGAGCCCCGACGAAGACGTTGGCGCTCAACAACACGTGGGCGCGCTCGGAGCTAGGAACACTGCGGCACAAACTTTCGATATCCGCGGGCTCGGGATGCAGTTCGAGACTCCACTTCAACGCCGCTTCCACGCCGAGCGCTGACAACCCAGTCTCTTCGACTAAAGACTGCCGCAGCTGCCCTGCACCCAGGGCTCCGGGATCGGTGACTCGCCGAGCTATCTCGATCAGGCGCCCTACCCGGCGCTTTCGGGCGGCGAACTGATCGGTCTCGACAGCCGGGAGCTCGTCCGTCGCCAAAGCCGGGAGGCGCGCCGTAGATGGCAGCGCGCGGGGCAACGGGCGCCGATCCAGCAGCGCTTCTTGAGCAAGCGAACAGCCTCTGAGAGCACTGCCCGGGGCACGCCCCAATAGTCGTATGCCCTGGCCTTTCCGAACTACAACGTCCTGAGACAGCACCGCCAGCGCGGAATCGACATTGCTCAGATCGATGAACAACCCGAGGCCCGGCGAGCCGTCCGCGACCGCTCGATGAGTAATGGGGTCAACCGGTATCACCCGAAGCCACGGCGGCTCAAAGTACAGCCCCGCCTTCGCCAACTTCGGAAACAGTTCGTAGCCCTCATAGAGTTGTGCCGATAGCTCGGTCATGCCGTATTCGTAGACGACCCGTTCGAGGGGGATCTGCAGCGCGGCGGCCGCCCGGGCTCGCTGCTCTTCGGGGGAGACAAACGAGTGCCTTCCCTTGGAACCACCGGTCAGCATCAGTCGGGTATCGGCGCTCGGCAATGAGCGGCCACCGAGTTGATCTAATAGCGTCGCGAAGGCTAGACTCGTGGAAAGGATTAGCAGGGTCGCGTTCTGGGCTTGAGCCTGACGCAACTGCTGCCGCAAATCCTCTAGCCTGATCTGGCCGTGCTCGTCGACCATCCAGGGGTGGGGAGGCCAAAGGCTCCGCATCCCCTGCCGCGGAAAATCTTCCATGAAGAAGCGCATCATGGCCGCCAGGGACGACGTCCCCGACTCGCCCGGATCCGGTGCCAAGGCCACGACACAGACGTGGGATACGCCGACCCCCAGCAGCGCGCGCCGGCCAAAGGCCGTACTCAGGCGCCGATAGCTATCCAACGAGCGCAGAGGGTGACATCCTGACCACTCGCTGTTCGTCCCGCTGGTAAGGAACCGAGCGATGTCTTCCCCAGGAGAGTGAACCGCCACTCGGCTCAGCCGAAACACCTCAGTAGGGATCGCAGAAGCTGCGGGATCCGAAAAATCGAGAAGACACCGCGCAGGCTTGCCCCATTGTTTTTGAAAGCGAGAAATTCGCAGCGCTAACTCTTCGAACTCTCCGGACTGGGGCAAACGCTCCGCGAAGCGCTGGACTGCTCGATGCAGAGTCTCCGATTCTGCCGACAGCTTCACGAAGAAAACTGAACGAGAGAGAAACGCAAAGCGTCTAGCCAGCCCTCCAGCTGGGACTCATCGATCACCAGCGGCGGGGTGACGATCAATACTTCACGGCCGCCACCACCCGTGGTCGTCAGGTAGCCTCGTACCAGCAGGCTCTGCATCAAACGCGTAGCAGAAGCACTGCCAAGATCGAGTCCGATCATCAGCCCCCGTCCCCGAACCTCACGAATCACTGGGAATTCCTCGGCGAGAGCCTGGAGCTGATCCATGAGCCACGCTCCGATTCGAGCGGATCTGTCGACGAGCTTTTGCCGAGACAGCACGTCCAGACACGAGATCGCCCCAGCGGCCGCCAACGGCGATCCCGAAAAAGTCGAAGTGTGCACAACTTCGTCCTCCTGGGACCAGTGGCTCATCAACGCCGGTGACCCGAGACAGGCGCTGATCGGCAGCCCGCCACCAAGTCCCTTACCCAGGCAAAGCAAGTCCGCCGAGCATTCCTGTTCGGCGCTGAGAAACATCGATCCTGAACGACCCAAGCCGGTCCAAATTTCGTCGGCGATCAGCAGAGCCCCGTGGGCGTGAACGAGCTCACCCAAGGCCGCGCCGAACCCTTCAGGAGGAACCACACAGCCACCCCGCCCCAGAATCGGTTCGTACAAGACGGCACCCACAAAGCCCGTCTGCAGCTGCTCCTCGATGGCGCGAAGACTGGCTGTGACCTGCTCGGGACTGACCGGATAGGACGCGAAACTTACGTTTCTGTTTTCGGCACCAGCAAAGGGCACACGATACGAGGAACGCAGACCACAGGCCGACAACGGACCGTAGGAAAGGCCATGGTAGGCCCCTTCAAAGGCGATCACGCCGCTACGCCCGGTCGCGAGCACGGCCGTCTTCAGTGCGGCGGTAATCGCGTCCGAGCCGGATAGACCCAAGATACATTGAGCCCCCTTGCCCCCGAGCACAGGAGCCGCCAAGGCGCTCAAGCGCTCACACAAGGCGATCTTGGCGTCGGATGGGTAGACGTCGCCCAGTGCTTGACTGAGCCGCTCGGTTTGAAGGCTCATCACTCGCTCATGGGTGGGGTGTCGGTGACCCAAGAGCATGGCGCCAAAACCTGCCGCCAGATCAACGTAACGGTTGCCGTCCACATCGGTGATGTTGGAACCGAAGGCGGTCGAAAACACCACCGTGTTGGCGGGCACGTCAGCGTGAACAGCCGTCCGAATGCCGGAATCGGCGCGGCGTCCCATGGGCGCCGTGGACCGCTGGAGGCGGGTCAGCCAGGTTCGCGACTGCGGTCCAGGCGGCCGCACGGCAATGTGCGGTGCATCACACCCCGGAACCAACTCCGGTGCTTTGGGTATCTCGCTAAAACTCACAGTAGCTCGCTATCAGCCCAGATCCGTGCCAGCCCGGATCTGTTCCGGCCTGGATCAGTGACAGACCTTGTTTCGGCCACCGCGCTTAGCCTCATACATCTTTTCGTCCGCCCGCTGGATTAAATCCTGCGCGGTGTCCTCTTCTTTGACCACCGCGCAGCCAATGCTCACGGTGACGGCGATAGCCTCGCCCTGAAACACGTATTTGTGCTCCGCCACTTTACTCCGCAGGGTTTCGGCCAAAGCTGCCGCCCCTTCTAACGATGTTTCGGGGAGGACGATAAAAAACTCTTCACCGCCGTAACGAGCAAACACTTCGTCCCGACGGATCCGGCTCTGCACCACCTGGGCCAAATCCCTCAGCACGAAGTCGCCGGCGAGGTGACCGTAGTGATCATTGATTCGCTTGAAAAAATCGATGTCGAACATCAACGCCGATAGAGGTCTCTCATGTCGGCGAGCCCGGATGATCTCTCGCTCCAGCGCCTCGAAGAGGTAGCGCTTATTGTGGATCTGCGTCAGACCATCGATGATGGTCATCCGATAAATTTCTTCGTGGTACTTGGCTTCGGCGTCCGCGCCCGACAGGTACTTGAAAATGGTGGGTCCGACTTTGATGCGATCGTTCGTACGGAGCTCCGTCTCGTGTTCGATCTGCGTTTCGTTGACGTAGGTGCCGTTCGTCGAGCCCTCGTCTACGGCAAACCACAACTCTCCGCGGCGCTCGAATCGAACATGCTGGCGGGACACTGAATCGCCCTCTAGAACGACATGATTGTCTGCGCCACGCCCGATTCGCATGGTCTCCTGATCCAACACGAAGCGCTTGCCGAGCAAGCCGGTCTCCTTGGAGTAGATGACCACGACGCAGTCGTTCCGGGATCCCGTTTCGCTCGGTAGGCTAGCGGTCACCTGGGTGACCCGGGTCTTCTCCTCAAACTCCGTCACAACGACTTGCTCACAATCCATTTTCCGAGGACATCTGTCCGAGGACCTACAATTGTTTCACTGCCCGAGGACGCTGAAAACCAAAACTCCGCGGATCGTGCGTCCAACACGAAGCGTTGCCCCCAAGAGCCTCCCCGTCGTCTGAAAACATCCATGATTCCAAATGTTTACTCATTTTCGACTCCCCCTACATGTATCTCGCGCAGGTAAACATCCGCGTCGACGTTCGTCAACGGCAACTCGTACGGCCCGGCCGGTCCACCGACAACCCCCCTCAGTTAGCGTTTCCAGGGTCGATTCAGGAGCTATTCAAGGGGTACATCGATGCCGATTTGTCGCATCAATCGGAGCGCGTTACCGCCGCTCACCGGACCTTCACGCAGCTGATAGTCAAAACTCATGACGTCGTCCGAAACGGTTTCTCGAAAATGCTTCTGAGTTACCCGCTGCATTTTTTCCGCCGTCAGGCGGCACAGCTCGATGTCGTGGGTCGACACCAGACCCAAAGCTCCGCCCTGTAGCAATTGATCCAAGACATAACGCGCACCAATCTGTCTCTCACGGGAGTTGGTGCCGTGGAGAATTTCGTCGAGCAGGAAGAAAACCGGGAGCCCGGCATCATCGTCGGACAGCACAACGCGAATTTTTCTTAGCTCCGCGTAGAAGTGGCTGATCCCTTCGTCCAAGGAGTCGCTCATCCTCATGCTGGTGCGCAGGCGAACCGGACCCAGTCTCAATTTTTCCGCGCACACCGGACCGCCGGCAAGAGCCAGTACGATCCCAAGGCCTACGCTGCGCAGCCAGGTGCTCTTGCCCGACATATTTGAGCCAGTTACCAACATGGCGCAACCTCCGCCGTCTAGGCTGGCGCTGTTACCGACACGCACGCGACCGCTCAGCAGCGGGTGAGCCAAATCGATGGTGTCGAGGCGCGGCGGGCCTTCTACGACCTCCGGCCAACAGTAGCCGGGCTCGTCATGGGCCAGCGTGCCTAGGCTAGCCAAAGCTTCCAGTTGACCGACCGCATCGAACCATCCACGCACATCACGGCCTACATCCCGTCGCCAGGTCTCAAGAGCCAGTACACACTGCAAGTCCCACAGCAACACGAGGTTCAGAAACGGGTAAATCATGCCGTTATGACGGGCTTCAAACCAGCCAACGACTCGTTCGAAGCGCCGCATATCTGCCGACGCCACACGTCCCTCGTGTCGTAAAGCCTCCTTGAGAACTCGCAGATGCGCGGAGTCGAAGGAGTGGTCCTCCAACAGCTCAAGCAGCGGGGCAAAGCGGCGAAACACCCCTTGGGTCTGCGAGACCGCCGCGAAGTAGCGCCCTGATTGTTCGCGAACAGTACTGAGCCAGATCACGTGAAGCACGATCCCGAACCAATAGAACGGAGGCGCCCCGCCGAGCCAAGTGGCGAGCATCGCGCTCACCGTCATCAAGGGCAGCAGCCGACTGCCCCATACGGCAGCAGCGGTCACCGTCACTTCCGCCTTCGTTTCCGCCCAGTTGAGCAAAGACGCGGGATCGGGGGTGGCGGCTGGGCGGTTTCCCGGACGAGACACGCCCACAGTGCGAGAGCCGGAGGGCTCCACTGAGGAAAGTGCCGCCACTTCAAAGCGCTGACAGAATTCGGGGTCACGACTCAGGGCGCGGGCGGCCTGCTGGCGCCCCGACACCGCGGCAAGATCGGCGTCGCCACAGAGCAGAGCCGCCAACGCGTCTTGGCCCGCTAAGGTGTGGGCGGTGCTGATTCGCTGAAACAACGAACTCGGGCCGAATAGATCGAGATCGCCGGAGTAGTCATGGTCCGGGTCGGCAAAGCGAGAACCATCTCCGTCAAATTTTTTCCAAAGCTCCGAACAGCGATCCACGCCATGGCGACTCACGGCCAACCAGCGGAGGGCTTCATCTTCTGAGTCGATCACACGAGCATGCACGGCCACCAGACAGGCGAACACCGCCAAACTAGCGAGGGATAAAGCCTGAACCCATGGCTCTACGTCACCGAAAATGACGAACAGGGAGCTGATCACCAGAACGCCGAAGGCCAAGCCACGAAAGTTCGACACTAAGGCCGAGCGAGCTGCCAGGGCATCGGCCTCCGCCCGAAATCGTTCAACCCGGGCACCGTAGTAATCGGCTGGAGCGTCTGTTGGATCTACAGAGCTCAGCGCTTCACCTCAATGAACAATGTCGCCCCAACGATGGGGGCAGACGGATAACCGACGAAACGCCGGTCCAGTACCGAAGCCATGCATCTGGCGGCCGAATCCGACACGTGACGCCGACGCTTGACCGACGTGCCCTCGGCTCGCCCGCGTTCTCGAACCAGGAAACGCAACTCCACTTCACCGGAATTGCCCTGCAACGCTCCCTTCGGGGCGACACAGGCGACCAACTTCTCGTTCGCTTTCGCGAGATTTTTCAGGGCCTTGGGCAACTCTCCCGTATCTGCGGTGACCTTCGCCAGAGTGAGCCTAACCGCCCGAGCTACCGGTTCCTTCTTCGGCTCTTCCTTGGGCAGCACTGTCGGCTTCACGGGCGTGACGGCTAGGGGTGCCGATTCAAGCACCGGGGTCGCCCCGCTGGCCCCCGTGGGCTTGGATTCGGGCCGAGGTTTCGTGACCGTTCCGCCGAGCAGCGCACTCGCCTCTTCTGCGGACACGCATCGCCGTAGCATGCCGTTTCCGTCGGCAAGGCGGCCCCAGGGACAGACGGGATCGTAAGGATATCGGTGGGTGCCGGAGTCGCCGGAAGCCTGGGCGGAAGCGCCGAGGGCCAGCGCACAGACGCCGGCTATCCCGTAGATCAGCGCTCGGGTCCTCAACTGAGTGGAAATTCCCCTGAATTTTTTCATCTTCATATGCCCTCGATAGTTCGAAGGGCATCATTAACGCCCCGGGTGTTGGTCATCAAGAAACAAGACCCCGGCTTGCTCGGGCCGCGAGGGGCAGGCTAGAACCCGGGGCCGTCCACCTAATCGCTCCGTATCAACAGTCCCGTGCCCCCCGTTAAGCCAAATTCAGCCGAGGTCGTGCTCACGTTCCTCAAAAGCGTCGGTAAGCGCGCCGATGCGGAATTTTACCTGAAACTGTTCCGAGATCTGCCCCGGAGCGAATTCGCAGTGATCGCGGTGGAAGCTTCAGTCGTTCGATACGCCCTAGGGAGCCTGGTCGAGCAGCTGCGCTTTCTGACGGAGCTCGGGCTCTATGCCCCGATCGTTCTCGGATTATTTGATCCCGAACAATCCCCCGAGGGTGCGAAAATGCTGACGGATGCCCTCGCTTCCGCCGGAGTGAGTGTCGAGCTAAGCTCCACCGGCGACAGCTTCGCCACCCAAAAATTACGAAATACGCTAGATCAGACGGCGCTGCCCGTGGTCTCGGTGGACAGCGAATCGGGTAGCACAGCCGAATCCCGATTCGCAGCGCTGGCTTCACTCACCAGAGATTTAGGGAGTTCCAAGCTGGTGATACTCCGAAGGCACGGCGGGCTAGTCCCTCAGCCAGCATCCGGGCAGCAGTCTACCGAAGTTATCTCGCTGGTGAATCTGATGAGCGACGAGACAAGCTTGATACCCAGGCTAGGGAGCGACGACCAGCGGCTCGTGCGACTCGCCGCTGAGTTACTTCGAGCTCAAGATAGCAGCCGCTTTGTTGTAAGCCTGGCGTCGCCACTGAACTTGCTTGCCGAGTTGTTCACGGTCCGCGGCGCCGGCACACTCATTCGTCGGGGCTCTCAGATCCAGCGCCACAAATCCTACGACACAGTAGACTGCGCGAGGCTGCGAGCGCTGCTCGAAACGAGCTTCAACAAAACGCTGGGGCCGGAGCTTTTCGCTCGCCCCCCTCAGAGCCTCTACATCGAAGAAAACTACCGCGCCGTGGCCATCCTGGAGTCATCTCCTGTAGCGCCTTTTCTCACTAAATTCGCCGTCCGCCGGGTCGCCCAAGGCGAAGGCCTGGCCCGGGACCTCTGGGACGAGATGACCCGCGAGTATCCGTCGGTGTACTGGCGCGCGCGGCCAGGCAACCCGGTTCAAAACTGGTACTTGAAGCTTTGCGACGGAATGCTTCGTCGCGACGACTGGCACGTCTACTGGACGAACGTCGACGCCCACGCCATCGGGACTGTGGTGGATGCGGCGATCGCTCGCCCGGCAGATTTCAGCCTGCCGGGCGACGGCGAAGCCTGAACTCTGCCGACTTCGCCGGCTCACAAACCGAAACCGCCCAAGCCCGTAGGCTTGATCGGCAGTCGCTGGCTAGCGAACTAGCGGCCGAGAGACTCGGCGCGGTTGACGATGCGAGGAGTGATGAACACCACCAGCTCAGACCGAATATCGCTCTCGCTGCGGTGCTGAAACAGCAGGCCCAGCAAGGGGATATCGCCAAAGAACGGAACCTGGTCACGGTTACGACCACTGTTGCGGGTGAAAATCCCGCCAATGACTGCGGTGTGGCCGTCCATCACGAGCAGATCCGTTTCGACCTCCCGCTTGAGGATGGTCGGATCGCCGCGGGCCGAAGTCTGGTTGAAGTCCGGCTCGTCCCGGCTAACCTTAACGTGCATGGAGACGCTTCCGTCAGCGGTGACGTGGGGGAGCACTTTGAGTTCCATCTTCGCGTTCTGAAAGGTGGTTTGCACGCCCTGGGCGCTTACCTGAGAGAACGGAATCAGGGTGCCCTGACTGATCTTGGCCTGCTTGTTATCCAGGGTGAGCACGCGCGGACTGCTTAGGATACGCAACATGCCTCGGGTCTCAGCAGCCGACAGCCGAAGGTTCAAGTTCAGGGTGTTGTCGATAGAGCCGAAGGTGAAGCCAATCGCACCACCAGCGCCAGTACCCGTGGCAGCTGGCATATTGACCGCAAAGTTCGGGTTGGTCACGGTATTCTGAAACGGTGACAGACCTGCCGTGGGCGTCTGACCGTCACTCGCGCCACCGGCAATGCCGATCGAGCTAGGGAAGGCCAAGCCAGTGGGGTTACCCGTCGCAGGCGAGAAGTTCACATCGCCACCCCACTGGATGCCGGACTCACGAAGATAGCGGCTGGTCGCTTCCACGATTCGAGCTTCGATCAACACCTGGGGAGTCTGCGTATCCAAGGAGTGAGTGAGTTCCTCGATTTGCGCCAAATTGCCGACAACATCCCGAGCAATCATTACGTTCGTTCGTTCGTCAACGGCGATGGTTCCGCGCGAGGACAGGAGGTCTGCTGCTCGCTGCTGAATGCTGGCGGCATCCGCGTAGCTCACCGGAATGATGCGGGTCTCCAACGGAGCCAGAGCGAGTTGTTGTTTGGCCCGCGCGATGGCCAAAGTCCGCTCCTTGTCGAGCTCGGGTTGCGGCGCGACGCGGACGATGGAGCCCTTCTGGACCATGCCGAGCTTCTTAGCCTGCAAGACCGTCTCCAGGGCCTGGCCCCAAGGAACGTTCTTCATTCGGATGGTAACGCTGCCTTTAACATTGTCGGCCGTGACGATGTTGATGCGCCCAACATCGGCCAACAGACGCAACACGTTATGAATGTCGGCGTCTTTGAGGTCGAGATCGATTCGTCGACCTTGAAACCGCGGTCGGGGCTGACCGGCAAGTGCCGGCGTGAAGGCTGAAGCTTGGTCGCCTTCGGTGACGGTCTCCGTCACCGCCAACGCGGATTCATCCACACGGGTCACCACCTCGGGAAGGTCCAAGTAGTCGCGTTCCATGTGGATGGTTCGGCTCTTGCGGGCAATTCCGCCATCGGTCGCAATGCCACTCACCGAAGAATGTACGGCTCCCGGTCGATAAAAAGACCAGGCCAGAGTGGAGCCGGTTTTCTCTAGGGCGCTGCGAAGGCCCTCTTCCCGGTCCACCTCGATCATCGTTACGGATTTTCCGCGAATTCTCGTCCGGTAGCTCGAAACCCCCCGAACAGAACCGCCGAATGCCGAAACGTCCAAGGTTCGCTCCAATGACTCCGGTAGTGCGGCGGTCTCAATGCGCAGTCGACTTCGGCCTGCCCTCTCCCGGAGCAGACGGTACTCGGTTCCACTCGACAGCTCGATGAGCACGCGGTCCACCCGCGGATCGTGACGAAAACGTACGTCTGTTACGCCGGTAGCCCCAGCGGCGGGTCGAGCCTTGCCTGGCTTGTTGACAGAATCGACGACCCCGGCCTTACCCGGCTCAAACCGGATAACGAGCGTCTTGCCCTGAACCCGCACGGAGTACTTCGCTTCCTCCTTGAGAGTGACGAGCACCCGCGTGACTTGACTCTTGCCGGACTGAAAGGCCTGGGTGAGCACGCCACCCACTATGCCCACGCCATCCACAATCGCTGGCGGTGCTCCTTCGATGTCGGAATCCGGCACATCTATGATCAGCCGTTTGCCGCCCTTGGCGAGGCGCGCTGAATAAGCAGGCACCTTGTCGAAGCTGACGACGAGCTCGGCGCCACCAGATGTACCACTGGGACTCAATTGGACGTCTGTCGCCGAGCGACTCGCAGCGAGGGCTACCGGGGCCGTGCACATCGCGCCGGCAACCAGCAAACACACCCACCACTGCGAGCGTCGCGCGCCCATGGGGCCTCGGCCAGTGGAGGAAAAAGCCTTGTTGTTTTCCATAGTTGTAAGCGTTTTTTTGTCGAGTGACAATGGGATCAAGCTCATGTTCGCCGGGCTCCGTAAGGTGAGCGTAGGAGGGCCATCGCAGGTCTTCCTAGGCTTCGACTCCCAACCGTAGCCTGGAGCGTCCATCGGGAACAAATTCCGGGCGAAAAGAGTGACCGGACCTCAACAGCCAGCATGAGCACGACGGCTCCGGGTCCCCGGCAGACGGCGTGATCTGGACGGAGCACCGCGGCTCCCGACCACGCCGTCTGCCGGGCTCTCCCGCTCAGGGGTCCGAACTACGCTCGGCACGCGGCTGACACTGACGAAGCAGAGCCGGTCCGAGACCCAACCATCGGATGCCGTGGATTCACGGGGACACCCGACGCTATCGCTGGGCGACGGTGTCTTCGGGATGCAGAACGATCACTCGAGTCGCGCTCGGCACATCGGGATTGGCCGGATCCTCTCGCACGAGCACAATGTCCGAATCCCGAACGCGATCGACGCGCCAGTTGATTTCGTACGATGCACCAGAGGTTCCGCCAGCCACAACTTCGGCGCGACCGACAAACTGCCCTCGGCTCACCACGTGGCCGGTTCCGTGGGGATCGACCAGCATGGCGCGCGCGGGGTGGATGCGAGAAACAATTCCGATGAGCTTCAACTCATCCACAGAGTACTCGTCGAGTAATACTTCACGCTGGGAGCGAACTCGAGTCTTCGCTTCTTCCTCGAACATCTTTTCGAAGGAACGAAAGGGATCGCGACTGCGCTCTGTTTCAGTGAAATCGATTTCCTGAAACTCCACCTTAGGCGGCGCTTCGGCAACGACCTCGACTTTCTTAGCCTTCTGCTTGGGCGGGGGCGCTGCGGCCGCTGCACCAGCCTCGGTGGTGGTTTCTTCTTCGCAGGCCACCAGAACGGATAGCGATAAGAAAATAACTGTCAGCGTTGCGGTGCGCATCAGCGGGCACCCTTCTTCTTCTTTTTCTTCTTCACACCAGAGTGAAACGCAGTGGCGAGCACACTTACGTTCAGCTTCACTTCATCGCCCGTAATGTCAGGTTTACCCACGGTGATATTTTCCATGTTGATGATGCGATCGAGCTGACCCACGTTGTAGAAGAACTTCGCAATCTGGTGATAACGGCCCTTGATTACCAGCTTCATCGGGACCTTGGCGTAGTACGGACCCGAGACCTCCTTGCTGGGACTCCAGGAAAGCAGGGTGATGCCGGCGCTGTTCGATACCGCCTGAATCGCACTCAGGAACGCGGGATATTCCGTCGTCGCCGGTAGGATCTTGTTCAGATCCCGTTGCCGTTGCTCGCGGTCCGCCAACTCGGCGAGGTCTTTCTGGTAGGCGTGCTCCGCCGCCCGCGCTCCGGCCAAGTCCGAACGAAGTTTGGTTTCCTTGTTCTGCGCGGAGCTAACGCTCGTGTCCAAATCGCTAAAAAACACGATAAAGTACACAAGGGCAGTGAGTACGATAAGCAGACCACCGACACCGAACTTCGCTGCAGCGGGCAGCTTAGCCAAAGGACTTTGCTTAGCCATTAGTATCTCACCCGCGCCCTCAGCTCAAACTTGACCATGCTAGCCGACCGTTTCCCCTTGCGGATTTTCACTTCGTAAAAATAGTTGGAGAGATCCATTCGGCGCGCCAGTTCACTCACGTCTTCTGCGTCTCTAGCCAGGCCCTTTAGGGCAACCTTGAGACCTTTTTCCTTGAAACTCTCCAGCCAGACGCGGCGACCATCCCAGTTCGGATTGTATACCTGCAGCGGGTTCTCCCGGCGAAGCTGCGCGATGTGGTCGGGATCGACACTCGGCCCGCGGCCAGGCGTGAGCAAGCGTGCCAGCTCAAGCAAGACGGCCGTGGGACCTGTTCTCGCACTCTGTAGTTTGGAGATCGCGTCCTCTCGGGCGCGCAGATCCTTCAATTTGCCCGTCACGTCGTTGTGGTTTTGGACAAGAGCTTTCGACTGAGCGATTTGGCTGCTGAGCTCTTTGTTTTTCCGCTCCTGGGACTCGAGTTCCTCCTGTTTGGTCGCGTGGAACACGAACAAACCGATGGCCTCAAGGGTCACCAGCAACAGAATGACAACCAACCAAAGCTGGCTGCCTTCCGCTTGGGCGCGCCGCTTCTGGGGGAGTAAGTTGATCTTAATCATACTCGGGTCTCCCGGTCCTTGCGGAGCGCCAAGCCGAGGGCGACCGAAAGTTGAGCCGCACGCTCCTGGAGAATCTCACGGTTCACTTCTTTGGCTTCGACGATGATGCGCTCCGTCGGTACCCACACTTCCACGGGCACTCTGGCGCGCCGCTCAATAGCAGAAGCCAGTGTCGCGAGGTTCGCGGAGCCACCGGTAATGTAGATGCGAGAAATCTCGCCCTCGCCGCTGGTAGCCATGAAAAAGTCCAAACTCCGTTGGATCTCGGCGGCGATCGAATCCGTCACCGATTCGATGACCTCGACGACCTGGCCAGGGACCATGCCCTGAGTTTCGCCGTCTACCGGCTTTCCGCCACCACACTTGTAGGTTTCCGCCTGCTCCTGGGGAACGTTCATCTGTTTCTGAATCTCTTCAGTGATGACGTTCCCACCATTGGCGATCTCACGGGTAAACGCGCTCACCCCGTTCGTGATGATGTTCAGCGAGGACAGGCTCGCCCCGATGTTGATCAACGCGAAGGTCTGGTCCGGCGGAAGCCCGCGAGACATCTCGAACAAATTCTGCACAGTGAACGCGTCAATGTCGCAAACCACAGGCTTCAGCTTCGCGTCCCGCGCTAGCTGGGCGTAATCTTGGATCTGGTCGCGCTTAGCTGCCACCAGGAGCAAGTCCATTTGGCTCGCCTCGGGACGCCGCCTTAGAACTTGGTAGTCCACCTGTACATCCTTGATGTCGAAGGGAATATGCTGCTCAGCCTCCCAGTGGATCTGCTCTTCTAGCTCCGCCGAGGTCATCATCGGCACCGTGATCTTACGAATAATCACGCTCTGGCCCGAGACGCTCAGGCCAACCTGAGCTCCGCGGCGAATTTTCGCTTCCTCGAAAACCCGCTGAAGGGTATCGACAACTGTGCCAGCGTCCATCACCTGACCATCCACAATGGTCTGCGGGGGAAGGGCCGCGTATCCCAGCCGTAAGAGCTGATAGCCCTTCCGAGTTTCCTTCAGCTGGCAGACCTTTACCGAACTTGATCCGATATCGACCCCAACTAAGTTTTTCCCTTCACCCATGCTTCCTCACTCTGCCCTTGCCTCGGCGTATTGCGCCATGCCGGCACGCGAAAGAAAGTTTGTCACTCTCCGACCTCAGCCGTCAAAAAACAGGGGGACACATCTGGGGGTCTCTGGGCCTCGGTTCCATATGCAGCGGCTGATTTCGACCCTCTTGTTGGGGGCCCTGCTGGCTCTCGCCCCCCAATACGCCCAGGCGGCGCGCGAAAAAAACTTCGACCGCGCGGTCGTTCACACGATTTATTCAGGGCAAACCCTCGGTAAAATCGCCAAGCGCTACAATATCCCAGTCGCCGCCATCCTCACGGCCAATGGGCTGTCTCAGTCTCACAAGATAAAACCCAAGCAGCGTTTGGTGATTCCCAGCCAAAAAGATCAGGACGGAAAAAAAGCAGCCAAACTGCTCCGCGACGGTCGCTTCGATAAACAACTCGGCAAGTCCAAGGACAATTCCGCCCGGCGCTCCACGAGCGTTCAGAAGAGAAAGAGAAAGGCCAAGACAAAAGCTAAGATCCGCTGGCGCAAATACGCCCGCCCCGCTCGCCGCCCCGGATATGTGGTCCTAAAAGGAACAGGTCGTTCCTGGTCGGGCTTCGCCATCGTGAAGGGGAATCGGGTACCTCGCAGGGCCCACAAGGCATTCCGGAAGGTGTTGGCATCGTGGCGAACGGGCGAATCCATCGCCATCGACCCCCAATTGATCCGACTTATCGTGAAGGTCAGTGACCGTTTCGGTGGCCGACCGCTGAAGATCGTCAGCGGTTTTCGGAAGCACTCCTACGCCCGTGCCTCCCGTCACAAACACGGTCGTGCCGTTGACCTGTCGATCCCCGGGGTGCCAAACGAAGCTCTAGCCGCCTACCTGTACACCCTGCCCAACCTGGGTGTCGGCGCTTACCCCAACTCCACCTTCGTGCACGTCGACGTTCGGGCCACCGGAACCCAGTGGACCGACTACTCCCGAGCCGGAGAAGCACCTCAGCATCGTCCCAAAGCGCGCTCGGCGACGGCAACGGACTCCGCCACACCCTAGCGCGCGCCGCCTCCAGCACTGTCACAGGCCCAACACCGGCACGTCAGCTCTTGGCTGCCTCGACTCGTTGGGAGCTGTTAATGGCCGCTCAGAACAAAACCACATCCGTTGTGTGCCGCGCTGCGCCTGGGGTCGCTTCTACCCATGGGGCAAGGCCACCCTAGAAGCAGGGTCATCCACCCTCAAACGCAGTCGCATGTTCTTTGAACACATTATTTCCCTTGGTTCTGTGTCATCCAGCCCTACTCCTGGTGATTTGTCATCAGCCAGATATCTACGTCAATACCCGGCTCGCATGGGTCAATGATCACCCAGAGCGATGGTGTGATAACGCTGACCCACAGTGGAATGAGGGCTTTTTCTAAGATGGCACGTTCAATGCTCTAGGAACTGAGCGATGCCCGAACAGTCAGAAACCGTCCAAGCCAAAGCTGAGTCCCTCGCGATCAGCCTGAACAACAGTAAGTCACGTAAAGTAGCCCGGCGCTGCAAAGTCGAGGTCTCACGTTTAGTCCCAGTGGCGAGCCGTGTCAGCGAAGCCGGGGCGACCCAGCGAAAGGCAACCCGGAAACGTCGCCGCGCCGTCGGAGCGACGACGCTGGGAACGACCAAACGGCGATTGCCGGAGCGAGCGCTCTCCCGGGCTGAATCTGAGATGCCGCCGCCGAACTTTACGGCCTACAGCAAGCCGCACTCCGACGTACCGGCGCGAGGAGCCGAAAAGCTCACCCAGAGGGAAGCCGACGAGCTGGTCGCCCGCTACACCGCTCTGGCGCGACAAATAGCAGGCGGTTTTCAGCGGAAACTGCCGCGCAACGTACTTCGCGACGACCTAATCGCCGCTAGCATGAGTGGACTCTGGGACGCCATCCGCAAACATGGGCACGAAAAGGGTCGAAATTTCGACTGGTACGTACGGGTTCGCATCCGCGGTGCCATCCTGGACGAGCTGCGCGCACAAGACTGGCTACCGCGACGGGCGCGCGCCGCTGCCGCAGAAGCCGCCGCCGCTGGCTCCACCCGTAGCTACGCCCCCGTGGTGCTGCGCTTCGACGAGGTAAGCGAGACCGACCAAGCGCGCTGCCTGTCTACTTCCACGTCATCCGACATCGAGGCCACCGTCGCCGCCCGCTTCGCCCGCCAGGCCCTAGAAAAAGCCATCACTCAACTGCCGGACCGCGAGCGACGAATCGTCACCATGCACTACTTCCGCGGCGTAAAGTTCAAGGATCTGGGGCAAATGCTGGGTGTGAGCGAACCCCGCATCTCGCAATTGCATTCCCGCGCCATGGCGCGACTTCGCGGCATCCTCGGCGAACAAGAAGCCGCCTAGCCAAACAGAGCCCTCGGCTGGAGCCCGGCTGACTCCTTCACGGCCAGCGAGCTGCGGACGACCGCAGTTCGGTATCTAAGGCATGCAGCACCGTCGTCTCGTAAGCGGACAGGGGCGGCGTTTGACTGCCTCGGAGCTCCACAAACGCTGCGTGGTGGGACCCGCGGTCCAGTTCCACCACAGTATCGCAACCCGCATCCAACAGTGTGCTGCCCAGCGGGGCGCTGCTGTCATGCAGACTTTTCGCGATCAGAGTACGACCGTCTTCCGTCACACACAGTGCGCCACGCTGCCGCATAGCCCCGTGGCTTGCCGCCGCTCCGACCAGCTTGCCATTCTTGGCCAAGAGCGGCAGCTGCACGGCGTCCTGCCCCGGACCGAGCTTGGGCCGTTGACCCGGCGGGAATATCCGCGGTGGCAACGGCGACTCCAACACTACGGTGGCGTACACCTGTCGGAGTGCCAGCGAGGCGCCGCCATCAAAGCCCAGGCCGTAACGGGCGCCTTGGGTGGCGTGCCCCAGACCGACCGCCAGCAGACTTCGCTCATGCTGAAACTCGCTCAGTAGGGCCTTCTGGGGCCGCATGCCCGGGCTCTTCGGTTCCTTGCTACCCGCTCGTAGCTGCCAGTGCACCCGACCGTTTTGCAGACTGTAGATCTGCACGTCCAATCGTCCCAGGCGCCGGGTCGTCTGATAAATCGCCGGCCAGCCAGGCTCTGTGCCCTGATCCCCGGGGCTCAGTTTCCAGGCGCTTCCCTCGATCGGGGGCGGTTGGGTAACCCGACGCAATACGTAGAAGAAATCCTTCGCAGACCACAGCGCGTAGCGCCGCGGATCGATATTCATCGCCGGGTGTGCCAGCCGGGTCTCCAACTTTTGCTTGACCAGGTTCTCGATGCTCGTAAACACCAAACCGCAGTGTTTAGGGTTCATATCCAGGTGGATTGCGTAGTCGCAGCCGGCCGCGATCAGTCCACGGGCGAGCACCGGCGCACTAATTGCCTGGCTCCAAGCGTAGAGCACCTGCTGCTGGTGAGTCAGACACAGCGCCGTGCGCTCCGTGAACACCGACTCGCCGGCGAGGTGCCAGCCCCACGCGGCGCGCCCGCTGGGGTTCGCTTTGCCGTCGTCCACCAGCGGCTCGAGATTTTGCCGGAAGCTGAGCAAGTCAGGCGGGATCTTCGAGGCGGAGGGCCAGCTGCCGAAGCCCACATCGCCACCGCGCCGCAAGACCACCGTCGCCCCTCCACTGACCGGTGGAACCAAGACACGGCGATTGACCATCATTCCGTACTCGCCGTGGGTCGTCTTGAAGCCGCCGTTAAAGGTCGCCACGACTCGTCGAGAGACGTCGGGATCCTTGGGCAAATGGCCGGCTCCGGGAGGTCCCGTGAGCGGCCGAGGATCTTCGTAGCCCGCTTCCATGCGCAGCTCGAGCCGCCGCATGTCCATCGCCGTGAGCTGAAGCTCTACGTACGGTCGATTCGGATCGGGTCGGATCATTGTCTGGGCAAACAACTCGGCTTGCCCCGGATCGGGTGCTTTGCCCGGCAGTCGGACAGAGGACCACTCGCCCTCGCCTTCAGCCGACGCTTCCCAAATGGACGGGATCGCAGCCGGCGGCCACACGGCTTCCGAGGGAGGCTCGAGTCGCTCCTTAGCCAGCTCAGCGGACGCGCTCTGCCCAGCGCTCAAGCGATGGGTGGCCCCCCCGGGGAGCACTGCGTAGACCGCCCGCTTGACGGCGTCGCGGGCACCAAAAACGAGGGTCTCCAGCTGGGCGATCGGCACTGGACCCACGACCGCCCGTACCGTATCGACCACCCAGAGCACGAGCGCTTTGTCTCGCTCGGCATGAATCTGCAAGGACGCGCCGTAAGGGCGCGCGTCCGCTTCGCCGGTCAGCGTCCGGTCATTCAATCGATATGTCAGATTTCGCCGAGACTCGCCGACGTCCACAGTCAAGGTCTCCGCATTGAGCTCAAGCGCCGCTCGCCGCACCGGCAGCTCCAAGACGATACTGCTTCGGCCCATTTCCGCGCCGGTTCCCAGCAGCGAACTCAATCGGGAAAGTGCGACGCCCCACCAAGAGGCGGGGCGATCTTCGCGCCGCACCCCCGCAAGCTCCAGAACCGTGACGCCCTGCACCTGCTCGAACGCCGTCGTCGCGAAAACCGCTCGCGAGCCCACCAACTGCAGCGCGGACTCATCGCCGACTGGGGTTCGAGTCAGGTTGTAGAGAGAGTTGAGAAGGACGGGCTGCCCCCCGAGACTGACGCGCACTCGGGCCAAGTACAGATCCCGGGGGCTGTCCGAATTGGTCCGGGCAAGGAACAGTACGCGTCGGCCACACAAGACATCCCCCACCGCGCCACTGCTCGGTGCCCAGGCGATGTCCTCTGCCGCGACCGGGCCGCCCACCGCCTCACCCAACATGCCCGCTAGGCCTGCCACGCTCAACTCCGGAGGATCCGGGATCTGACTGCGGGCACCGAGCGCCAAACTCCCGGCCAGCACCACGAGCAAAACTCGCCCGCTGAGAAACTCTCGGAGCCGCGATCCAGAGAACATGGCCGCAGCCTTAGCCCGGGGCGCTCGCACGCCGCAAGGCTTCCAGAAAACAGCCCAATTACCGCCTGACACGCGCCTTCGGGTCCGTGCTATCTCGACGCCGTAGCCCCGGAGGAAGCATGTTAGCCGACGATATCAAGAAGCAAATGTTCGCCGCCATGAAGGCAAAAAAGACAGTAGAGAAGGAAATCTTGAAGGTCGCCCTCGGCGAACTCACGGCCCGAGGCGAGGAGGTCGACGACGACGCTTGCATCGCGGTGCTAAAAAAACTGGTCAAATCCAACCTCGAAACCCTAGAGGCCGCCACGGACGGCGAGCAGCAGGCAAACTTGAAGGAAGAGCTCGTAGTGCTGCGTGCCTTCCTCCCCGCAAGTCTCAGCCCCGAGAAAATCGCGGAACTGCTCGCTCCAGTAGCCGAGGCCATCAAAGCGGCTAGCAACGACGGGCAAGCCATTGGGACTGCCATGAAACACCTTAAAAGCACCCTCGACAAAGACGGGCCCAGCTTCGAAGGCCGAGACGTCAAACAAGCCGTCGCCAGTCTCCGTTCGTAAATGCGGAGTGAGTTAGCCCGTCGAGCTCCCCGCCAGCCACGCTGGCATCTACTAGCCCGCCATCTACCCCCCAGCCACCTAGAAGCGCTAAAACTCTGATGGTTTTTGCCGTCGTCAGCACGCCGGTGGCGAAGGCAGCGCGACTGTCCGGTTCCTTGCGAGCCTACCGCCTAAGCTTCCGTGACGAATCCGGCCGCCAGAGTTAAGCTCGCCGCCTATGGACGTTTTACTCGATTCTTCAAAATTTCCGACAGAGAAACGAGACGGGCGCGGGCGGACTGATTCCGTGGGGGCCGCCGTACTCGCGCTAATGCTTTTGGTTGCGTGTAGCGAGAGTGGCAGCAGTACCCCGTCCACTTCGACCTCCGAAGGCGGCGCCGATGCCGCCGGACTCGGCTCCGGCGGAAACACCTCAGGCAATACGGGCACGGGCGGTTCCAGCACAGCCGGCACGACCAGCGGGGACGCCAGCTCGGGCGGCTCCGGCAGTGGCGGCGCGTCCTCCGGCGGCACGGGCGGCACGACCGGGACTGGCGGCACAGGCGCCTCGACCACCGAGGACGGCGGTGTTTCCGAAATTCGCCTTTGTCGCCTCAACTCTGCCTGCACTGTCGACGAGTACTGCGAAAAGGCTGAGGCGCAATGCAGCGAGTTCGGCACCTGCGCGCCCCGCGATCCTGCCTGTAACAAACTTCTAAGACCCGTGTGCGGCTGCGATGACGTCACCTACGACAATGCCTGCATCGCCGGAAGCTTCGGCGCGAACGTCGCCAGCAGCGGAGCCTGCGCGAGTAGCTGCGAACTGAAACCCCGCGAGAGCAGCTGCTGCTTTAGCGACGCCGACTGCACCGGCAATGATTATTGCGTCGATACGCCGTCCTGCGCTGTGGAAGGCGAAGGCCAGTGTAAAGCCCCCACACTGCCGGACAACCAGTGCTGGCAAGACAGCGATTGCGATGCGAGCGAACAATGCGACGGGGCCAGTGTTTGCGATTGCGGGGCCAACTGTCTTCTTCCCGATGAACCCGGCACCTGCGTCGCGACTTAACGAGCCTGCACAAGCGACTCGAACGACGGCCCGTCGTCGACGCCTGGCCCGATCCCCATGCAGCCTGAGCGGTGCACGACGTGACGGTGACGAGCAACGCCGTCGATGCGTTGAAGCTGCTCCAGGAATGTCCGGACTACGACGCTGTCCTATGCAACGTCATCATGCCGGAGACATCCGGTATCGATCTGTTTCGAGCGCTGACGCGCAAGCAACTAGAGTATGCCGCACGAGTCATCTTCATGACCGGCGGAGCCTTCCTGCCCAAGATGGAAGCGTTCCTCGAGTCCGTGGACCAGCCTGTCCTGCGCAACCCCTTCAAAACAGACAAGCTGCTCCAAGTACGAGAAGACTTCATCCAGGCAGCTAACTAGACCCGCCCGAGGCTCCCCGGAGCGCGCGATCGGAGCGAGCCGCCCGCTGGGCGTCCCAGAAAATGCCACGGCGCAGAGCCCCGGGCATGACGCCGTGCAGCCAGTAGACAAAACCGTAGCGGGGGGGTGCAGACACCTCAAACTGCCGCCCCTCGATGACCCGAAACAACGCGTCGCTCACTACCTGTGGTGGGTAGAGCTTCGTCGAGCCGTCCGTCAAGCGCGACGGCTCCCCGGTCGCCGCGATGCCCTCCACCATCTCCGTGTCGATGGGGCCAGGATGAATCACGCTCACGCTGATGCCACGGGCTTTCAGATCGAGCCACAGCCCTTCGCTCCATCCGCGAATGGCATGTTTGCTCGCGGCGTAGATTGCCTCCAGGGGCAGCGCCATGTGGCTGGTACCACTCCCCATATTGATGATCCATCCTTCACCGCGATCGATCATGTGGGGCAGAACGGCGAGGGTCGGGTAAACCGTCCCCAGAAAATTGATTTGCATCACCGACTCGGCGTCCTCGGCGGTGAGCTCGGCTACGTCTCGATGCCGCATGATGCCCGCGTTGTTGATGAGGAAATCGATCCCTCCGTGGGCGCTTAGTGCCTCCGCGATGAGCCGCTCACAGGTCTCGCGATCCCCGACGCTGCCCACGATCATGCTGGATTTCGGCGAGTGCTCTTGGACGCGCTGGAGGGTTTGTTCCAATCGGTCTTTGCGTCGCGCGATGAGGCAAAGCGTGACGCCTCGCCGCGCCAGATCCACGGCCATTTGCTCGCCGATGCCTGATGACGCGCCCGTGATGACCGCGACCCGATCCTCGTATTCAACTTTGGCCATATGCGTGCGGGGCAGCCTATCGCGCACCAGACATATTATCCACCCACACAATTAACCGAGGATTTCCGTGATAATCCCCTAGTAAATCAGCACACGGTTCCGAGCGCTCCGGCATTCGAGGTCCAGCCTGAGACCCTACCGAGGGCCTGAGACGGTGAAGTGTCTCGTTCCGGTACTGAACACCGAGCCTAGACACCATCCGCTGTGTTATCAGCGACACCGAGCGGTGCGAGATCCGCTGGCCGCCGAGCGAGGCACCAACGCCCCCCTGCACATG
>SPKZ01022526.1_pt1 | contig 21837 bp, 21 predicted proteins | sample 2456571 | NCBI WGS metagenome assembly SPKZ01 (sample SAMN11192286, study PRJNA482655) | marine metagenome | biome: ENVO:00000447; feature: ENVO:00000244|ENVO:00000211|ENVO:00000569|ENVO:00002023; material: ENVO:00002151; isolation source: ocean water from marine abyssalpelagic zone ... | reverse complement strand
TCATCACCTTGTGCAAGTGCCTGAGTGACATTCAGCACTCTCTGCTTAATAGACATAAAGATTGGGTCATTGCCAACAATGATGTCCTTGTTAACAGACTCCATAGTGCCTAGTGCATTAAGACTATTGCGATATCTAGCAAAGCTAGCAGCAAAGGCCTTCTGTGAATCAGTGGCTCCCTCTACTTCTGCTAACTCATTAATCTGTTCATCTGTGTATAGCTCAGGAGTAGCTGCAGCTGATAAGAAGGTACCTTGTGCTTTTGAACCAAAGGAAACCTTAGCCTCTTCTATTGCTGTACTAGCTTCTTGCTTAGTAGCAGGTACAGGGGCTGACTCTACAAACTTAGCCTTAGACTCTTCAAGGGACTTCTTAGTAGCAATTAACTCATGTAGCCTAGGCTTATCTTCATCAGTAAATTTACCATCTTCAATCTTAGCCTTAAACTCATTGAGTTCTTTATCAACAGGAACCAACTGTTCATTCACACTCTGTACATGTTTAGCTGAGCTCTCTGGAGTTACTTCCTTTGGTTCAGCTTTAACTACATTGGCAGAGACATTAACAACATCTTTATCCTTTGCCTCTTTAGCTGCTTTCTCAGCATTAAGCTTCTCAGTACGCTCCTTGTGAGCAGACACCTGCTCTCCTACAACTTTAGCTGTAGCCTTAGCAGTCTTGGGGACAGTACCAACTAGTGAAGCTCCTCCACCTACACCGCCTCCTATGGCAGCTGCTGTGAAGATCTTCTTACCTTCAATGTCATAGTTGAGGCTACTAAGATTCTCCTCTACAAGGGTCTGGAAGCCCTCTGTAGCAGCTTCTCCTGTAGAGACCTTAGCGACATCAACTACCTTAGCTGTAGCGCCTTTAACCACACTCTTAGCAGTAGACTTACCAGCACCAGTAATAGCTTTAGCAAGAGACAGGTTACTAACTAGTTCTGCCGCAGCAGCTAGAGTTGAGTAAGCCCGGATCTTATTACGCTCTTCCCGGTTAGGTAACTTGTTATTGTGTTCTTTACGAAACTTAGCAATACCCTTAGCTTCTGTATCAGCAGCGTAAGAGGTGAATACAGCAGAGGCACCAACAGGGTTAAACGAAGCAACCATATTAGGGAAGCTTTCTGCGAAGTATTCAGCTAATGCCTGAGGGTTATTACCAAGAGTGGATATGGTCTTAGCCAGTGCACCAGCATTCTCAATAATGGTATTAGTTGTAGAGAACTCATCGTAGACAGCCTCTAACTGCCCTGTAAGAGTATCTTTAAGGACAGGGTTGGCAATCCCCTCGGTAACAGGTGCAGTGAAGTCAGAGATGGTTTTAGAAGCCTCTCTTAACTTGTCTGCATTCATGAGAGCATCTAACTGTGAACCATCAGTAATAGGTTGATCAGGTATCTGAGTTATGGGCCCAGTAGGTTGCTCACGTTGAAGAGGTTGATTAACAATATCAAACTCTTTCTGAGGGTAAGGGTTAGCTGCTACTAGATCATTATATTTAGCTGTTTGGATCTCTCTTTCAGCAATAGAGAATCTCTCACTATTTAACAGAGTTCCAAGTTTATTAATCTCCTCTAACTTCTTCTGGTAAGTCTGGATAGTAGGATAAGCTGAGATAGCCTCATCACTAACCTGTGAACCAACAGTCTCAGCTAACAGGTTAGTGGGGGTAGTAGCGATGTTAGTAACTAATCTGTTAGTACCAGCAGCTACGTTAGCACCTAGGTTAACAGCACCCCCAAAAGCAGAAGTACGTAAGTCTCTATCAGAAACAAAAGCAGCTTCTTCTCTTACATCCTGTTTAGCGAAGTAATCGTCTAAGGCTGATAAGGTGTCTACACTTCGAGTCTTACTTGCTTCTGCAGCTGCGTTAACTTCATTGGCTACTTTACTGGCTGCTTGGTTCAATACATCATAATTACTAGGCATTCGTTATATCCCTTGGAAGTAAGCTCTTACATTAGAATCTACTTTAGTTGCTTGGCGATTAAGCTTAGCTTGTTTAGTGTAGGCATCGTTAGCTGTTTTGGTTCTAGTTGCTAATTCTTTATCTACAACTTTACGAGCAGCTTTGTTTTTACGATCCTGCATATCACTACGCATAGCCTCTTCGATATTAGCTTCTAGTATAGTTTCATCTACACCACCACCAGTATTCTCAGTAGCTGCCCAAGCACTAGCCATGATACGAGGAGTGATATCAGCAACCTTGATACCTAAGCGAGAAGCAACATCCTTACGAGACTTCTTAGCTGCAGCAACTAGATCATCACCACCTTCATCAGTAGTGAACCAATCCTCATCAACTGATGCCATCTGACCATAGACTTTATCCATAGTATCTAGCTGTTCATCACCAGTCTTAAAGGTGGTAACAGGGAGTGCACCATAACGTTCAGTCTGTTCTGCTTGAATAGCACCTAGACTAGTCTGTAGGCCGGTATCATTAATCTTAGTCAATGAAGCACTATATTCTTGCTCTCTAGGAGTAAGTGATTGCTTGTAAGCAAAAGACTTATCCAAGGTAGCCATAGCAGAAGTAACTTTAGCTGGCGTCATATTAGGTAATTCACTTAACTGGATTCTAAGATCTTCACGACCTTGAGAGTTAGATACCCCACTATCAATAATCCCATCAATACCAGTTTGCAGTAAGGTGTTATACGTTAGGGCTTCTGCCTTATCTACTCGAGTCTTAGCCAAGTCAGTTAGTACACCTTGTTTCTGTTCAATACCTAACTTCTGATTCTGCATCTGAAGTCCTAGTAAGGCATTACGATTCCCACGATCTTGTATGTCATTCTGTCGAGTGGTAATAGCATTACTAAACTGTGAGGTATCTCTGACTCCACCTTGAGCCATAAGAGCTTTTGCACCAGCAACATCACCACTAGCAATCATGCTATTGATTTGTGCTTCTATAGGCTCCTCTGACTGTCGTCTAAGCGTATTATCATAGTTAAAGGTATCAGTAGCCTCTGTACGAATAGTATTGTCCTGAGAGCTTAGAGCCTCTCTGATAGCAGTACGATCCACATTACGATCTGCAAAGGCATCAGGTGCAAAGGTACCTGCAGCTACTGCCGCATCATACTCTTCCATTGAGCCAAGTTGGCCAATACGTCCTAGGACTGTCTCAGTATCTACTTTTCTTTGGTTCGCTGCATTAGCTAGGTTATTCTGATCAACGCCTCTAGAGAGGTCCTGAGCTGATCTAAGGGAATCCCTGATGTCACTAGTACCACTAGATAACAATGCGTTAGCTGCTGCATTACTAGGGGCGTTAACATTACGCCATGTAATTGGTGCTGCCATAAATACTCCTTATACTCTGTTATTCTGCATGTATTGATCAACAGGGATACTGGCAGTAGGACTAGCTGAGTTACGTCTCATTTGACGATCCTCTAAGTTAGTATTAACTGTCTGCTGTTGAGCTGCATAGTTCTTATTGAAGACATCCTTGTTAAAGGCTAATTGGTCTTTAGCTACTCCCATTTTCTCAAAGCCTGCCCATGCTCCAGCTAAAGAGGAGAGAGCCCCTATACCTTGAGTGAGAGAACCCTGTTGGGTATTGCCACTATTGTCAGTAGTACTGAATAGGTTGTCTAGCCAACCACCTTTACCTTGGTCTCCACCAATACCAGTACTAGGGAACAAAGAGGAACCATCTCCTGTTTGAAGGAACCCCGAAAAGTCTGGGGCAGGTTGAGCAAGTCCACTAACCACATCTTGTGGAGTAGGGATGCCGGGTACCATAGTTTTAGGTCTGAAACTTTCTAGCGCTGCATGAAGACTCATGTGTTTTCCTCTGGTTAAATAATTGTTTTATCTGTTGGTAACTGTAAAGCTGTATCCACATACAACGATATAGAATCTAACATTCTAACACCTACGTTACCCACATGTATTGTTCTGTAGTAGTAGTTGCTAGGTGTCTCGTAGCTATCGATAATTGGTCTAGCTTCCACTAAGTCTAAAGGGTCTACTCCAAAGTCGTTGTTTAACTCATCACTAAGCTCATCAAGTTCCTTCTGTGCTAGTGTGGACTCTTCAGTAAATTCTGCAAGCTCATCCTGTATAGATTGGAAATCCCCCAGAACAGATTTGTTAATAGAGCTAAGTATAGCGTTAGCTGTACCCAATGCATCAATAGCAAAGGGAGCTCCTTTCACTGCACTGGAGAATATACTTGTGCTGTTAGAAGCTAACCCAGTAACGGTAGATAAGAGTGAGACTAGGAAGGAGAACTCTACCCCTACCTTATCAACTATAAAGTCTGCTGCTATTTGATATATCTGAGACTTAATTATGTTCAGCATAATACTCTGAACCACTACCCCAATAGAGGCAATACTAGCTGTGATACCTGCTAGTGATCCTCCTGAGTACACAGTGATAGCTAGTGCTAGTACTTGGATCAATGAAGAGAATAGGGAAGTCTGATACCACCTTACCTTAGTGACCTCATAGGAATTCACCACAAGCCTCATAGCATCAAACATAAGACGGTTATGTTTAGATAATCCTAAGCTCTCAGCAACCCCCTTATGAAGAGGTATGATGAAGTCGTCCTCATCTGCTTCCAGGCTCTCAGCAAGACTGGTCTCCACTGTATGGCTCTTATAGATATAACTAACATGGTAGGGCCCATGAACTAGAACCTGCTCATACACTGTAGCGGAGATCTGCTTACGAAAGATAGTCTGACTATCCTCATACTCATATCTCTGTCCACTGAATAGTGTGACCTTCACTGTATCCCTAATTACATTGGTTCGACTTACTGTACCTATAGCTCCTATTGAGCCAGTTACTCGAGTAACGTTGACATAGTTGAATCCAATACGAGAATCATAGTTTGCCTCATGAATTCTTATTGTAGTTCTAGGAGGAGTACCTAGTGACTCATTAGCTATCCAATGATCAAACCTATCTTTGTTTGAATACTCCACAACTCCTAGATGCTTGAAGTACTCATGAAGATATTCTATTGATGTTGGTTCATCTGATTGAAGGTGTACACCCATGATTACATAGGCATGGTCAATATCATCAACATCAGGATTAGCCTGTATGCCAGCACCTATTTGGAGGAAGTCTAAACCAAGGTATTTAAGGGTCTTCAAACTAGTCTTATACAGGTCTGTGTTCTCCTTACTAATATCAGTCATATCCTCATTGTCCTGCCTTATAGGGACGATAGGGTAGTAAGGTGATGTGGTAGACCTGATACGAATATTTAGCTGTGGGTAGGTGTTAGAGTCAGCCTTATAGAAGAAATGATTAAGCACTGATGTTCCTTGGCTCAATATGAAATATCCTACATGGTAGTAGGTAGCTGAGGTGTCTAGGCCGGCTACTGTGAAGATTGTCTTATTGGTAGTACCAGTAAAGGTAATCTCTATATTATCATTAGCTAGGAATATAGCTGAATCAAACTCTACAGTAGCTCCATCAGGGTGGGTGCTACATATATTAGTTTGGTAATCCCAACCTAGGTTATCTGCCATATGTTGGTAAGCAAAGTAGGTTGGATCACATATGTCCAATACACTGTAATTGAGGGTTACTGGTACACCAATGATATCTTGGATGACTAAGGCAATAACTGTATTAGGTACTAAGGGGACTTCTACTGAACCATTAGGTAGTCCATAAGTGTAGTGGTCTCTGGCATAGTTATACATACTCTTAGCCTTCATAGACAAGCCTCCTAAGCTTGAAGCTATGATATCGGGTACAATCTCCCTACCTGTGATAATAGCGCTTAGAACAGCGTTTGAGAGGGTATCAGGGGTATCTTGTACTAACTTGATAGTAGTGGAAGCTACTGTGACTCTTTTCTTACTACTGAAAAATCCCATATATAAAAAAGGAGGCCGAAGCCCCCTATCTCCAATAAGTCATACGTTACGTGATTAAGATACCTGCCTTAGCTTTAGCTACAACTTCATTGATAGAAGCATCATCAATACCTGCAGGTCCAGCTTGTGCACCATCAGTAGTCTGTCTAACTACCCAAGTATCAATAAACTGCTTAAGTATCTTCTGCTCTGCATCTCGGAAGAAACCATCCTTCTGAGCTTGGTACAGTAAGCGTTGATCCCCTATAACACCAGCTACAGGTGCACCATCTACTTGATCCAATATCTGAGCTAACTCTGTCTTAGCCTTCTGAGTAATGAATGAGGTATCTGCTGCAATCTTATCCTGTTGTCTAATCAGGTTAGTGTTATTGGTTAATGCATTAGCTACTTGTTGTTGAACCAAGTCAGTCTCAGCAATAGTTTTGATTAGCTGTTCTGCTGCTTGTGCAAGAGAAGCATCTGCTATCTCAATATCCTTAGCCATCTTAACAATTTCTTGTCGGGCTATTGTAACACGCTCTGTAGCTTCTAAAGTATTCTGAGCAGCTAAGAGTTCCTGTTGCTCTGTTAATGCAGTAGAGGCAGCAATAGACCTAATCTGTTCCTGAACCAATAAGGTTTCCTGAATAGTCTTAAGTCTTTGCTCAACTAAGAGTTTAACCTCCTCATTAGCTCTAGGTACTGATAGAGCAAACTGAGTAGCAGCCTGCAAGTTAACAGCCATAGAAGCAGTGTATGCTTCAGAGTATGAAGCACCTGTTATACGGCTCTTAGTGAACTCTTGTAGGAGGTGGGCATTGGTGACACGCATGAGTTCATCAAACGCCCCATTACCCTGTACATCCCCACCTGTTAAATCCTTAATCGTTATAGTCATAGACTACCCCTTAATCAATATTGTGGGCTGCTGCTTGAGCGGCTGCTAACTCTTTCAAGTCTGCTTTAGTCAGGGCAGGTAACTCGATAATCTGGAACTCTTTAATACGCTTAGCTGATGAGTCTCCAGCACCACTCATACCACCCCTTCGTTTATTCTTAACAAAGATTTGGCACTTACGGTCATTAAGTAAATTGAGAACCATTTGGCTAACATGCCAACCTTCTTCATTGTTGAATGGGACAAACTCACGGATCGTACCTACAAGTCGATTACCTACTGTGATGTACTCACCTTCCCAACTCTTCTTCTCTGGGTTCATACAAGTGACTACAACACGAACCTTACGAGTAGCATGTAAGCGAATGCGCTGCTTACGCTGTACAACCGTTTCACCCTCAACTGGTAGACATGGCTCAAAGAGAGCTAAAGCTTTAACAGTGCCCTGTACAGTAGCTTTGGCTGCAGGCTTAGGAGCAACTGGAGCTGCTACAATATCTGCTTCTGGTTCAGGTTGTTCTTCTTCCCCATTGATCTGGGTGGAGATCTTATCAGCTAGAGCCTTAACCCCGATGTTACCGCTGTAAGTGATACCCATAGTATCGGCACGTTGCTTTAATAGTTCTAACTCAGTTGGATCGGACATTTTAATTACCTTTTGGTTTATTAATAAAAAGCCCTCACTAGGAGGGCTTTAGAGTGAGGCTGTTAGATTACTGCTCAGCTACACATTTTACAAGTGCTATACGTTCAGGACGCAAGATCATAGTACCGTAGTACCACTTGATAGAACTGAAACCAATCTCCCCGTAAGGATTCTGGATGTCAGCAATATCCTTGCCCGGCATCTTGGTAGTGGTAGTGAACTTCACTGACTTACCATCAGTCTGGAAACCGATAGTAACGAAAGAACCCGAACCAACTACTAGCAAAGGATAGATATCATAGTTACCACCAGTAACACGATAACCAGAGTTAACACCCTCTGCCTTACCAGCACCAGCCCAATGCATCATCTCAGGAACAACTACGATACGGAACTGATCCACCTTACCGATCTCACCATGCACAGCGTTACCGTTCTGTACAGCAGACCCTGAATGGGCATACTGCTCAACTGGAATGAATGCAGGATTATCGAAGAGGTCAACCATCTTCTTAATCATAGGAATCATCTCAGTACCAATGAACATGATACGAGAAGCTGAAATGGTCTTGGTATCTACCATACGAGAACCAGTGATAACTTGAGTATCCTTGGGAGTACGGTTGTTATCCAAATCAATGGATAGGCGCATTAGGTCTTCATATGTAACATCAGAGACCTCACCAGCAATACCAGAGATTTCGTTGTCTGCAGTGGCTTCTCCACCAAAGCGGACAGTACCAGCAGCATTCAACAAGTCAGCCTGCAAAGCAGCCTCAGTCATCTCATGTGCAGCAGTGATCATCTCACGGTGCAAATGCTCAAGTAACTCAGCATCTGTATCGAAGGTTAGAGACTCTTGAGAGAACTCATCGAAGAAACCTAGACGACTAATGGTAGCCGACAGATCAATACGAGTGAAGCCGACTCGGTTAACTCGACCACCTTCCTCACGAAGAGTTGGTAAGCGAGCAGTGATGGTACCAATGTCCTTACTACCACCATACAAGTTACCGTTACCAGCACCCATATCAGCTCCTGCAGCGTCTAGACCTTGGTCATTGACGTTACGCTCATCTAATAGAGGAATGTAATGATACTTGCGAATTGTCTTACCCATGTGCTTAGGCATACTTACGACAGAAGACATCTGTCCGAAGTACGCGACTTTAGCTGCTTCAACTAAAGCCTTCTTCTGCCAATGGAATACATTAAACTGTGTACCGATCGTGGAGTCGGAACCGTCACCATATAGTAAAGTCATACTGATCTACCTTTTAATTTTGTGTCTGACCAAAGTTCTTCATGAACTCTTCATCAGACATTGATAGTGGATTAATTTCTTGTGCTTTCACTTTCTTGCCAGAAGTCTTTGAGGCTCCTGCAGATTTCTTTTGTGCTTCCCGTTTCTTATCACTGACGCTTGGCTTAACGATTTTAGGTGCTACTACAATTTTCTGCTTGGCTTGCTCTGCAGCTTGCCACTCAGTGTGTAATAGTTCACCTGCTTGTCTATAAGCTTGTACATCTGAAAGACCCTGTAACCTTCCGAACATTCGTTCGTTTTCCATTTTAGAACTAATTTGATCAAACAGGCCGTTACCCATGTGTTCATTGATTGTTCTAATAATCTGAGGTGTTTCGGAAAGTGCACGTTTGCTGGCATCATCCCACTTATCATTGATTAAAAGCATGGTTTTACTATACGTGTCAGGCGAGGAGACTTGGATCTCATCAAGCACTGTTTCCAGTTCCATTTCTTTCTCAGAGATAGAGTGATTACTAGTCGTATACTCCGTATCTTTCGCTACATCAATATCCAAAGGATTGATGCCGCTATCTTTAACTAACTTAGCAATTGCCTTTGGATCATTCTTCATTAGGTCGATCATGAAGCTAATCTTACTCGGGTCGTTAAGCTTATGTTTATCTAATAGCTTAACCACTTTAAGGCTAGGAGACAACCCCTTCATCTTTTGAGTGTAGTTAGCACCCATCTGCATGAGCTTAATAGCCTCATCAACAGACTTGACTTGCATGTCCCCACCGTTAGCTTTGAATGGTGCTAACAGTAAGTCCATCTGAGCCTTTAGGTCATCTGTGTCAGGCTCTTCAGAGGTATCCTTGTCTTCATCTGACTCATCGCTAGAATCCTCATCAGATGAGCTTGAGGAGGTGTCAGAGCTATCAGCTGATTCATCATCCACTTCTTTATCGTCAGTCTCATCAGTACTCTCCTCATCCTTATCATCATCTTTATCATCGACTTCTACACCCTCATCGGACGACCCGGCGCGGGTGTCCTCAGTTTCGGGGGTGCTATCAGTCTCAGTGTCATCTTTAATTTCTTCCTCTACCTGAGGAACAAATGCAGCATCAGCTTCTAGGAAGTCTGCATCTGACATACTTAGTGGATTAGTATCCATAGTTTATACCTCCTCTCCGTTAGCTAGTAACTGCTCTCGTAACTCTTTATGTGACTTAACAGACTCAGCTGCTGTATCACCATTACGAGCTACACCACTTAGGAACTGTCGAAATCTCCCAACACCTACAATACTGCTCATGATGTCATCTCTTGCTTTAGCAACATGAGGGGACTCAGATAAGCCAACTAACTCAGAAGCATGTACAACTAGGTAATGCTTATCAATTAGTAACTTCCAATCCTTATTCTTACCAAGTCGTGTCAAGGCATCACATAGCTTTAGAGCTTGCTCTTCGTTAGCTATATTTAAGTCAATACTTTCTAGGTCTTGTTCGAGTGACATGTTTTACTTCCTCTTAGGATTTTGGTTCAGTAGAACCTTTAATTATTGCTTCTAGAACTTTAGTCTTACCTTGAGACTCTGCTTGTTGGCTAACCAACTGAAGAGCTCTCTCCTGTTCAACACCAGACTCCTGTTCAACTAGATCCAAGTCAGTCTTGTTAGCCTCACTATTAGTCTTCTTAGCTTTGGCTCTTTCAGTGATTGCCTTAGCGTTATCTAATATGGACTCAGCTGCGTTCTCTTGGACAATAGAATAGTTTAGAGCAATTTTAGATTCAAGCTCTAAAATCTCTAATTCCTGTATTTTTACCACCATTGGGTCAGGTTTAGGCTCAAACTGTTCAATTTTTCTACTTAAAGCAGGCATTTTACGTAAATGAGCAATATCAGCTAATAGCATACGTGACATCTCCTCATTCATGTTTACACCCATTGTTTGGAGCATGAAGGCTAATTCCTCAGCTTTCTTATCATCGGCTTCAGCAGTGCTTATAGAGAGCCTCAGGTCAAAGTTACCAGACAAGTCATCTCTACGAATCACTTCAAACTTCTCATTAGTAACTCGTACCACTTCTTCTTCTGATAAGAAGACAGCATTCATAGCAATGATCTTACGACCAATCTCTTCCATGCCATAACCAAGTCTACGAAGGATACCTAGCTCTCGTTTGGAAGCAGCATCTAAGACTCCCCTAACACCTGCTGCTACCGTTCCTAATGAATCCCCACCTAAGCCACCAGTGAACTGCTTAACCCCTGTGAGGGACTCTGCATCGTTGTTCTGCATGGATATCATATTGAATATGGAAGCAGGTAACTCTGGATACTGAAGATCAATAATTGTTCCTCTTGGATCCAATCCGGGATTAAACTCAAAGTCTTTACCAGCGTCATACTTCTTACGGTTAACTACGTCTAGGGCTCCCTTAGCGATAGCCTTCTGCCCTGCAGCAGATCTAGCCATAGTATCAATAGCACCTCGAGTAACAGCTGCTACGATCTTCTGGTTGTCTTCTAAGAGCGAACCATCAGGCTCACCATATACTGACTGCTTCACAGGTAGGTAAGGTACAGCTACAAAGGGGATCTTCTGATCAGGGTAAGGATTAAGCTCTAATCGAATAAGAGTCTGTCCTACCCAAGTAGCTACAAATGGAACCAATACACCATCATCTTCAATGTCCCATTCACCCCAATATTCATAGGCAACAATACGCTTACGAATGTCATCTGTGAACTTCATAGTGTTATCTGTAGAAGAGTGGTCTGGAGCAGCTAAGGGATTATTATCATCAATGCTAATGACATCTAAATTAGAGTACCTATCACCTTCTTTCTTAAGGTCACCGATAGAGGTCTCAAAGTTGTAAATAACAAACTTAGCATTAGCCAAGATACCTTCACAAGAAGGATCAATAATCAGGTTGTTGTAATTACAGATATCTAAGGTTGGTTCATTCTTAATTATCTTAGTAGCTTCAACTTCCTTAGTACCAGTAAAAGAAGGGTAGTAGGCAGCATTGTTAGCAGCTGATAATCTAACTGCTTCCTGCATCTCTGGTGGAACCTGAGCCAAGAATGTATCAGGGTCACTCATAGCTAATTGGGCAGCTTGATGGAGTTGACCTATATAGAGAGGATCAGTAGTAGGTACATACTCAAATTGATTCTCATCTTCTACGGTAACGTTCTTCTCACTGCGCCACCCAACCCTAACAATAACGGTACCTTCATTCACACAGGTACGTACATAGTTATCTATGAAGGCAACCTTACTAAGCTTAGTATTAAACTGGTTATTTAGTACTAGGGCATTCTGCTCAGCACCTAGCTTATCCTCATAGGTTACTGGATCAATATTGAACACATCCTCTGTACTTAGGAAGGGTTCACTTAAAGCAGCATATCTCCACTCAGCTTGTTTACGAATTAACTTAGGAACAATCTTAGATTTATACTGAGGGCCCTTATGTACGGCTGAACCACGAATCAATAAGTTATCTAGGTACTTATCTATTAAGCCTACCTGAACACTATGACTGCCTTGTGCTGCTGTGAAGTCTTTCTTTAAGTCTGTAACAGTTGGGGCATTGGTCCACTTTGGTTGTATCTCCTTCGGTAACTTCTCTACGATATTGCCATCTGAATCAATCATATGCTTTCCTGTTCATTTAAGTTAATTATTGCCTATTCTATTATTTTGACAGCTCCGCTGTCTACTGTCCTCTGCAATACAAAACTTAATAAAGGAAAAATCCAATGTCTGATATGAAAAAAGCAAATAAAGATGTCAATGATTCTGTAGTAAGCGACCTCCTACATGGGTTTTCAGCTACCCTCAATAAGTATGAGCCAAAGCCTAAAGATGCAATAGTGGCACTTGCTACTATGTTATCAATGGCTAGTGACCACGAAGGTATTGATGAAATGGTCATGATGGTTGATGGTTACCAAATCTCTGTCGAGAAGATTACCCAAGAAACACATGCTGCTGCTCACGCTCAGATGGAAGCAGAAGATGACTCTACTCCTGTACCTCCTAAAAGTGAGATGCACTAATGGGTGATCCATACGCCGGCAGTAGTAAGTACATTAAGCTCTTAGGAGACTTCAATATTCTTACTGCAGCTAACTCTACTCTACAGCAAAAGTATGATGCTCTAGTGAAAGAGCAGGCGTTAGCCTCTACTACTCTTGAGGTTTGTGTTAATGACTATAACGAGCTCTGTGACAATTATGAAGAATTAGAGACCTGTTGGTCGCTAGCCCGAGCTGTCAATAAGTCGAACCAAGTTAAATCAACTCAGGTTGCCTCTAAGGAAGTTGTTAACCTCAGAAAGGAGTTAAAGCGTTCTAAGGAGCAGGTCAGACGTCTTAAGTCTAAAACTGGTGATAATGGTAAGGTTAAGATAGCTAAGCTTACACAGGAGCTATCAGAGCTTCAGCCAGTGCTTAGACAAGCCCTTATCTATGTGGGAACTTTCACTGATTCAAAGAAAGTTAACTATATGCTGTATGACAGATCTATCCATCCCATGATGGTTAAAGATGGTCGTGTAGCTGATACCCACCAGTTATTTGTAATGAACCAATATGGTCACGGTAAGCTGATTTACCGCGATACCATAACAAGCGAAATCCATTTTAATAAAGTTAAGCCTAGTGAAAAATTCACTGTGTCTGCAGGACTCTTAGATTTCTGTGAGACGTACTACGAAGGCTTCTTAGAAACTCAAAGGAAGATTAAACATGTCTAAAATTACATCTCTTATCGATACAGCAATGGTTAAACAAGGTAACGACTACGAAGTAGAAACTGAGTTCCCCGGGGGGTTTATCATCCGTGTTTCAGTTGGTGAAGAAACCATAGGTGTGTGGATTGCTAAAGGTCACTGTCGTCCAGCTGAAGGTCCAAGTACAGATCCTCAGTTAGAAGCAATGCGTAAGGCAGCTAAGGCTATGCACGATAAGTTCTTTCCTGAATTGTCTTATTGTCCTGCCGAAGATATTGAAGGTGTTATGCGCCAGCTGAAGTCTATGGCTGAAGAAGTGATGCACACCCGTAAGTCTGAACCAAAGAAGACTGATAAGCAGATTGTTACAGAAGCTGCTATGGCTGTCATTGTTGCGTCTGGTTCAGTGTCCACCTCAGTAGAGGATATCTTAAATGACCTCTATGACGCTGCAATGCTTATCCGCTAGGGGTTATTCGTGGTTGATGAAGTAATAAAGTACGATGCTCATTATAGTAAGAACACCTACACTTGGATCCTTCCTGATGGTAAAGAGTTTACCGCTGTGATAGATCCCTATGTGGTCTCTAAGGCCTGTAGTGTAGGTGGAGGTGCCATTGAGCATATCCTAAAGAAAGCAATGAGAGGCACTGGTAAGGGGCACACAATGGAAGACCTATTAGGGGAAATCATTGAGTGTGCTAACCGGGGTCTCCAAATAGAGAGAGGAGAGTAACTTGTTTTCAGTTAAAATCATTGCTCACTCAATAACAAATAATCATTTTGTTGTTACGTTTGAGTTGGAATATCCACGGTACATCCATGCTGAGTTAATGACTCACAGAGTGTTCTCACGGAATGCAGCTAGCTCTCGGGCTATGCCTATTGCCAGTATGATTAGTCAGGTAGTGGATAACACTGTTATGCCTATTTGGACCCATAATCAAAAAGGTATGCAAGGTGATGTCATCACCAAAGGTACGCTGATCCATGAAGCTAACGCTATCATGTTTAAGATGCAAGAAGCTGCTATGTGGGGAGCTAAGGAATTAGAGACCCTAGGTATTCATAAGCAAAATGCTAATCGCTACTTAGAGCCTTTTCAGCATATCAAGGTAGTAATGACTACTTCCAACTTAGCTAATTGGAATGAGTTACGTTATCACAAAGATGCTCAGCCTGAGATTAAGATGTTGGCTCAAGCTATGTTAGCTGAGTTTGCTATGAGTAAGCCTGTGTTCCTTATAGATGGAGCTTGGCATACCCCTTATGCAGAGAGATCTTTACCGATAGCAATGCGTAAGATGGTCTCAGCTAGCTGTAGTGCTCAAGTCTCATACCGTAATACGGATGACACTGCACAGAAAGCTGTTGAGATGTTTGATCGGTTAGTGAAGAGTGATGTGTTACATGCCTCACCCTTTGAGCACCAGTGTCGTCCTTTAGAATCCACTGATACCCAGAAAGGTAACTTAATAGGTTGGCATCAATATCGTAATGATATTGAAAAAGAAAGAAATCTAGATAAATAAATCCAGTAACTCTGGTAATGTGATGTCAGACATACCATCTGATATCACAACTTCTCCTACCACATTCTGTCTATTACTAAACAGAACCTCAATCTTATGTTTCCCATTTACAATCTGGAATTCATAACCCCCATCTGAATCAGTAGTCACTACAGCTTCCAAAGCCATAAGTGTCTCACCCTCATTTTCCAATGCTGTCACACGTATTTGTGTATCCGCTACAGCTAAACCAATTGGATCAACTAAATTACCTAATACTCGTACCATCACAATCTCCTAAATTGAATTACCTAATGCTATTAAACGAACGCCTAATGTACCATGATTAATGAACACGCTATTAACTCTGTTAAAGAAGTTCACAGTTTCATAACCCTCTTGCGTTCGTCTATATACTGTACAGACCCCACTACTAGATATATTAAGATAGTAGCGATAATCAAAACCGAACCAAAGTATTCTAGCAGCACCACTAGCACCTTCATTAGTAGACCTGTGCCTTAGTGTCCCATCAAATATAAGGTTGTTACCTACACCCATTAAAGAGGTGCTTTGTAGTACCCCACCTTCCCCATATATAGAGGCTAAGAATAGGGTATTAGAATTAACACTACCTAGGTTACCTGACTGAGATGAACCAATAGATGTTGTTGATACACCCGGGAAGACTGTCACTGAAGTAGAGAACGTTATCTGTCTACTCCCTATAGCCATTAAAGCTCTACCAGCCGTATTAGTATTGAATACTACCCTACCCCCATTAGTTATACTCTTAGCCTTGAGATCCATAACCCATGAAGAAGAAGCTGGTGGCTCTAAAGGAATCTCCAATACAGGACTAGGCCCAACTTCCACCCTATTAGACGTATTCATCTTAGGGGATAGTATTGCCAGAGAAGTGCTCTTGCCTGCTACCAGTATACTTGAGTTATTGACCTTAGTTACCAGTCCTCCTACACCTACACTCCCATGAGAAACTAATGGAGTGAACCTACCTAAGTCTAATCCCCCAACACTAAACACATCATCCTTAAGGGTAATATTACTAGTAGGGTTATAACCTTTCTGTAACGTAAACTGTGAAGCAGTATTTACCACATTAAGAAAGACAGCTTTAACCCTAACTACATCAAGTCCCACTGAACCTACATTAGCAGAACCAGCAGGTGCTGGATTTGTCAGATCTGTTAGACGTTGTATATATTCAGGACCTGATCCCACAAGACCTCCCCATACATAGTCATGCGTTTGGCATGTACGATAAGGAGTACGAATAACAGTTATGTAGTTATCTCCTGTATCCCAAGTACGAAGGTTTATAGAGAAGGTACTCCCGTTAAAATAATTCTGTGTTAGTGCAGAAATCTGTGCTGTATTTGATGTGTACGCTACTTGGTAGTCTGCTCCATTAAATGCTGCCAACTCTGTTCTAACAGAGTGACTTGTTGCGCCTGCTATCCTCACAACAGGATCGTGTAACCAAGTACGTCCAGAGGAGTCAGTTAGAATCAGTAGGAAAGCCAAATCAGGGTTAGCTGACTTATATGATTTCATGGCTGCAGGTATGGTAAACCTTCTACCAGCTCCTCCCCTATACTGACCACCCCAGTTAGAGTAACTCGATATCTCAAACTGTCTACCAGCTAATACATACGGTAACTCTGAATGGAATACTGTCCCATTACTGGGTCCTGCTTCCATCTGTGCTTGGGTCTTTACTGAGGTATGCATATGCATAAAGGGGTTTCCCCCTACCTTGGCTATAAGTGTACTCATGAGATATATATGCTCTTGTTATTAAGATCTATTACAAACTGTCCATCAACTGATTGAAGCACCCCAGTAGTAACTGTACCAAGGTTAGCTGACAATGCTGATAAGTTAGTTGTATTGATTTCTGCTGCGGTAATACTGTTAGCTGCTATCTGATCTCCAGTGATAGTATTTGCAACCATCCTATCTCCAGTGATAGTACCCTGAACCAATAAGTCACCATGGATAATCATAGCTGGTGCTACCCAGTTGATACCATCATATCTCTTAATCTCAACAGACGTTCTAGTTGGATTGGTATAGGTCAGGTGGTCATCTCTCAGTGGAGGCCTACCAACATAAGCAGTGAACTCAGCAGTAGCGTCAACGTCACTAGGGAAGCTCCCAGTAGGGTTAGTTAAGTAATACTGACCCGGGCCTGACTCACCATCACTGTAATCAATACCTTTTAAAGGGACAATCTTACCTGCAGCTGACCAGATATCTGGAGTACCATTGGTAGTTAGTCTGGATCGAATATAGTGATCCCCAGTATCAAAGTTAGTGTGCCATAGAGACAAACCATCAATTGAATACTCATACTCGATAAACACAGTATCACCGGGCTCACCATCAGCTCCTATGATTCTACCTGCTACAGACCATCCTGCTGGTACGTTATTAGTCACAATTCTATTACGTTGGTAAGCATCACCATCAACGAATGGGAAATGCCAGTTATCAATACCATCAATAGAATAAGTGAAGTCTACATAAATAGTATCTCCTGCTAATCCATCTGGAGAACCAAACTGAGTAGCTAGTGAGAATGGACTTAATACTCCATTAGTACTAGTAGCTGTTCGTCTCCATAAGTCACCACTCTGGTGAGTAGTATGCCAATCAGTAGCGCCATCTATTGAGTACTCATAGACCTCAAATATAGTGTCACCTGTAGGTCCACGAATATCATTGATACCATCTATTTGGGTTCCATCAGATAACACTAACTGACCAGTGATATTAACCCTATTTCCAGTAACATTGAATGTAGTCCCTACCCTGAACTCATCAACTAAGAACTCAGCCTTAGTGGTAGTACCATCGTTGGTTAGCTTGTAAGAACCAGACTTACCATCAACATCTGTGGTGTAAGCATGTTCAGTCTCATCAACTTTAGTGGTGTTCTCAATAGTAGAGCTAGTAGGCCCCACCACCATACTAATGCGATCCACTAAGGTAGCTACAGAGGCTGTATAAGCGTTACTGAGAGTTCTTACCAGTGCACTGTTAGAGTTTGTAAGGTTATCAATAATACTGCTTAGAAGGCCTCCTGTTACGTCTGAGGTAACCTTATCAGTTTGAGACTTAGCATCACCTACTTCTGATACCTCTGAACCAAGGATATTATCTTCATTGGTTCCCTTAACGGAGTTAGAGTAGCTTAAGGCTCCATTAGTGAATGAGTAAGAGTAGGTGACATCTACATTACCATTGCTGGCTCTGTACATAGAAGCTTCTGTATCGAGCTCACTGTACCCTGTACGCTGACTAACAACCTCACTGACAGATTGGTTAGCATTAGCATCAGAATAAGTCTTAACCTCCTTAGAGGAGCTTACAACGCCTGTGAGAGTCTGATTCTCCTCAGAAGCCATATTAGAGTTTTCTGAAGGGTTCTGCCAAGAAGTCTTGAGTTCAACAATACCTATGTTGTCATCAGCTACCTGTTCTTGGAGAGTCTGCTTAACAGTGTCCCCTAAGGTGTTAATACGTGTGAATAAAGCATCCCAATTAGGATCCTCTGGAATAACAGGGATAGGGACAATAGGAGTTGAATACTTAATTAGCTCAGCTAAAGCAATAGGTGAAGGTGTAGCACTATTAACAATAAATGAACCAATAGGAATATAGGTGTCATCAAACATTACTTCAACAAGGTGTAAGCCTTCTTCAAGTTCGAAGTTGTATATGCCAACATCAGAAGTAACGTATACAGCAAAGGAACTCTTAAGAGTATTACCTAAGCTGATTTGAGAAGTTGTACGTATGTGGGTATTTGAAGAGGTATTGCCAATTGGTGTTAGCAACTCCCCTGTAACTGTAATTGACATGGAGTTTCCTTGGAGAGTTGCTTTTATTAAGAGTCGAGTTTCTTTCCAACAGCTTTAAGTATAAGTGCCCTAATTGTTGTTGATCCTACAGAACCAATGATGCCACCCAGTAATAGAGCTAGGCCTGCGTCTAATCCTGCAGCCCCTAAACCAGAACCAGCTGCCCAACATAACAAGCCACAGGACGCACCTTCCATTATTACTCGTGATAGCTTAGTTTCCTCCTTGGCGTAAACCACTCTAAGCATTCCAAGGACTGCAGCAATACCTGCACCATATATTTGTGGTGGGATCTCAGTTAAACGTTCTGGCACTTTACTATCCTTCATTGGTTGCATAAGCGTACTCTGTCTGCATAAGTTAACACTGAACCCCTATATTTGCTATAGGAGACCAGTGTCGGCTAAGGTTAGCCTCGTTTAAAGGCTGGTATACCATAGTAAAAGATAATGATTAATCCTACTGGAACACTCATAGTCTTCTCAAGAAGCTTGAGCAGATCACCCGCTTGATTATGGTCAAATATAGTCATAAGCCCACAAGCAAGAACCAAAGTAATAAAGGTACCAATCATCATCATAGAGATAACTCTTCGGGCAATGTTACTTCCCTTACTAGCTTCATGGTACTTAAGAAGCCAATCTAGCTTCTTCTGACTAGCTACGCTCTTCTCTTCATCAGTGAACCATAAGGCATCACCTGTGTTAATTACAGCATCAACAGTCTTCTGGACTGTCTCTGATGAACTAAACAACTTACTAAATATTCCCATCCTATTTCTTCCTAATTCTGAATGTATAGATTTTACCATCTTCCTGAAGTGAGTCTATATGGACCCAGTTAGGAGTATGATCTGTGTGTTCCATTCTTAAGCCCTGTAACCCAGAAGCTTCTTTAAGCTCATCCCAGTTGTCATGTATGAGCTTATGTAAGGCCTCTGGTGACCACCCTTTAACCCGGAAGTCTATTGCCCTTCCCCAGCTATGCCCGGAGTGTGTAGAGTACCAAGGGGACTCTGGAGTACGAGTACCAGACCACTTACGTTTACCTCCCCACTTGTAGTCATTAATAGTAATAGGTGAGTTAGTCAGTATACGAATACAATCCATAAATATGACTAACCGGTAGTCCATGTACCTAATAGACATATCCCCAAACTTGGCATATGTTATTGGATCAATGAACTCTTCTACATCAAAGTGCTTGCTCTTGTACATTAGTATTCATCTCCCATATATCAGTGGTTGCATCAGAGGCTTTCTTTAAGATTGCTCTTAGTTCTGCACCCTTCATGATAACCCACTCTTCATTAGTAGCTTTCCACTTAACATCTTCATCATCTGTGATAGAAGCTAGTCTAGTAGAAATTCTTAATTGAGCTCGTTCATGTGCATCATAGGTAACCCCAAGATGCTCAATGACTAACTCAGATACTTGTACATTCCTAAGTTGCTTCTTAGTTACTAACTCTTCAGCAGCAACCATAACCTCTTCAGGTATCGCTATCTTATACTTACCATCAATCAGGTTGTACTCCTTAGCAGGTAGCCCGTCAGGGCGTACCTCCAAGTCTCTAGACAACACCATGAGCTTAACGCCGTCCACTATTACTTCTTGCTTACGCATCGGTTGTTCTCCCGTTGTTAGTTAATATTACTCGGCAAGGTGCGGATGTCGTGTTCACTGCGCTTCCACTTGACCCCCCTGCTGCATTTGATGAGGTACGTACTCCTGTCACGGCAACTTGCACGATTACACCTTCATAAGTGGCATGGCCCTTTACTCCGTATCTTATCGTATCGTTAGTGAACCACCCCGGAATAAACCACTCTCCATCTTCAAGTATCCAAGCTTCAGCATCACAATCTTCCCAATCCCAACCATCTGGTAAAGGTATTACATAGCGGTTGTTATTAGTCACTACACCGAAGTCTATGATCTTCCTGTTACCGTGAGTTTGTAAGAACCCATATACATCAAGATCATTCACAGCATACCGAGCTACTGGATAGTTCTCGATGTTAGATGCATGAGCTTCTGAGTCAATGTCTAAGGTAGCTAGGTATACTCGCTTTATCTCAGTGTCAGTAGCGTCTATAGTGATACCAGTACCAATATTGTAGAAGTCACCTTTAGGTGCAGAGGTAGTAATTCTCCACTCACCTATAGTGCAGTAAGTCTCTGCTGACGCCCCTTTCCTAGTTATCCTAAGCTCTATACCTAACCAATTACCATCACTTGTGACGGCATGAATAGATCTCCATAACCCAGCTCCTGCGTTAGTCTCTCCTATAACGGTTTCTTGAAGTGTCCATGTCACACCATCAGCATTTAGCAACCAGACTGTGTAATCCGTTGGGCTGTTATCGTTAGCATTGTTTCGCTCTTGTAGTTGGAAGTGTTCTACTGATCTAAGCTCACTAAATAAGTATTGTACTGCTTCATAACCTCTCGCATGGTTAGCGTTTCTTCCAGTGAAGGCGGTTGGGCCTGAAATCCACTCATCGTAAAGTGCGCTTGTTGCACCATTCATCAAGCTATCTACTTCATAACCCGCTGAGTGGAAACTAGTTGAACTAATGACACCTGTTGCACTTTGAAATCCACTGTGAAGATCATTAGTTCTGAATCCATCATGGCTCTCTGTACCGTAATGGTCAGCTAGCTTACGACTCTTACCTTCAACATAAGGAACTTGAGTAAGCCCTATGGCACCAGTGAGCTTATCGATGTACAGGTAGCTCTTACCTTCAGGAGTCCCATTAGGAATCACGTAGGTCATGTTAGCACCGATAGTCAGTGTTGAGTCTAACGTACCGTTGTCGTTGAAACCCTCTGCAAATGATACCTGTGTACCTTCTACAATGTTAACTGTATCAGGAGAGGTAGGTTCATCATAGTCAGCTTGAGAGTGTGTACCATCAGATGAAGTATCTGCGTAGGTTTCATAGAGGAATGAACCAATGACGTTCCAAGCAGGATGCCCTCCAGCGTTAAATACCACGCCAGTATCAGTGAAGCTGAGCTGTCCCGATACACC
>SPKZ01000287.1_pt1 | contig 21846 bp, 15 predicted proteins | sample 2456571 | NCBI WGS metagenome assembly SPKZ01 (sample SAMN11192286, study PRJNA482655) | marine metagenome | biome: ENVO:00000447; feature: ENVO:00000244|ENVO:00000211|ENVO:00000569|ENVO:00002023; material: ENVO:00002151; isolation source: ocean water from marine abyssalpelagic zone ... | reverse complement strand
GCGCTGGATCCCGGTTCGCTCCGGGTACATCGCCGTCCAGATCGATGCCATCGACGCCTTCGTCCAGCTCGACTGAGCTTCGACGTTCGCGAATCGGATTCCCTGGCTCGCGAGCCGGTCCATGACGGGACTGGTCTGCCTCGAGTAGCCATACATGGAGAGACGATCGGCCCGCAGCATGTCGATCACAATGAACACGACATTCACGGGGTCGCGTTCGTCGAGGGTCTCCAGTTCCTGGATCGTGCCCGTCGGGCGGCCGGGTGGATAGAACTGGATCTGGGAGTACAGGCCACCGGCAAGCAGCAGCCCGGCAAGGCCGAAGTAGAGCCAGGGAGAATCCAGGATCCGACGGAACATCAGCGGACCGGCCGCTGTGTCTGGGCGCCGGCCTCACGACGGGCACGTGCGAGAGTCAACGCAATCACATTTTCGTCCGGAGCCATTCCGGCTGCCCTCTCCAGAAGTGGGATGGCTCTCGCGGGTTGCCCGCTCTCGAGCCACCCGCGACCCGCACGGAACAGCGCCGAGACATCGTCCGGCTGCAGAGCCAGCGCGGAATCATAGGCGGTCGCCGCGAGCTGCCACTCCAACGCCTGCTCGTGCAACAGGCCCAGGGACTGAAACCCGCGCGCGGTCGGCGCGAGTCGAAGGCTTCGCTGGAACGCGCTGAGAGCCGCTGCGCGCTGGCCCTCCCGGGCGAGGCGACGTCCGAGCTGGGTGTGGCGGCTGGGCCCGTCCCGGCCGATCCAGGCCAACCGGTCGAGCGCCTGTCTGGAAGAGGCAAAGTCCCCTCTCTGCAGCGCCTCGGAGAACCCGAAGTCCCCGGCCCAGAAGGCGAAAGCCCCATACATGAGACAGGAGACTCCGAGTGCCTGGAGGCTGCGCCGGAGCCAGGGCACCCGGGGACCGCCAAGGTCGGGCTTGGGATCGGGCTGCACGTCTGCCCGAGAGCGCAGCAGCACCCGGGCCACCCGACCGTCGCGCAGCTTCCAGACCGCGCCGTCGAGGATGAAGTGATGAAGGTTCACGACCGCTGCCACCATCAGCGCCAGCCCGGACTCGTGAGGAAGCCGTCCGAGCGCTCCGGGGGCGAAGACCAAGGCCGGCAGAATCCACACCGCATACCCCATCAACGTGGCCTTGACGAGGAAGAACAGGCGTCGCCGGGCAGCCGATGGTTGCACCCGGACCGCTTGCTCGGACTCCGTCCCGTAGTACGTAGTGATCCACAGGTACTGGATCGCGTGGCAGCCGGCGATCCAGAGAAAGCCGTACGCGGTGTAGATACTGAGGAAGATGCTCCCATCCCCCGCCAGCCCCCAGTAGCGGACGGGCACGGGAACCGTGAACCACAGCGCCTGCGTGGCCATCAACACCAAGGAGGGAAACGCGGCCCGGAAACGCCCGCCCCGCACGAGTCCGCCAACACCAACCACCGTCGACACCGCGTACACGACGCCGATGAGTGCGATAGCCACGCCGACCCAGTCGTGCGGAATGCCGATCGGAAGCAATTTGAAGACGGAGTCTCCGTAGGAGACCGGTGCGTATCTGCCGTCGGGTTGGGCGCTGTGGAGAGCAAAGACGGTCAGCAGATAGGAGGTGACGAAGGACGCATGGACGAAGCGCTTCGTGGTGGACGAGATCACGACGCCCCGTCGAGCCGCAAGCATCAACGAGATTCCGTAGTTCTGACCGGTGTAGTGCCAAGGGCTCCAGGTCAGGTAGACGGTGAGGAGGAGAGATCCGACCCAGTGGCCGTACAAGCTGGCAGCGAACGCGACCGCCACCAGGAGCGTCGCACCGACCGAGAAGACCCGGTACTTCCGCCGGTCGGCGGGGTCCTCGTACACGCGGACCAAGGTGGCGCCGTAGTGGGGCAGCGAGAAGAGCAGGACCAGCAAGGCCCCCGGCACCCAGCGTGCCAGTCCGTCCTCCCCGAGCCCCGCCTGAACGACCATGATCGCCATCGAGCCGAGCCCGCACCCGAGAACCAGGTCGGTTCCAGAACCGAAGAGCCAGCCTCGCTTGTCCGGTCCCGCGTCACTCATGATTCCATAACCAAAACAAGAGCTTAATTCAGCCCCACTGCCTCCGCGAACACGTTCCCAGAACCCCGCGCGACCACCCCCGAGCGGGTGGCGCTGCCATCACACCCGGGAGTTCGGGCCGCCAGGTCACGTACGCCGGACCGCCCGCGATGGAGGCATCGCCACCCTGGCTCGACGGCCTCATCGCCTTCTCGTTCGGCGTCGGCTGCAAGGTGAACGCAACACCCTGGAGAGTTCCGCGAGCCGGGATCGTGATGATGTTCTCCGTGACTCCCGTGATCACCCACGCGTTCGTCATGAAGGGACCGTTCTCGAGCGTGATGTTGCTGCCGACCATCGAGCAGTAGGCCGAGCGAACTGTTCGACGAATCGAATTCGCCCGCCCGAACCCAGCTGGCAACTCCGAACCGAAAGACAGCGGCGACACGCAAACCAACCCTTCGCTCGATCGTGATCTGTTGCTGGCCGAGCTGTCCAGAATCGGCGCGAATCCGAAGGATTTACAGCGAAACAGACCCGCGGCAAGCGAGGCGCGGATGCCCCCACAGCCACATCGCAGAAGCCCATCGGCGAACCCAACGGCACCGGGCGGGCTCCAAGGATGGAGGAAGTGCGAAGCACGAGGGGCCCGGATCTCTAGCCCCCTGGGGGATCGAAAGTCGAGTCAGGAGTTGCGTGCCGCTTTCAGGACATCCGCAGGTCGGTTCCTCGGTGTACCTCACCTTCTGGCCCACGCGGGCACTCACCTTGGCTGGCCGAGACCCACACCCAGAGTTTCCTTGGAAGCCCGCCAGCTTGCACCTAAGCTCCATCGTCTCGATTTTCCGGAGGATTTGGCGCCCCATGCCCCGTTTCACCCGCGCTTGCCTCGTGGCCGTACTCGTCGTTCTGCTGGCCGCGTTCACAACGGCGTGTCAGTACGACCGCGAGTCTCGACTTGCCGAGATTCGGGCCCTGCACGCTGCCGGTCAGTTCGACGAATCGATCGCGCCGCTGCGCGTTCTACTCACCGCCGACGCGGAGCATCCCGAGGCCAACTATCGGCTCGGTGTCTCGCTCGTGCAGACCGGGCGACCGAGTCTCGCGGTCTGGCCGCTGCAGAAGGCGACCCGATCCGAGGAATTCAAGATCCTGGCGGGCTTGCTGCTCGCGAGCACGCTCCTCCAGAGCGAGTCCTTCGAAGAAGCGATTCGTGCGGCGGACGGTGTTCTGGCCGTCGAACCCGACCGTGTCGCCGCCCTCTACACGCGAGCCCGGGCCAACATCGGCGCCGGTCGCCCCACCGAAGCGCTGGTCGACTCGGAGCACGTCCTTCAGCTTCGTCCGGACGACTTCATGGGAACGACCCTGAGGGTCGCAGCGCTGATAGATCTCGAGCGCTTCGACGAAGCCGAGGCCATGCACGTTCAGCTCAAGGAAGGCCGGGAGGCGGCCGGCGACGACGACAGCGCCGCGCGCGCTTGCGCGGTCCTCAGCCGCTTCTACGCAAGTCAGGATCGCATCGACGAGGCGACGGAGACGGTCCGCTCCTGCATCGAGCGTTACCCGACGCACGACTTCGTGCAGCAGTACGCATCGGACTTCTTCACTGAGCTCGATCAGCCCGACGAGGCGGTGAAAATCTGGCGGGATGCGGTCGAGCAGACACCCGAGGACATCGGCCTCCGCTCGAAGCTGGCGAACCTCCTGCTCGAAGCCGGCCGGGCAGACGAGGCCGAGGCCGCTTACAAGGAAACCGTCGAGCTCTTCGATACCAGCCAGTCCTGGCAGCTGCTCGGCGTCTTCTATCGCCGCACCGGGCGAGTCACCGAGGCCCGGGAGTCCATCGAGAAGGCCTTGGAGCGGTCGCGCAAGGAGCCGGCGGTGCTTCGCTTCGCGCTCGCCGACATCCTCATCGCGGAGGGCAAGTACGACCGCGCCGAGGAGGTCGCAAGCAGCATGAAGGAGCCGAGCTATCGATCCCTGATCCGCGGCAGCCTGAAGCTGGCGAAGGGCGACCCAGCCGGGGCATTGAAGCTACTCGAATCCGGCCTGCGCCTGTGGCCCAACAATGCCGGCGCCCGCTACGTGGCAGGCCAGGCGGCGCTTCAGCTGGGCAATCTCGAGCGCGCGCTCGCGGAGTACCGCGAGGCAACCCGGATCGCAGACGATCAGACCGACGCGGCCCTGGCGATGGCCCGAATCTACTATTCCCTCCACAAATACAAGGCCGCGCTGCAGTTCGCCGAGCGTCACATCAAGACGCGGCCCTTCCAGAACGGTGACGCCTACGTGATCGCAATCCGGGCGGCCGCCGCTGAGAAGAATTGGGCGAAAGCCCAGAACCTTCTCGCCAGCCTCAACGCCCGCGCGGGCGCGCGCAACCTCGCCGTCGTCGAGCATGCCGGCGTCATGAGAGAGAAAGAAGGCTACGAGGCAGCTGCCAAGATTGCCCGAGACAGCGGCCTCGATCTCACCGACTCGGAGAACGCCATGGCTCTCACGTCCCTGGCGCTCGACCTCATCTCGTTGGAACGCCCGGAGGAGGCGCTGAGCCTGGTGAACAAGGCGCTCGCAAAGCACGCAACCGATCCCAGGCTGCTCGACATCCAGGCGCGACTGCTAGCCCGAATGGGCCGCGACGAGGAGGCCCAGGCCGCAGTCGCAAAGGCACTAGAGACGAATCCGAACTTCAGTCCGGCTCTCGAGGTGCGGGCCATGTACGCCGAGCAAGCGGGGCAGCTCAACGAAGCTCTGACTCACTACGATGGCGCGGCCGCGGCAGACCCGGAGAACGCCGACTACGCGTACCGCGCAGCGCGCGTCGCGTTGAGGCTCGGAAACGCCGACGACGCCGTCAGCCGGCTTCGAAAGGTCGTGAGTCTGTCCCCGGGTCATGTGGGGGCGACGAACGATCTAGCCTGGCGATTGGCCGAGCAAGGTCGGGAACTCGATTACGCGCTCGACCTTGCAAACCGCGCCATTCAGCTGGACCGCGGGCCGGAGACCCTGGATACGCTGGGCTGGGTGCAGCTCAAGCGCGGCGATCTCGACGCAGCGCTGAACTCCTTCGAAGCCGCCCTGAAAACTCGCCCCGACGCGCCATCCGTGCGGTACCGATTGGCCCTTGCGCTGGCGCAGAAAGGTGACTCCGACGGTGCCCGCGAGAACCTGAGCCGAGCCCTCGAGATGGATCCGTTCCCCGAGGTGCAGGCCGCCAAGGCGGAACTCGCTCGCCTCGAGAGCGACTGAGCGCGGAAGCGATGAGGGACTGGTCGAGGGGCAGGACTGCGCGGATCGCAGCCCTGCTGGTGATGTTATCCGCTCCCGCCTGTACCTCCGACGAGCAGCGTGCGCTCGATCATCTCGAGAACGGGAACGCCTACTTGCAAGACGGACGCCGAACCGAAGCCGCGCTGGAGTTTCGGAGCGCACTGAGGTTCGATCCCGAGAGCCTGAAGGCCCACAATCGACTCGCCGAGATCGAATTGATGAACGGCGCCTATGCGGCCGCCCTGGCCCACCTCGCAGCGGCCTATCAGCTCGATCCGACGGACGCACACACAGCCCTGTACCTGGCCTCCCTGGTCCGGTCCGACCAACCCGAACGCGCGGAGGCCCTGGTCGAGGCTGTCATCGAGCGGGAGCCCAACAATCCGGCCGGCTACATCGGACGCTCCGAGCAGGCTCTCTCGCAGGGACGCAGCCAGGCCGCGACCGCCGCCGCCCGCAAGGCGATGATGCTGGCTCCCGATGATCCGAGCGGCGACTGGCAGTATGGACGCGTCATGCAGGCCTTGATTCGCGAAGGGCAGGTGAAGGCCGAGCCCATCGAGGAGACCGTCTACAGCTCCGCCATCAAGGCGTACCAGAGGTACATCGTCAAGGGCGGCGCCGCTCCGTGGAACGCGCAGGTCGAGCAAGCCAGGGTGATGGCTGCAAGACCGGGCAAGGGTCGAGAGGCGGCCGCACAGTCCCGCGTCGCCGTCGAGCACGCCCTCGAGAAGGGTCCGCAAGAGGATCAGCTGCATGCCCTGATGTGGGCCGCCGACTTCGCACGCTCCGTGAGAGAAAACGACCTCCTCGAGTGGTCCCTCGATCACCTGGTCGAGATCGAGCCTAGGGACCCTCGCTTGTGGCGCGACCTCGCACGCCTCTATTCGTACAAGAAAAGGGACCCGGAGGAGGTCTGGCTGCGGTTTCGCGAGAGGCTCCCGAACGAGCCGCGGCCCCACATCGAGTACGCCCGCTACCTCGTTTTCGACTGGAAGCTCGACGAAGCCCTCGCGTACCTGAGCGAGAAGGCCAGCGAGGGAGTCGACCCGCCCATGTTGCTGGGCGCCATGGCCAGTACCCAGATCGCGGCCGGTCGGATCAGAGACGCGACGGCCACCGTCAACCGGCTGGAACGAGAGCACCCGCGGCACCCGCGGACGATCGTCGAGCGAGCGCAGCTCGAGATGCGAAAGGGCCAGGTCGCGCAGGCCGGACGCTCGCTCCGCAGGCTCGTCGCGGAGCAACCCAACTACAGCGCCTATCTCCTGCTCGCGCGCGTCGAGGAGGTCTCCGACGACAACGACGCGGCCCTGGCAGCGATCGAGGCAGCGATCGAGTCGAGCCCCTTCTTCAATTACGAAGCCGAGCGCATGCATGCGCGGCTGCTGGCGGCTGGAGGCAACTACCAGGACTCGATCCGCAGCCTGCTCTTCATCCGGGATCGGATGGAGCTCTCTACGGCCGACCGGCTCCTGCTTGCACGCTGCCGCTACCAGACGGGCAGGGACGCCTTCGGCCGCGAGATCCTGAAGGAGCTGCTCGCGTCGCACCGTCCGCTTCCCGAGGCGGTAATCGAGTTCGCCCGCCGGGAGGGCGGCAACCCGGAGAGCGCCAACCTCGCGAGACGCGAGCTCGAAGCCTTGGTACGACGCTCGCCGCAGAACTGGGACGCAGTTAGCGAGCTCACACGTCTCGACGTCGGAGCGGACCGCATCACCGCGGCGCTGGAGCGACTCGACCGACTGGTAATCACATGGCGGGACACCGTTCCTCCTCGGATCCGATTGCTGCGCGCCCGGGTGAGCGCCGATGCGGGACGCGAAGCCGGAACCCTGGCCGACGCGAAGGCGGCCTTCGAGGGCCAGCCTCGCCTTCCCGGCGCCCTCGAGCTGCTCGTAGCGCTCCACGTCCGCAAGGGTCAGATCGACGAGGCCATCACCTCCACCGAGGAGGCACGACGGGTCGGAGCCTTCGATCCCGACCGTCGACTGCTGCTCGGACAGCTGTACCGCATGAACGGGCGCGACGACGACGCCTTGACGACCTTCGAGCAGGCGATCAAGGCCGGCCCAGAAGATCCGATGCTCTACTACCAGATGGGATTGGCCCTGCGTTCTCTCGATCGACGAGAGGAGGCTTCGCAAGCTTTCGAGAAGGCCCTCGCCCTCAGCTCGACCTTCCCGGAAGCCGACGCCGCACGACGCGCTCTCGAGGGAACCTAGGGCCGGATGCGCGCCAGAAGTTTCGGGCTGCTGCTGCTGTGTTTCTTCCTGTCCGGGCTTGCGGCCCTGATCTATCAGACCGCCTGGACGCGACAGTTCGCGTTCGTCTTCGGTACGTCGGAGCTCGCCGTCGCCAGCGTGCTCGCCGCCTACATGGGGGGCCTGGCGTTGGGCGCTGCGGTTGCGGGACGCCTCGTCCCGCGCATCCGCAGGCCGATCCTGGTCTACGGGCTGTTGGAGCTGGCCATCGGCCTGACCGCGCTCGCGGTTCCCTGGGGTGTCTCCGCCGCGACACGTCTATACGTAGCCGTCTTCGGATCCCAGGGCGCACCCGCGGACGAGGGGGGGCTCCTGTCAGCGCTCTTCTACCTCGCGTGCTCGTTCGCGATCCTACTGATTCCCACATCGCTCATGGGCGCCACCCTGCCGTTGCTCGCGCGTCATGCCGTCCGGCGTGAAGAAGATATTGGGCGGCGTATCGCGCACCTCTACGCGACGAACACTGCGGGTGCAGTGGTGGGAACCGTCCTGACGGCCTTCGTGCTCCTGCCCGCCTTCGGACTCGCCACGACCGTGTGGCTCGCCGTGGGGGTCAACCTGGCGGTGTTTGCAGCAGCGGCCGTTCTCGCGCGGGTGTCCCCGCCGGTCGCAGACTCGGCATGGACCCCTGCCAACGCTGACCCGCGCGATCCCAATCGCTGGGTGCTCCCCCTGATCGCGATCTCCGGCGCCGTCTCGTTCACCTACGAGGTTCTCTGGACGCGTCTTCTCGGCCACGTCCTGGGCGGCAGCGTGTATGCGTTCGCGACGATGCTCGCGACGTTCCTTCTCGGCATCGCCATCGGTTCCTGGCTGGCTTCCGGGCGCCTGGTCTCGGACCGGCGCACAGCGGCGACAGCCTTCGCCTGGGCCCAGGTGGGCGCGGGGCTGCTCTCTCTCGTGGCGTATCTCGGAATCGACTCCACGCCCGGCTGGGTGCAGAGCACTGCGCTCCGGAACGAGCTGCGACTGTTGTTGGATGCAGGCATCAGCGCCGCCATCCTGCTCCCCGGAACTCTCTGCATCGGCGCCACCTTCCCGCTGGCGGTTCGCGTTCTTGCGCGCAGCCAGGACGAGGCAAGCCAGGCGAGTGCCCGGGTGTATTCCTGGAATACCGTGGGCGCCATCACGGGAGCGGTGGGAGCCGGCTTCTTCCTGATTCCGGCGATCGGCTTCGCCTGGACCCTGGCCATCGCAGTCGCCACGAACGCGGGCCTTGCGGTGGCCGCGGGACTTCGGACGCGCCCCCGTCCCCGGCTCGCGATGATCGGCTCGGCACTCGTCCTGGCGGCGCTCGTCATCACCCAACCGGGCCCTCCCTGGCAGGTCCTTCGCATGGGAGGCATCGCGTCCCGGGTGAAGCAGGCCAAGGTTGTCTACTACGGCGTCGGTCGCAGTGCGACGGTGATGCTGCAGCAGTCGTCCGAGGGCTGGCAGCTCAGCTCGAACGGGCTCGCCGAGGCCCAGATCACTCGCCCAGGGGTGCGAATCGGGCGCTACGTCATGGTGCAATGGATGAGCAACCTGCCGGCTTGGGGACGACCCGACGCGAAGTCGATCCTCATCGTCGGCTTCGGAGGTGGGCTCATCGTCGCAGCGGTTCATCCGAATTTCGAGAAGATCGATGTGATCGAACTCGAGTCGAAGATGATCACCGCCAACGAGCTGATTGCCGACGAGCGGCTGAAGGATCCGCTCGCGGATCCCCGCGTCGAGCTCATCATCAACGATGCCCGCAGCGCCCTGCTCCTCACCCAGGAGCGCTACGACGCAATCGCCTCACAACCCTCGCATCCCTGGACGGCCGCGGCCGCGCATCTCTACACCCGCGAATTCTTCCAGCTGGTCCGGGATCATCTGGCGGACGACGGCGTGTTCGTGCAGTGGATGGGGCTCAGCTTCATCGATGAAGTGCTGTTCAAGACATTGATCGCGACGCTCCATGACGTCTTTCCTCACGTGCGTGTCTACCGTCCCTCTCGGGGCGGCGTGCTCTTCACGGCCTCGCCGATGCCCTTCGAGCCAGAGCGCGAGGCCGGAGCGGTCCTCGCGGCGGCGCCCGAGCTGGCTACCAAGCTCGGCGTGCGGGACGGGGCGGACATCGTCGCGCACATGTTGCTCGACGATGACACGAGTCGCGCGTTCGCCCGCGGTGCACCGATCAACACCGACGATCGAAACATCCTCCAGATGAGGTCTCCGGCAATCGTGCGCGGAAAAAATCGCTTCAATCCGAAGGACGTAATCGGCCCGTTCGATCCACTCGCGGTCTCGGCGCTGGACTGGGATCGCAGCTACCTGATTCGAAGATTGCTCGCGACGGGGCTGGACGACCGAGCCAGGCGGATCAGCGACGCCGCGACGAATCCGGTCGAGCGCCACGTCGGCCAGGGCTTCCTGGCGCGCCGCAAAGGCGACCGCGGCAAGGCGATGCAGCACTTTCGGGCGGCTCTCGAACTCGATGCGAACAACGCGGAGGCGCGGATCGCGATCCTCGAGCTCTTCCGAAGCACGGGTGTGGCCGAAGCCGCGCTTGCCGAGAGGCTGAGGCAGGAGCTCACCCCTCTCGAAGAGAAGCTCGTCTCGGGATGGCTGCTCGAAAGAGAGAAGAAGTGGGATGAGTTGCGTGAGTTGGAGAACGACTTCCGGAGCGTGCTGCCCCAGCACCCCGCCTTCCCGGCGGCGGCGCGTCTGCGCGCCGCCTGGCGCCTCGGGGAGGCGTCGAAGAACCGCGCCGAGCAGGCGATGGCGATCCTCGACGAAGTCCTGCCCCTGACCGACTCACTCAACGATCTCGTCGCACGCGCCGAAGCGAGCGGACTCGCCGGCTACCCAACCGGCGCCAGCTCGACGATCTGGGAGCTGATCCGAAGGGCCGACTCCCGCCCCCGCGGCGAAATCCGGCCCACCCTCCGCCGCGCAATCGTCATGCTGAGCAAACTCCCCCCCTCGGCCCTGCTACCCGGAATCCGCAAGGGGCTCACCACGAAGCTGCGCCAGAAGCTGCGCTAGGGCTTCCGACTTTCCCGAAGGCGCGAGAAGCGGATCGCTCGCTCCACCTCGGCGAGATCGACTTCCAGGTTCGCGGTGATGGGACCCCCGCGCTCAATAGCACGGAGGATCGTGTCGCGTGCGGATTCCAGGTCGTCGAGAACCAGCTGCGCCTGGGCGATCAGCTGCAGCTCGTGCTGGGACGGCGAGTCGTTGCGGGAGAGACGCTCGATCCACTCGCGCGCCCAACGCTGCTTGAGTTTCACGAAGGCCGGGTCACTCTGAATCGCCGCATAACCCGCCATCAACAGGTGATCCAAGCGGTTGTAGCCCCGCCGGTGAGCCCGCTCGAGCAACTCGACGGCCGTGTCGGCATCGCCGGCCTGGGCGGCACGGGTTGCGTCCTGCGTCTTGGCCGCGACGCCTTCCGGGTAGTGCTTGACTGCGTCGGCCATCACGAGGGACGCTGAACGCCAGATCGTCGCCCGGTCGAAGCTTCGCGCGGCGAAGACCACGAGCAGCAGCGCAGCAGCGATCCGCAAGCCGCGCCGGAAGGCGTCCGGGTTGGCGAGCTTGCGGCTGGCAATCCACTCGTGACCGGCCAGCGCGACGCCCCCGATCAAGCCCGGCAGGATGAAATAGAGATAGCGATCGGCCAGTGGGAAGGGGAGGGGGATCACGCCGCAAACCGGGGCGAACGAGACCAACGCAAAGATCCACCAAGCTGCCTCCGGGCGGCGGTCGCGCAGCATCGCGAAGGTGCGCCAGCCGACGGCGGCCAGAATCGGGAGCGACGCGAGCCACCACGGATCCAGCCATCCCGCGGCGTCGGGCTCGTGAAAGGCCGAGAGGCCATAGGAGGTGGACGCCATCACGAGGTATCGCATGGCGACAGCGAGGATTCCGCGAATCCGATCGCCAAAGTCTGCGTAGAGGGTCGGCGCCTGGCCGGCCGTCTGCCCAAAGGCGAAGAATTCGGCGACCGCAAACAGCGCGAGGAGCACCGCCCAGCCGGCCAGCCAACTCCACCTCCAGTCGATCTCGTCCTTCGAACGCGCCCAGCCCAGGGCAACCGCAAAGAAGAGCGCCACAGCGGCCGTCGGCTTCGCCATCAGGGCCAGCGCGAACAGCAGGGCTCCCCAGCCAGGGCGTCGCGGGTGCATGAGCAGTCCGGCGAGGCATAAGACCATCGCCGAGGACGTCTTCAACTGATTGATCCATGCGACGGCCTCGACGTTGCCCGGATGCACCAGGAAGAAAGCCCCACCGATCACCGCCGCCGTCGCGGAAATTCCCGTACGTCGGAAGAGCGACACGAGCAACAGCGACGCGACGACGTGCAGGAAGACATTCACGACGTGATAACCAGTGACGTTCGGCCCGAATACCTGCCATTCGAGGGCGTGCAGCAGGATGTGGACGGGTGCGTAGTTCTCGACAATCACCGCCAACACGCTCGTCGGGTCGAGGATCGCGATCACGTTCTCGGGGGTGAGATCGTGAACGAAGACGTTCCGCTGGACGTAGTGCTCGTCATCGGAGATGAAGCTCCCACCGAGTGCGGGCCAGTAGACGAGCAGCGCGATGACCAGGAAGCCGACGAAGAGCAGCCGCGAATCGACTCCCGACGACGCAACCGGACGCGTCTCCCCGGTCCTCCGCCTTCCCTGCGCGCTGGAACTGGAGCTGGAACGAGCCAGGGGTCGACCTACTCGGAAAAGCCGTCGGGCTTTCGCTGCAGGAAGTTCCAGGCATCCCCGATGATGTCCTCGAGAGATGTCCGGCGGGCCTCCCACCCCAACAACTCGCGAGCAAGAGTGCCGCCGCTCACGAGCCGGGGCGGGTCACCGCTGCGACGCCCGGTGACCACCTCGGGGATCGGGTGCCCCGTCACCCTTCGCGCCACCTCGATGACCTCGCGCACCGAGTAGCCGGCCCCCGTGCCCAGGTTGCAGGCGATCCGCGGGGTGCCATCCTGTAGCAGCCTCAGCGCCCGGAGATGCGCATCCGCGAGGTCGTCAACGTGGATGTAGTCGCGAATGCACGTACCGTCGGGTGTGTCGTAGTCGTCGCCGTAGATCGAGATCGACTCCCGCTTGCCTAGCGCCACCTGCAGGACCAGGGGAATCAGGTGCGTCTCGGGATCGTGGTCCTCGCCAAGGCTCGAATCGAGCGCGGCGCCCGCGGCATTGAAGTAGCGCAGCGCCGCGACGCGGAACCCGTAGGCCCGCGCGTAGTCGTCCATCATGTGCTCCATGTGGAGCTTGGTACGCCCATAGGTGTTGATCGGGGCCTGCGGGTGCGAGTCCGGAATCGGGATCTCTATCGGGTCGCCGTAGGTCGCGCAGCTCGAGGAGAAGACGATTTCGACACAGCCCGCCGCGCGCATTTCCTCGAGCAGATTGAAGGTGTAGAGGACGTTCTGCTCGTAGTACTTCGCCGGATTCTCCATGGACTCGCCGACCAGGGCCTTCGCGGCGAAATGGATCACCGAGCGCGGAGCATGCTCGGAGAAAAGTCGGGCCAGCGCCTCACGATCCCGAAGGTTTCCCTTCACGAAGGGCACCGACACGGCCTCTCGATGCCCATCCGAGAGATCATCGAAGACCACGACCTCGATGTCTCGCTCCTGAAGGGACCGCACGCTGTGGCTGCCGATGTAGCCGGCACCTCCGACGACGACGACCGGTCCTTCCGGATGCTCCATCTCTCTGCCTCCAGCGTTCGGGTCCGGAGCATACAGAAGTCGACTCGCGGGGAGACCGTTGTACCCTGAGTCGATGCAAACCGAGCCGCTCGAACTCTCGGTGGTGACGCCCTGTCTCGACGAGGCGGACACCCTGGGCATCGGCTTGATCGGCATCGCCGCTCGAGAGTGGCAGCTCGAGGGCTTCGGCCCCCTCGATTACGCGCAGACGATGCGCTGGGTGATCCCGGGCGTCACGCTCGCGGCCGTCGGCTTCCAGACCATTCTCTCGGGTTGGTTCGTCAGCATCCTGGGGATGAACCGCGTGGAGATGAAGAGCAGGTGAAGCTGGCGGAACGCCTGCACGAAGCCTCCGGCGGCGCGCGACGTCTCGAGGCCCTGAGCGAGCACGTGGGAGCGCTGCTGCCGGAGGGCGCGAAGGTGCTCGACGTCGGCTGCGGCGACGGCATGCTCGACGAGCGGATCCAGCAGCGCCATTCGCATCTCGAGATCACCGGGATCGACGTTCTCGTGCGGCCGGAGGCGCGTATCCCGGTGAGGTTGTTCGACGGACGCACGATCCCGCATGCGGAAGACAGCTTCGACGCGGTGCTCCTGATCGACGTCCTCCATCACTGTGACGATCCGGAGGCGATGCTCGCCGAGGCGATCCGCGTCGCACGCCGCTGCATCGTCCTCAAGGATCACATCCTGAGCGGTCCGCTCTCGGGTGCGCTTCTCCGCATCATGGATGACATCGGCAACCGCCGCTTCGGCGTGGCCCTGCCGCACAACTACTGGAGCGAGGCGCGTTGGCAGCAGACATTCGAGCGGCTGGGTCTTCCTGTCGAGGCCTGGATCACGGATCTCGGTCTCTACCCCGGCCCCCTGGATTGGATCTTCGGGCGGTCACTGCACTTCGTGACGCGCCTCGGGATCTCACCTGAATGATCCGCTCCCCCACGGCGTGGGTCTTCGCAGGCTGGCTGCTGCTCTCGGCCATCGTGCTCGGCATCGAAGCGCCGCCGGCTGGCGAGCCGGGCCTCTACTACGACGAGGCGTTCCTCGCCCAGCAAGGTCGGGATTTTCTCGAGCCTGATCGCCTCACCCGGCACCCGCCTGGCACATCGTCGACCTACATCCTGGGCCGGCGTTTTCCCCTGAGCAACTCCAGCTATCTCGGCTCGCTCAAGAGCCAGCTTCTGATTCCGCCCCTCGCACTCTTCGGGCCGAGCGTCACGACCCTCCGAATGGCGACGCTATCTACCGCCCTGATCGCCCTGCTGTTCACGCTGCTCTGGGCGCGCCGGATCTTCGGGACCCCGCAGGCCCTGGCAACCGGAGCCCTGGTGGCCCTCGATCCCAGCTTCGTCTTTTTCGGGGCGTGCGAGTGGGGTCCGTACACGACGATGCTCCTGTGCCGGAGCATCGGCCTATACAGCTTGACGGTTGGCTGGCAGAGGCGGCGAACGGGACTTCTCGTGTTGGGCGGACTCGCGCTTGGCCTCGGGGTCTACGCCCGGGCCGACTTCGTGATCATCGGGATCGCCTCGGCTGTCGGACTCGTCGCAGCGCGCGGCCGGCACCTCCTGCGCGAGGTTCGGGAGCGTCCCCTGCCGATCGCGGCGGCGCTCACGGCAGTCGTGGTGGGCGCGATCCCAATGCTGATCGGGGCGCAGGACCTGCTGGCCACCCAGGCGGGCATCGCCGATCGGGGCGATCTCGTCTATCGGCTTCAGGTCTTGTGGAGCACTCTCGACGGCTCCCACTTCCATCGTGTCATGCACACCGGCGGGATCTTCGAGCGTATCTTCGACGCCCCGGGCCCGGCCAGCCTCTTCGGGCTCGCGACCGCCGCAGCCGTGGGCGTCGCAGCGGGCACGCTGTTGCGGCAGTCCGAGCCGCGCATCACGTTCCTGCTCGTCACCGTCGTCGTGCTCGGGGTGGCGATGGTCCTGCTACCGGGCGCCGTTCGAGCGCATCATATGTTGAACTTGCTGCCGTTCACGCACCTCCTGGTCGCCGCAGTCGGGACTCACCTCGCCGGCACGCGGGGCGCTCGGATCGCGGCCAGTGTCGCGCTCGTCCTCGTGCTCGCGAGCGAAGCCCGCGTAACGTGGCAGACCCGAGAGGAGATCGCCGAGACCGGCGGTCGCGGGCGCTGGTCGAACTCACTCGACGCATTCGCCGCCGAGATCGAGACCGATCCGGACGCAGTCGCGGTCTCCCTCGACTGGGGGTTTCACGAGCCGCTGCTATTCCTGACGACGAAGCAGAGCTTGATCGAGCCCATCTGGACGATTCCGCAGCTCCTCCGATTGGGCCGCAGCTGGATTCACCCGGGCGACGCGAACCACCGCTACCTCGTCCGCGAAGTTCCGTACGATCTCTTCCGACTCGGCCCGAAGCTCCTGGCCACGGCCCGCGAGCTCGGGCCGGACCTCGCCGAGATCCGGACCCACACCGACCGACGGGGAGACGTCGCGTTCTATAGCGTTCGCTTCACCGCGCCTCACCAACTCGTCTTTTCGGGCGAGTTCGAGGTCCGCTTTCAGGGAGAAAGACAACCGAGGAGGCCTCGATGATCGAGAAGATTTGCAACGTCCGGACCACCGACGGCGAAATGGAGACCTTCACGGCCCGCCCCGACGGCGACGGCCCGTTTCCGGCGGTCGTGCTCTACATGGACGCTCCGGGAATCCGGGGGGAGCTCTACGATTTCGGACGCCGGATCGCCGGAGAGGGCTACTACGCCCTGGTTCCGGACCTCTACTACCGGCGCGGCCGTGTACGGCTCGATATGACCCTCCGAGGGGCCCGAAAAGTGATGTACGGCCACATGGAGAGCCTCTCGAATGCCCGCGTAGCGGCCGATACCGAGGCGCTATTCGAGCTTCTGGCGGACGAGCCCAGCGCCGCCTCGGGCCCGAAGGGTTGCATCGGCCACTGCATGAGCGGGCAGTTCATCGCCACGGTTGCAGGCACCTTTCCGGACCACTTTCGCGCATCGGTCTCGTGCTACGGCGTACGCATCGTGACCGACGAACCCGACAGTCCCCACAACCTGCTTGCCCAAGCGCAGGGAGAAATCTTCTTCGCCTTCGCGGAGCGGGACGATCACGTGCCGGACGCCGCGATCCAGGTACTGCGCGATACCCTCGAAGAGGCCTCGGTCGAGAGTGTGGTGGAAGTCTATCCGAACACCGAGCACGGCTTCTGCTTCCCGGAGCGGAAACAGGTCTATGCCCCGACCGCGGCCGAAGACGTGTGGAAGCGCAGCTTCGAGATGTTCCAGAGACAGCTGCGTCGGAGCTAGCTGCCGAAGCTGGCGCTTCACCCGACTAGGAGTCGGATAGAACCACCACCCGTCCTTCCTGCACGTCCGCCTCGCTCACCGCGACGGCGTGTACCTCATCGCCGATCCGCACGCGATACGGCCCTTCCGAGGCCACTGCCTCTTCGTGGAGGGGTGGCCCAGTCGCGTACGGGACTCGCAGCCGGGCCACGCCGTCCGCGCCCGCGGTCGCATTCGACTCGTAGTCGATCCGACGACCCGAGGGCGAAGCCAGGCGAAGCGTGACGATCACGACTTCACCTTCCGTCGCCCGGACCTCGAGCATCGCACCTTCGACTCTCTCGAAGAGCTTGTAGGGCAGCGTCGCTGGCCCCGTCACGCGCTGGCCCGACAACTGGAAGGAGCGGGCGAAGTGCACGCCACGCTCCGGCCCCTCCGCGACGAGTCGGAAGTTCTCGCTTGCGGGGAAGCGCACCACTGCGGTGCCGTCCGCATGGTGCAGCCAACCCTCGACGGTATCCGGGTCGGCGCTCGAGAAGGTGATCACGTACCGCGCCTTCAGCTGTCTTGCGAGGGCGACGGCCCTGGATTCGGAGGAAGCCCCCAGGAGTTGGAACGCCGCGTTCCAGTTTTCCAAACCGATGAAGGCCCAGAACGGATCCGTCGGCGTCGGGCGGCGAGCGACGTTCTGAATCGCATGTCCCAGGTTCGCGTGTGCGACCACGCCGTACTCGGGGGCCTGTCGGATGTCGAAAGAGCCTGACGTCTCGGGCGTAACCCTCCGCACTCGCTGCATGAAACGTGTGAGGCTCCCAGCGACAGTGAGGAGCGCCCGGTCGCGGCCCGCGAGTTCGCCCCGCCACACACGCAGGGCGCTGCCCAACCGCGGTGCCATCTGCAGTGCGATCGGAGGCGCGAGCAGGACGAGCCCGATCCCCACGCAGGCCGAGACGACTGCGAGTCGGGAGCCACCGGCCCAAGCCGCGAGACGCCGTCCCACTGCGGCAATCACGATCGCGAAGCCCACCGCCGCCGCGGGACCGAGATCGTTTCCGTACCGGCGCTGCACGAGGGCGAGCGCACCGAACCAGAAGCACCAGGCTGCAACCACCCAACCGATCGCACGCGTTTCCTTCGGGCACGCCCACAGGACCGCGAAGGGCAGTACCGGAATCAGGTATCCGAACAACCCCCAGACCTGCCAGACCGGCCGACCCGTCGCGCGCCCGAAGATGGCGAAGAGCGGAAGCTGCTCCCCGGTTCGCAACCCGACTCCGTCGCTCATGGTGAGGAAGCGCAGCGCCGGCTCGAGGCCCTCGCGAATCGCGGGAAGCAGCAGCGCGAGACCGAGCGCGGCCAGGCCGAAGCCGGCCGTCCAACCGAGACGCGCGAGCGGAGGGCGTTGGCGGCCGCTCCCTTCAAGCCACCACATCCCGGCCGAGACGATCGCGACGAGAAGTACGGTCAGCACATGGAGTCGGGAGAGCGCGATCGCCGACCAGGCGCCGCCGAGCGGCTCGGGGAAGAACCAGACGAGCGGCGCCAATACGACCCCGGTCGCGAAGGCGCTCGTCGCCTGCACCCGGTAGAGATCCCGACGACCCGTGCACGCCGCCGCCAGCCAAAGGATGCCCTCGACGAGTGCGAGATAGAGAAGGCTACCGTGCCAGGTGAGGAGCATCGCGAGGCGGCCCGCAGACAGACCGACACCCAATCGCGCCGGAACTCCCTCGCTCGAAACCAGGCGTGCAACGACCCACAGCAAACACGCGCCGATGAAAGCCACTGCGCAGTGATGGTCGAGTTGTCCGACACGGCTGTAGTTGACGTGGATCGGCAGTAGCGCGAGGAATGCAGCGGCACCCACGCCCACGCCGGGACCCCCGATGCGGCACCCGAGCGCATACACGGGCAACAGGGTTGCGGCGCCGATGAACGCAGGCACCCAGGCCGCGAACACCTCGAAGCCGTGCGGGTCAGCAGTCAGGACCCGCCCGAGGGCGGCAACCGTGAAGTCGAAGAGCGGAGGCCAGGAGATCGCCGCCCCTCCCGGGTAGTTGATATACGGGTCCGAGAAGAGAATCGTTGGAAAATTCACCCAGGCGTAGAGAGCCCGGCGAACGTGGTACTGGGCGTCTCCCGGCGCGAAGACCACCGTCTCGCCATCGATGAAGACCCACTCGAAGCCGAGGGCCCGCAGGCCGAGGGCCAGCAGGAGGGCCGCTCCCAGCCAGGTCTTCAAGCGCCCTCGAGCAACGACGCCAAGACCGATACGACGTGCTCCTGCTGGTCCGGACGGATCCCCGGATAGATCGGAAGCGAGAGCAATTCGCCGGCCGCGCGCTCGGCCACGGGGAAGTCGCCGAGGCTGTGGCCCAGGTGCTGGAAAGCCCCCTGCAAGTGGATGGGCCGCGGATAGTGGATCCCGGCTCCGATTCCCGCTCCGTTCAGTCCAACCAGCAGCCGATCGCGCTCGGGAACGCGAATCGTATACAGGTGCCAGACGTGGGCGTTGCCCTCGAGGGTCTGGGGCAGGACGACATCGGGAACGCCGCTGAGCAACTCGTCATAGCGGCGCGCCGCTTCCGCGCGATGTTCGTTCCAGGCGTCGAGCTTTCGCAGCTTGGCTCGCAGCACGACCGCCTGCAGGGTATCGAGCCGCGAGTTGAAACCCTGTTCGGGGTGATGGTACTTCTTCTCGCTTCCGTACTGGCCCAGGCTGCGAACTCGCGCGGCGAGGTCCGGGTCGTCGGTGACGACCGCACCGGCGTCACCGTAGGCGCCGAGGTTCTTGCCGGGAAAGAAGCTCGTCCCGGCCACCACCCCGAATGAACCCGAGAGCCGACCCTTCCGGCGCGCGCCCTGGGACTGCGCGGCGTCCTCGATGAGCGGCACGCTTGCGTCGGCAAGGGCCTCGAAAGCGGCGACCTGGCCGAAGAGGTTGACGGGCATGATCGCGCGGGTCTTGGGACCGACCCGACTCAAGGCCGAGGCGCTGTCGAGAAGGTGCGTGGCCGGATCCGAGTCGACGAGCACCGGCGTCGCACCCGTGCGCGCAATGGCGAGCGCCGAGGCGATGAAGGTGTTCGCAGGAACCACCACCTCGTCGCCGGGCCCGATGTCGAGTGCGCGACAGGCCAGCTCGAGAGCATCCGTTCCGTTCCCGACGCCGATGCAATGACCGACCCCGGACGCCACCGCGAACTCCTCCTCGAAGGCGCGCACGTCCGGCCCTTGGATGAAGGCGGTGCTCTCGATCACCCGTTCGAGGCCGGCCTTCACCTCGGCGGCGATTTCTCGATGCTGCCAGGCGAGATCGACGAGCGGAATCTCCATCAGCGCCGGTCTCCCCCCACGCGCACCTCACGTCCCCCCTCGGCGATCGATCGACTGATGGCATCCAGGGTGCGGACGACGGCAAGCCCTTCACGTCCGTCGGTGATCGGCACGCCGCCGCTCTCGATGCAGTCGAGGAAGTGATCGCATTCGTTGCGCAGGGGCTGGCTTGCGGGGACCTTCGGAACGCTGATGTCGCCGTCGCGCACGACCATCCGGAACGTCGCGAAGGAGTCGACGAGCGCGGGATGGCTGCGCTCCTCGGACACCTGCTTGTCGTAGATTCGCAGGGGCTCGGTCAGGCTGATGTCATCGAAGGTGAGCATCCGCTTCTCACCGACCACGGTGATGTCCCGGGTCTTGCGCGGGTGCAGCCAGGACGCGTGGAGGTGAACGAGCACGTCATTCGGATACTGGAGGGTCGCAAAGACCGCGTCCTCGACGCCGGGATTGATCCAGGCCGTCCCCCTCGCCGAGACGCCCTCGGGCTGCGCGTCGAGCCAGTAGCTCGCGAGGGCGATGTCGTGGGATGCCAGATCCCACGCGGCGTTCACGTCCACTCGGATCGGCCCGAGGTTCGTGCGCGTCATCGAGATGTAGTAGATGCGTCCGAGGTCACCGTCGACCAGATAGCGCTTGGCCTGCTGGGAGGCCGCGTTGAAGACGAAGACGTGGCCGACCATCAGGATGCGGGCACTGCGCTCCGCGATCTCACACAGAGCCTCGGCGTCGCGAACGCTGTCGGCCATCGGCTTCTCGACCAGCACGTGTCTACCGGCCTCGAGCGCCTGCCGGGCCAAATCGAAGTGGGTGCTCGTGGGGGTCGCGATCACGACGGCATCAACGGAAGCATCGCCGAATGCGTGGGTGGCATCGTCGCTCACGCGGATGTCGGGAAAGCGGAGCCCGACGGCCTGCCGGCGGCTGGCATCGCGATCGATCACCCAGGCCACCTCGCTGCGCTGGCGGTCGTGGAAATTCGCGATGAGGTTCGGGCCCCAGTGTCCGGCACCGATCACAGCGACGCGGATCATGGGTTCCTCTCGATCGGTCGGGCTCACTTCTTGAGACGAAGTCCGACGAGCAGGACCGGCTTCAGGATCGACCACCATCCGACGATCGGCTTCATCTTGGTCTGCCCGATGCGCTTCGGAGGGTAGACCTTCGAAACCGGCTCTTCCAGCGTGCGATGGCCGAGCTGGATGGCCCGGATGTAGAGGTACGGCTCGAGCGCGTACTCGTCGAGCCACGCTTGATCGAGGTCGAGGCGTTCGTCTTCGAGCACCCGGCGGTGGACCGCCCGGAAGCCGTTGGTGGACTCCGTCACGCGCCGGCCCGTCACCAGCGAGAAGAGGAGGGGATGGATGCGCGTCGCGATCTTGCGGTAAAAGGGCATCTCGCCGAAGTCAGCACCCGGCTCGAGAAAGCGCGAGCCCTGAACGAAGTCCGCGCGCCCCTCCGCGATTGGATCCAGGAGGCGCGGGATTTCCTCCGGCGAATCCTTGTTGTTCCCCGCCATCACGACCGCGACGTCGTAGCCGCCGCGAAGTGCCTCGGCATAACCGACCCGAAGTGCGGCACCGACCCCCGCGACGCGTCCCATCGAGATCACCCGTGCACCGCCTTCCCGCGCGACCTCGGCCGATCGGTCCGTCGACCCGTCGTCGATGACGAGCAGGTCGTCGACGACGTCTCGAGGAGTACGACGCACGACCTCGCCGATCTTCACCTCCTCGTCGAGAACGGGAGCCATCGCGATCACCCGTAGGCCGCGGTACACCGTCTAGTCCTCCACCGGCGCCGGCGGCAGATAGCCGAGGGCGCGGAGTCGCTCGACGTCTTCGTCGCTCATCGCATGGGCGGGTACGGGGGTGACCGCCGAGGCCAGATAGCCGTGGATTGCCGGCGGCAACGGACTTGCAGCGGACTTGCGCCAGCCGCCTTCCACTCGCTCGAAGCGCTGCGGGT
>SPKZ01004943.1_pt1 | contig 21893 bp, 20 predicted proteins | sample 2456571 | NCBI WGS metagenome assembly SPKZ01 (sample SAMN11192286, study PRJNA482655) | marine metagenome | biome: ENVO:00000447; feature: ENVO:00000244|ENVO:00000211|ENVO:00000569|ENVO:00002023; material: ENVO:00002151; isolation source: ocean water from marine abyssalpelagic zone ... | reverse complement strand
TCTTTTGGGGATTATTGTAATATTTTTGAAAAATGCAGATTTTACGTATCAGAAGGATTTGAAATTGGGGATTATGGGACTATTCACAATAATTCATTAATTCAAGCTTACAAAAAATGTACAATAGGACATAATGCATGGATTGGTCAAAATTCAATTATCAATGCAACAGATGAATTGAAAATAGGGAATAATTTTGCAATAGGAACGGATTCAAAAATTTGGACTCATGCATATCGAGGAGAATTATTATTAGGATGTAAAATAGCAATTGGAATTCCTGATTATAAATCCAAATCAGGAGCAATTTCCATAGGTGATGATTTTTGGGGAATGGGTCAAATTACAATCGGTCCAGGAGTAAAAATTGGAAACAAAGTAATTGCTCTTACAAATTCATTAATTACAAATGATATTCCAGATAACACAATAGTTGGTGGAACACCAGCAAAACCCATTTCGATAGAGGGGGATTTACGAGGGTATGTAGATTTAAATGAAAAAGAAAGATTTGATTTGATGGTAAAATTTTCAAATGATTTTTCTATAATAAATAAAAACAAAATAAAGATCGATGAAAAAAATAAAAGAATTATCTTAGGAGACAATGAAATTATCATCAACATCATAGGAAAAGAAACAGATGAAGATGCAACATCTTATTTTGACATATTAAAAAGATCATATACAAAAAAACATAATTCTTTAGAAAGAAAATTTATGAATTTTGTTTTGGGGTATAGAGCAAGATTTATTCCCGAATAATCTGAAACTAATTCAAAGATTTTTTTCTATGCAAATTGATTTTATTTTTTAATTGGTTTCGCAGGAACTCCAATAACAGTAACATTTGGAGATACATCTTTTATTACTAAAGATCCCATTCCGAGCACTGCGTTTTTTCCAATTTTTATCTGATCTCTAATAGTAACAGACATTGCAACATGAACATTATCTCCCAATATACAACTACCAGCAATTACACTATTAGCAATAATAGAACAATTTTTTCCAATTTTTACATTATGGGCAATATGCACTAAATTATCAATTTTAGTACCACTACCGATTACTGTATTGTAAATAGTTCCTCTATCTACACAAACATTGGCTCCAATTTCAACATCATCCTCAATTTTTATTCCACCAATATGTGGAAACATTTCAATTTTTCCTTTATTGTCTCGTTCATATCCAAAACCATCAGAACCAATTACCGAATTAGAATCAATTATACAATTATTTCCAACTGATGAATTTTTATGAATATGTACATTACTTTGGATCACGGTGTTTTCACCGATTTTTACATTTTTTTCTATGTATGAATATGGGCCAATATAGACCGATTTTGGTATTTTAGATTCTATAATCGCAGTAGGATGTATTCCTTCAAAATGATCATGGGTTAGAAAATTCTTCATACATAGTATATACCAATAACGTGGATTTTCAACAAAAACATAATTTGATTTGCCATTTTTGAGTTCAGATTTTAGACTAATATGGCAAATTATGAAAGTAGCTAAAGAATTATCAACTAATTTACCACCATCTTTGCCCTTGGTAGAACAAAAAGATATTTCACCTTTTTTTGCTAAGTTTAATGAATTAAATTTAGACAATGGAGTAATTATTTTATTTTGTAATTGAAAATTTTCGGTTCTCATAAATGAAATTATTTTAGATATTGTGATGGTAGAATTTTTCATAAGATTATTCATTTTTTAATTTCTCAAAGTAAGATTGATGTATTTGTTTTGTTTCATTTACTAGTGTTCTTATTGTTTCCATCTGATTTATTTCAAAATTTGATAAAATCTTCTCACGTGAATTAGGGGATTTCATCCACCAAATTGGATGAGTCAAGATGATAAGTTTTGATTCATTATCAATATGATTACACATACAACCACTTCTCCAATTTTGAACACTATCACTAACATACTTTACAGAATTTAATATCTTAGGATCTGTGGCGTCAATAAAATTTAGATGATCATAAATAATTTTTTTAGATGTTAGGCTTACATTATGGGGAGATATAGAACAAATTTTAGAATTAATTAGATTTTCCAATAATTCAGATTCTTTAATTACCATATCTAGAGCTTGTTCATCAGATTTTGTTGGGGATAAATCATAATGTAAACCAATTTCATGTCCAAATTTCAAAAATTGTTTAATTTTTTCTATATTTAAATCGGATAATGCATTATAGTATTGACTTTGAAGAAGAATAAAATATGTTGAACTAATACCGTGTTCCATTTCTAATTTTGCCAATTCTAAAGATATGTCAATTGAGAAGTCTACATCATGTCGTAGAATTATAAATCTATTATTTTTTTGTAATTTATAAAAATCCTTAATGATTCCAATTTTATAAGATTTTTTAGCATAATCTAAGACATCAAAATAATGTTCTAAACTAAAATTACAGTTGAAATGCATTTATCTGAATTATTAACTAAACCAATTAAACTTTAGTAGTCAAATCATAATAGTTTTAATTGCACAAGGATTAATTTTAAATGAAATTAAATATTTGTAAGTTAATAATCATAATTATACTAAAATATTACAAAATGAATTAATAATTAACTATTTTCAAAATTATCAATTTTTGTTTTTAAAATTTCAAAATTTTCTTTAGAAATAACAGATTTGCAAATAATTTTATATTTTCCAACAAATGCATCCATTAAATTATTTTTTTCCATCCATAAACGACCATCTTTACCATATTTGTCTCGGGTTTCATCGTCAAGAAGTAATTCCAATTTTGAACAAACTTCATCAGGAGTGTTTGCTCTCATAATAGGTGGTGCAGTATCAAATTGGGTTTCATACGCTACTTTATCAAAATTTGCAAGTAGTGGTTTTTGTGAACAAAGTACTTCTCGTCCAATGGCGCCAATTTCAGATCCAATAAACTGATCTGCTACAACATCAGCATTATGATAATAAAATTTTAGTTGTTCATAAATCAATGGGCCTTTTATGAATTTAATATTTTTTTCAATATCTAACTTTTTTATTAATTCATAAGTTTTTTTCAAATCTATTCCATGTTCAACGATGAGAAGAGTTGTTTTTGGATACTTTTTCAAAAAAATTGCAACTCCTTTGATTAGTATATCATTTCCCTTTTCTTTCCAATTCAAATTTGTTGGATGAAATATAGTAAAATTATCATTAAAATCAGTTTTTAGAGTTTTTCCAGGATTAAAAAAAGATATTTCAGGATGACAAGGAATCATGAAATAATTTTTTATTTTTAATTTTTTTATTAATAATTCTGAAGCAGGTGTTGCAATAATTACAACATTGGCCTTACGTAGAGATCTTCTCATTAGAAATCCTTTTAATGATTTAGAAAATGCAGTTACACGTAATTCGGAACCAATTGGTTGAATAATATATGGTTTATGTGAAAAGTATGCATACAATATCAAGCTACTATTAGCTAAAATTAAATCATAATTCTGCATTTTTTTTAATATATTTATTTTCCATAGTGATTTAGTTTTGTCATAGAAATTAATCCATTTAGGATAAATTTTATTTAAGGTAGAATCTCTTACAATAGGATCAGAGTCTACTCTAGGATTTTTTTGCATTAGTAATTCTATATTTACATTAATTTTTCTTATATGATATACAACATTATATCCAATATTTGCAGTATTTCCAGCATAAAGAACTTTCATAATCAAATAAAAATTGAAATACAATATTAGTATATGTTACCGATTAAGACTTAATTAAATAAAATAGTAATAATATGTTTAATTAATTTTTTTAAAAAATTCATTAAAAATAGATTTTAGTAAAAATCTAAATTTTTTATCTATCAAATATGTTATTCCGATATATACAGATAAACAAATCAGGAATTGAAGAATTAAAGTAGGTAAAAAATCAAAAATACTTGTATGATAAATAATGATTTTTTCTGATGTTAACCAGAATACTATCATAAATAATCCTGTACTAGTGAGATATTTTACTCCAGAGATAAATGGAAAATTAATATTTGTTATTTTTTTGAGTTTGATCCAAAGAAAAATTGCATATGGTGTTTCAATTAAAAATCCTATAAGAGCCCAGTATGTGATAATAGTTAATTCAGAATAATTCTCTCTTGTATAAAGAAAAACTATAGTCAATGTAATTAAATAAATTCCTAATTTGATATAGCGATATGTAGGAATCCAAAAAAGATTACTACCTATAAAATTTCTAAAAGTTGGCTTATCTTGTTCATCAACTTTTTCAATTCCAACTAGTGAATTTTGGAACGAATTTACAATTGCAAGAAAGAACGTTTGAAGAGCTAAAAATACTACTACAGGCCATGCATCTTGATAAATTGGATTTAATGCATAAAGTGCAGATTTAGAAAAAATTATTGAAAATCCAGTTAAGGGTATAGCAAATAAAAGAACTAATGAAAGATTTTCAGAAATGTGGGAATAGTTTCCTCCTGAAAGAAGTTTTGGGTGAAGTCCAAGAGTTATTTTTTCTGCATGAGATACCAATTTTCCAACAGTGCCTGCTGCAACATAAAATGCGATACCGATAATAGAAGATGAGATCAATGTGAACAATGCAATATCAAAAGTTCTAAAAAGATTAGGACCTACAGCATAAAGAGATAACCAAGAAAGTTTTATCCAATTTTTGAGATAATTAATTTGAAATTTTGATTTTAATTTTGATCTAGCAAGAAAGAGTTGATAAATGACTTTTATGAGATATGCTAGAAACATTGCAATTATTGCTCCATCTAGGCCCAATCCTAAAAAATAAACAAAAATTAACGCTGCAGGGATTCTACTTATTTCAAAAATTGCTAGACTTTTTGATACAACTTGAGGTTGAAATGATGTATTAATTCCTGAAAGATTAGTGCTAATCAAATATAGAGGAACTAAGATAAGTCCAAAGATCATTGATTCTGGAATTGCATTTGAATTTTCAGAAAATAAAATCACAGTTGCAATGTAAATTGGGATAATTCCTAAAGATAAAGACAAGTTTGAGATAAATGATGTACTTCCAGAATCATTTCCTCTAGACATTTCTCTAATCGTCCAATAATTTATGAAAGAACCAGATACAATCATGTAACCAATAATTATGTTTATGAGAGACCAAGTACCAAATTCTTCAGCAGTTAATGTTCTTGCTACAATTAATGAGAATGCAAGTCCCGTAATAATACTAGATAATCCCACTAACACATACAATAACCCTGAATAGGTCACTCTAACATTACTCAATTACAATTCATCATCCTTAGAGTTTATTTAAAATAAAGATCCATTTATCATTAATTTTACTAAAAATTGTTTATGTGTATAGAAAAAATCTTCTAGAGGAATATATTTCCCAGTATTTAATAAAAACAAGTGAACATTGTATCGATGTGTTTTTAGAGACAAAATAAACAAGTAAAGTAATTGAAAAATATTTCATTTATAGTCGGAACTAGACCCCAAATTATCAAATCTCAACCAGTCATAAAATATCTATTAAATAAAAAAATGAATGTAAATATAATACACACGGGCCAACATTTTGATTATAGACTTTCAAAAATTTTCTTTAATGATTTAGAAATTCCTAAAGTAACTAAGAATCTAAATGTAGGAAAAAATTCTGCAGTTAAACAAATTGCTGATATCATAGTAAAGTTAGAGAAATATTTTCAAAAAAATAAACCTGATTTAGTTATAATACCCGGAGATACAACTTCTGCACTAGCAGCATCAATAGTTACATCAAAATTAAAAATTAAAAGTGCTCATTTAGAAGCAGGAGCTAGGAGCAATCAATTTTACATGGCTGAAGAAATCAATAGGCGAATGATTGATCATTCATCAAATTTTCTATTAGCCCCAACAAAAAATTGTTTGAATAATTTAAGAAATGAACATGTATTTGGTGAATCATATTTTGTAGGAGATACTATGTTTGACTTATTTTTAGATTGGAAGAAGAAAAATAAGTTACAAAAATACAATAATACAGCAAATCAAATCTTCATGACCATACATAGAGCAGAAAATATAGATAATAAAATGAATTTAAAACAAATTTGTTTATTTATTAATAAATTGTCAAAAAAATTTCAAATTACATTTCCTATGCATCCACATACACAAAATCAAATTAAAAAATATAATTTTAAAATTAATGCTAATATTATTTCACCATTAAAATATACTGATTTAATGAAAAAAATTAATGATTCAAATTTAGTAATTACAGATTCAGGAGGACTACAAAAGGAAGCATATTGGATGCAAAAGCCATGTATTACAATTAGAGAAAGTACAGAATGGTTAGAAACAATTTCAGAAAAAGCAAATTATCTTATGTCTATAAATAAACCATTTTCATTAAAAAGAATAAAAAAAATTGCATCATTAAAAGTTAAAACCAAAAAAAGTTTATTTGGTTCAGGTAAAGCTTCAAGTAATATTTACAATATAATAAAAAAAATATAGATAATCGTGAAACAAATAATATTTAAAACAATGTTAAGTGATATTATTATTGCAAATTTTACAAATAGGTAATGCTAATTTTGGCTATGTTATGGCCAAAGAATTGAGAAAAAAAGGAATAGAATCAGATTTGTTAATCTCAAAACAAATTATTTCTGGTCGTGATGCATCTATTAATGATCCTCGTTCTCATGATAATGAAATTGATTCATATCCAGAATGGGTTCATTTTGCACCAATAAACAATAGAACAAAATTTTTTGAAATTACAAAAATTATGAAGAAATATGATATTATTCATGCATATAATGCAACTCCAATTCATGCCATGTTTTCAAAAATTCCTTATATTGCACAATCAGGAGGAGATGATCTTAGAATCAAAGCATTTGAAAAATCAATCACCGGGTATTTACTAAAAAGATCATACAAAAAAGCTGATCAGTTTGTTTACGTATGGCCAATTCATAAACCACTAGTCGAAAAATTAGGAATAAAAAATCCATTGTATCTACCACGCATATGGGAACCACAAAATTTTAAGAAAAATAAACAAGACTTTCCAGAACAAAACAAACTTACAATTTTTTTACCTACTGCCGAAATTTGGGAAACAAAGGGTAATGATAAATTTCTTCAAGCATTCGTTAAACTTTGTAAGGAAAAATACAATATCAAATTATTTTTTGTTGACTGGGGACCAGATTCTGAAAAAGCAAAAGAATTATTGAATATTCCAAGTGTGAAAGATAAAGTAGAGATTATTCAAGGTCCAATATCTCGTGAAAAAATGTCAGAGTATATGGGAAGATCAGACTTGTTAATTGATCAATTCAATTCAGGCTCATTTACAAGAATGGCAATTGAAGCATTCAAGTTTGGAATTCCAATTATGATAAATATTGATGAAGATATACACAAGGAATTACATGGGGAATCACCTCCAGTAGTTAATGTAAAAACAAGTGATGAAATTTATAAAGAATTAAAAGATCTTATAAATTCAAAAGATAAATTACAAAGAATTTCGAATGATGCTAAAATATGGTATGAAAAACATTATCAATTAGAAAAAACTCTTGTAAAATATATTGAAATTTATAAAAGAATTTTAAAATAAAAAAACGATGTAAAATATATCATAAAATATTTAATTTTTTACATTATACAAATTTGGTTTTTTAATTAAAGTAATAATTATGGATTAACAGAAACATATTCTTTATTTATTTCATAAACAAATATACCAATCATGGGTCCATTTTTTGCTTCAATAAAACTTGATGAAGCATAAACAAATTTCAAAGGGTCATCTCCATCAATAGGGTATTTAATTTCGGGAGTGTAAATGGCAGAAAATCCAGGTACAAAGGTTTCAGATTGTTGTTGAGTTTGAAAATTGTGATATGCCAATATAGTAAAAGGTGTCATTTTGCCAAGTAATGTTTCATTCCAAAAATAGTCAGTACCACTAATACCATCAGCATGTAGATATTTTTCTAAAGGTTCTTCTGCAATTCTCATGAACCATTGTTTTTTAGATTCGTCTCCACCACCTCCCAAAATATAAAGTGGTTGTCCTTCATGTTCTACATTTAATTTTTCGCCTGCAAGAAATATAAGCACATAATCAGCATCCATTTCTTTTAACATATGCCAGCTTTCATCAGGTGTACTAAGGAAGATTTTTGCAATTTTTTGAATTCGTTCAGTATGAATTGTTGCATTATCAGCTAGTGTTGCCCTTTCAGACATCGTCGTAATCCAATATCCGTAATCCCACCATGCAGCGATCACAGAATCTTGTGGTGTATTTGATTTCATCCACTCTAAAGATTCTTTCCAGTCATTTGTTGCCATAGTAAATACAGTTCCACCATTCAAAATTGTCGGTGGCATATCTATTACAGTGACCCAATTTCCATTAACAGGTACCATCAAAGGAATTATGAGTACAATTACAATTCCAATAATGTAAGGAACTTTTAGGAATTTTCCAAATTTTGGAAAACTAGCTATATTTTTGCTCAGAAATTCTTTTGTTAAGATAGATAACCCTATTGAAGAAAGAATAATTATTGAAATTGAAGCAAATACTTCTAATCTCACAAATGCAGAACTAACATACACTCCTGTTATTCCAAGAATTAATACAAATGCAATCATATCAGTTTTTGGAAAATGTTCAATCTTGGATATTTTTTTAGATAAGATAAACCAAATGCCAATTCCAGAAAAGATCATTAAAACAGAATGAAATAGAAATGATTGTGTAATAGTTGTTGTAGCATGTTCAGATACTGAATCAACTAACGGGTTTATTGTTGTTAAAAAAGGATTAATTGCATTTAGATATCTATATGTTGGTAAAGGTAAAAAGTTTGATTCTGCATTTATTACAATTAAAAAGGAACCAACTAAAATTATAGAAATTAATAAGATTGATCCATTTCTCATTTTATTTTCTTCTTTACTCATTTTTTGAAGAAAAATACAAGCAATCAAAAATACATTTGGAACAATTAATGCAAGTCCACCTAAACCAAATACAAAGTTCAAACCAGGTCTTTCAAACATACTAGTTACTAAGAGAAATGTTACAGTAAACAGTGGAACACTCCAAATTAAAAATTTGTGATCCTTTCTAACAAATGGTAAAGCCAAGATAAATAATCCCATAGGAATTATCAAAAATTGAATTCCTCCCCAAGATGCTAATCCAAAACTCATAATTATGCCTCCAGAAATAATTTTTAAAATTGCAATCTTTTTGTTTTCAGATTTTATTCCACTCAAAAAGAAATATAGTCCTAATAATCCATAAAATATTCCCAATGGTTCAGATTTGAACCAACCTAATGTTCCTCTCAATATAATGGGTAATGAGACAGAGAAAAATAATGCAGCAAAAAGACCTGCAGTAGTTCCACCCACAACTCTAACTAGTGCAAAAATTATGATTACTGTTAATGAACCAATTATTGCAGGAAACAAAATTGTGAAATCATATAATGGCAAATCACCTCCAAAAATTTGATAAGTTACAGCTGCTGTGATATGTAACATTACCTGCGAACTTGCAGACACATTCCTTCCTTCGGGATACCAGCTCATGTAATCATGCCATTGAAAATATTCAGAAAATCCGTTTTCTATAATATATTCAGTAGCTCTAAAATTAAAAAATGGATCAAACTCGTTTAATTCAAATCCATAATCTGCACCTTGAGATCTAATTAGAAAAGATATTGAAAATGACAATATCAATACTCCAATCACTAAGAAATGATTTAATTTAAAATCAAAATTCCCAATTGAAAATAACTTAGATTGGGCAATCATAAAATTGATGCTAATTTGAGCGGTTATTACTCTTTTGAAAAATGAAGTCTTGTAATTTTAAAATTCTATTACGTTGTAGCTTGTTCTGCATCATGGAACATCTGACTCTTTGCACAACCAGCAGCAAGTTCATCACCGGCACCACGTCTCATTAGTCCTCTGTAAAGACAATCCTCTAGTTTGATTCCTTCTCTTTGTTCCCATTCCTCAACAGTTACTGAGAATTTCTTTTGGATTCTATCTCTATACCATTCAGGAATTACATTGAATGCACAGAATGGAACTATTCTAAGGTCGGGAGTAACATAGTGAATATCACATCTTTGTAATCTTTCCAAATCTTCATTGTATTTGTCTTGAAAATGCATCATACCAAGGAACAATCCCTTGACGTGCCATGAGCCAATTGATTCAAATGATCTCTTCATGAGTATATTACCAAACATTTTTGCCAAGTCTAGTCCTGCTGGTTGTTTCTTTGAATCAACATAACCTTTGAGTTTTCTTACAACTTCAAGCATTGTAAAGTACTTGTTTTTACCAGAACGAATCTCTTCTGCTTTATCTTCAAATAATTCTAACATTCCCTGAATATCACAGAACTTTGTTAATGGAACGAACTTTTTGGTATCTGCATCCTCAAAGATGTAAGTTCCTGCACCACAAGCAAAGTGAATTGATAATTCGTATTTTGGTTTACTTGAAAATGCTTCAATTACATTTGTTAGTGGCATACAACTTGGAACTGGGAACCAATCATCAACAGTTACTTCACCATTTGTTTGTTCTTCAATTCTTTGAATACAATCAGGAACTGTAATTCTATATTTTTCACGTTCTTGTTTTCCCATTCTTCCAGTTAATGATACTGGTTGGAAGTTTACTGCATGAACTACATCCATGTTCTTTTGTGCATATCTAATAATTCCACCTAGTTCATGATCATTAATTGATTTAATCACTGTTGGAACAAATACTACACTAGTACCAGTCTTTCTGCAACTATCAAGTGCATATGGAATTTCCCAGTGGTTTTTAGGATTAGTTCTTGCAGTTACACCGTCAAATGAGAGATACAAGTTGTTACATCCAGCTAGTCTTACTTCACGTGCTGCCTCTGGATCCATTGCGTGTCTAATACCATTGGTATTCATTTGAACATGGTCAACACCCTCTTCTTTCATAATTTTAATAACATCAGCAATATCTGCTCTCAGCATTGGCTCACCACCAGTAATTTGCATAGAGTTTCCTGGAATTGGTCTTTCTGCTCTTAGAGTCTTCATCATTGCTCTAATTTGAGTATGATCTGGTTCATACATGTAAGCACCTTCTAATCCTTTCTTCACATAGAAGAAACAATACCAACATGTCAAATCACATCTATTAGTTACAATCATGTTTGCCAATCCACTGTGAGATAGGTGATTTGAGCACAATCCACAGTTATTTGGACAAGAACACTTGTCAATCATTACATTTGGAGAATGTGCACCTTTTCCATCCATCCAGTAAGTACTAAATTTTTTATACATTTGATAAGAGCCAAAGTATAATTCTTCACATTCACCGTGAGTTGGACAAACTTTTGTCATGAAAACTTGGTTATCTCTCTCAAAGACTTCAGCATCTAAAATCATGTTACAGTCAGGACAAATACTTTGAGTAAATCTAATGGGAGATTTTTTACCTAAATTTTTAGATGATTGATTAGATATCTGAATTAGTGCCATTGCTGTATTGAATTTTTTCAAAAATAGTATATAATGCATTTCATACTTGGCCCCGTGTTGAATTTAGGAGATAGTCATACGAGAGTTAAATACCAACATGGATCGATTAGATCGCATGGATATTTCTGATAAAACTAAAAAGGCATTAGAAAAAATTGGGCTTACAAGTTATGAAATTAGAACATTTTCTGCTTTACTCAAAGTAGGAGAACAAACAGCATCAGATCTTAGCCAAAAATCAGGAGTGCCATATTCAAAAATTTATGAGGTTTTAGGAACTTTAGAAGAAAAAGAATGGATTGGATCAGATGATTCAAGACCAACAAAATATTTTGCTCAATCACCATCAACAGGATTAGAAACTACAAAACAGAAAATGGAAAGTGAGTTTTCAAAAAATCAAAGCGTGATTCTAAATGAACTTGTTCCATTATATGAAAAAAGTGGAACAAGCGAAAAACCTGACATTTGGGTAATTACAGGAGGAGTTAACATTGCTACAAAAATTTTAGAAATGGTAGATACATGTCGAAATGAAGTAATGATTGCATTACCAGAAGCTGGAGAAGATTTAGTTAAACAAGCATTACCAAAATTAAGATCACTTCATGACAAAGGAGTAGACATTACAATACTTGCTTCAGATACAATGGATAAAGAATCAATTAAATCAATCAAAAGAGTTGCAACAGTAAAAATCAAGAAAGGATTATTTGGTGGAGGCATAATATCTGATAAAAAATACGTAGTAATTCTATTAGGCCCAGAAATAGCAGGTGAGAGTTCTTCAGATGTAGTTGCAATTTGGGCAGATCATGCAGGATTGGCAGGATTTGCACGTCAATACTTTGAATATTTATTAAAAGATTCAAAGAAGGTGTAAGAATGGACATACTAGACGATGATGAAGTTCTATTTGTAGGAACTGCAGATGCAGAACATATTGAGATGTATCTAAAAGCAATTTGGCATTTAAAAGAAAGAGGAGAAGCTGTGAAGATTAGTACTATTGCAAAAATGCTCAATGTAAGACAACCAAGTGTTGTTCAAATGCTCAAAAAATTAAATGGTAAAAATTTGGTTAATTATAACAAAGCAGGAGTAAAACTCACAGAAGATGGTCAAAAAATTGGTTCAAGTATGATGAGAAATAGTAGATTGTTAGAAGTTCTTATGGAGAGTGCACTCAAAGTAAAAATAGATGAGGAAATGGTTTGTGGAATTGAACATCATATGAACAAACAATTTACAGATGCTTTATGTACAATGTTAAAACATCCAAGAAAATGTCCACATGATCATGAAATTCCATTAGGTGAATGTTGTGAATCATCTTAAATGAAATAATAACCTAAAAGATATATCATCATAGAAATTACATTAATCATGACATGTTTTTGTGGATGTGAAACTTATGAAAAAAATGAAGATGGGTTCAAAGTAGCATGTGTAAAATGTGGGCATGGATTTCAAAATCATGATAATGAGTGGAGAGAGTCTGCAAGAAAGAATGAATCACAAAGTCAAAAACGTGAAGTAGACTTTGGATAACTATTCACCAATTATTTTAACTAAAACTCTTTTTGGTCTTTTTCCATCAAATTCCCCATAGAAAATTTGTTCCCATGGACCAAAATCTAATTCACCTTTAGTAATTGCAACCACTACTTCACGTCCCATAATTTGTCGTTTAAGATGGGCATCTGCGTTATCCTCACCAGTTTTGTTGTGATCATACTGATCAATTGGTTCATGCGGTGCCAATCCTTCTAACCATTTATCATAATCATGATGCAAACCACTTTCATTATCATTAATGAATACACTAGCAGTGATATGCATTGCATTCACAAGACAAAGTCCTTCTTGGATTTGGCTTTTTGTAACTAGTTTTCTAATATTAGGAGTAATATTGACAAAAGCTCTTCGTGTTTTAACATTAAATGTAAGATATTCAGTTAATGATTTCATATTTTTTTAAAACAAATCATGCATTAAAATCCTAAGGCAGGCTCAGAACTCAAGATCCTCATCATCAATCAAAGGGATATGATCATCACTGCCCGCAATCCATGTTTTAGATAGATTCCTATTGAGTCTTTCAAAAAGCTTGATAAATGGCAAAGAGTTCAATCATTCAAAATGGTTACAATTGATACACCAGCTTCAGTGGAAAGCTTTAGAAGATTCGTAATTTCAAGTACATGCAAATCTTATGCACCAAGAAGTTATTTGGAGGATTTTGAAGTATTTGCAGAAAGAGAAGAGGATTTGGGATCAATTTACGTAGAAGCAGCAGATAAAGTAACTTTGAAAAAAATTAGGGATATAACATTTGTAAATGCAAGAGATATTCTTGGTGTGATTTATAATTCAAAAAGTGGAAATACATCCCTAAAATGGCGTCAGCTAAGGAGAAACAATGGTAAAGTTACAGGAGAAGCTTCTGCAAATTCTCTTACAAATCTGGCAGAATCAGGTGTTTTAACTTTAGATTGGGTTGAAAACTATCTAAAGAAAAAAGCTGAAGAAACAAGGACCAATGAAGTTACAAGCTAAACTCTTTTGTTTTTGTATACTAGAACAATATCATGATAACAAAAATTATTGATGAAAGTTCAATTTCTGTTATAGCAGAAGATTCAGATGATCTATTAAATCTGCGTCGTATAATTAAAAAAAATGATAAAGTGATTGGAGATACGACTAGAGTTCTAAAACAAGATAAAGATTATGCAAGACCAGATAAAGGAGAAAGAATCAGAGTTAGAATTTCACTAATCGTAGAAAAAATTTCACTCGATGATGTTCTAGATAGATTAAGAGTTGGCGGAACAATTTCTGAATCAAGTAATGAATCAGTATCACACGGTTCACATCATTCATTTATTTTAAAAATTAATGATGGAATAACTATTTCAAAGAAAAAATGGTCATCGATTGAAAAAAATCTTTTAGAATCAAATAACAATCAGGTTGGTTTTGTTCTCATAGCAATTGATACTGGAGATTGTGGAATTGCAAGATTAAGAGGAACACATCTAGAATTTATGCCAAATATCTATTCAGGTTCAGGTGGAAAAAGATACAAAACTAATTTTAATATTGAAAAATTCTTTGAGCAAGTACAACAAGCAATGTCAACTGTGCTTAAAGAAGGAGATTTAATAGTAATTTTTGGTCCAGGTGAAACAAAAAAAAGATTTTCAAATTTTATTCAAAAATCACAAAATTTTCAAAAATTCAATATTCAAATTGTTGAAGGAATTGATTCTGGTGGAGAGGATGGGATTTACATATTTACAAAATCTCAGGCTATGAAAGAAATAATGTCAGATAGTAATCTAGCCAAAGCATCATCAATAATTGATGAAGTAATGGTTCTTGCAAACAAAAAGAGTAGAAAATTTACTATGGGTTTTGATGAAACCTTTAATGCAAATCAAATAGGAGCTGTTGAATCACTTGTATTTTCAGATAAAGCAATTCAAGATGATGAACAAAAAATGATAGATTTTCTTAATGATGTTGAAAGTAAGGGGGTAAAAATTTACAGTGTAGATTCATCCACAGATATTGGTCTAAGAGTTACAGGTTTAGGTGGAATAATTTCGCTATTACGATATGCAATAGAAACCTAATTTGTAGAATCTATCAACCATTTTAGATATGATTTGTTAATTGATGAAACATCAATTTCTGCAATTTCAGGAACATCATATGGATGAGTTTCTTTGATTTTCTGTTTTAGTAGTTTTTTATTTTTTGGTATGGTTTTGAAGATTGCTAAATACTCAGATGAGTTTTCTATTTTACCATTCCAAGAGTAAATTGAAGAAATTTTTAAAATATTAACACAAGCTACGGTCTTATTTTTTACAAATTCTTTTGCAATTTTTGAAATTGATTTTTTATCAGGATATGTAGAAATAATTATCACAGGTTTCATAGTAACCGATAAATGTCCGTACCTTAAAAAATTAACAATTAGTTTGGAACTTGATTTTATTACTCAAAATGCAATAATCTATGTCTTAATGGCTTGGGTAATCATTATTGTAGTTGCTAAAGCCCTAAAGTTGGAAAAATATGGTTTTGAGTTAAAGGCATACAGCCTTGTATACAAGAATAGAAGTGTTAATGATGTTTTAATCAAAATTCTGGGAAGAACAAAAAGGGGTATCAAAGTTTTTGCCAATGTAAGTGTAATTGCAGGTTTTCTTATGATGGGATATGCATTTTACTTTTTGTTAAATAATGTTTCAAACTATTTTGTTGCTCCAGATGGATTTTCAGAATTAACACTACTTATCCCAGGAGTTACATTAACTTCAGCGCCAGCTATTACATACTTTTTACTTTCAATTCCAATTGTACTAGTTATGCATGAAGGGGCACATGGTATAGTAGCTGCATTAGAAAAAATAAAAATCAAGACAGGTGGATTTGCAATATTCATTGCATTATTTGCAGGATTTGTAGAACCAGATGAGGAAGATTTTGATAAAGCCAAAAAGATTTCAAAATTAAGAGTAATTGGAGCAGGGGCTACATCAAATGTATTGTTTGCAATTGTTTTAGGTGCAATTATGTTAACAAATCCGATTTTTGGAATGGTTTTAGAAAGCATTCCACTATTTGGTGAAGTTATCTTAAACATATTTTATGAATTATCACAAGGGGTTTTGATACTTTCAATTATAGAAAATTCAGGAGCTGAACAAGCAGGATTACTTGCTAATGATATTATTACTTCAATTAACGATGTACCGATTAATGGTCCAGCTGATTTCCCTATCTTAAATCCTGGAGAAATGGCAAGTGTAACTGTACTTAGAGATGGTCAAGCATTGGAATTTGGATTAGAAGTAATGTCATCACCAGATGATCCTGAAAGAGGTTTAATAGGAATAATGAGAGATAACTCAATTCCATACAACCCTGTAATGAATTTCATCGACTGGTCAAATGTGGATTTCAACATTTCAATGTTCTTGTTATGGCTCTGGATGATTTCATTTTTCATAGGAATAATCAACATGCTTCCTTTACCAATTTTAGATGGAGGAAAATTCATTCACATAATAATTGATAAAAGAATTTCAGACAAATCAGTGAATATTGTAATGTGGATAATTTACGGATTTACCTTTGCATTATTTGCTTTGAATATTGCTTTATCATACATTAAATCTGGATGGTTTACAATCTAGAAAATACCTAAAGAATCATTAATGAAAAAAAGATACATAAATTTATGAAGTGTGATAAATGTGAAAATCAGGCAGCATATACTAGAAAGTATTCAGGTCAAAAATTATGTTCACAATGTTTCTCAAATTCTATCGTAAGAAAAACTGCAAAAACCATTTCAAAATATAATATGATAAAACATGATGAATTAGTAGCTGTTGCAGTATCTGGTGGAAAGGATTCTTTAGCGTTACTAAAAATTATTAATGAAATGGCATTAACTCATAATTTTAGAATCAAAGCAATAACAATTGATGAGGGAATTCCAGGGTATAGAGATGAGGCATTAGAAATTGTTGAAAAGTTTTTTGAAGAATTAAACGTGGAGCATAAAGTGTATGCATACAAAGATCTGTTTGAATTGACACTTGATGAAGCATTAGATTTAAGAGAAAATAAAAAGACATCCTCATGTTCAATTTGTGGTACACTAAGAAGACGCGCAATTGATTTTGCAGCAAAAGATATTGGAGCAAATGTAATTGCAACAGGACATAATCTAGACGACACACTACAAACATTTGTGATAAACATGCTTTCAGGTGATACAACTAAGATTGGTTGGATGGATCCAGATACATCTGCAAATTCTTTAAGAAAAATAAAACCATTTTGTGAAATATATGAATCAGAAATTGTATTTTATGCATTTACAAATGATATTCCATTTCAATCAGAACCTTGTCCACATATGGGTGAAGGAATAAGAACAGAGATTCGTGAATTTTTAAATTCATTAGAAAATCAACATAGCGGAATTAAAAATAATTTGTATCAATCAATTCTCAAAGTATCTCAAATTGTAAAAAAATCGAATAATAAAGAAAAAATGATTTGTAAAAAATGTGGAAATGGATGTACAGGTGATGTATGTGCAGTTTGTAACATGGTTTTGAAACTAAAAGCAAATCAAACCTAATGCAAATATAACATACTTTCTTTAGAAAAAATGGTAGTAGGTAGGATCAGGGTGCCAGCCGTGCCCTATTCTGAAACCGGCTATATGCAGAGATCAGTAACTGTTGGGTAAATCTCTAGATTGGTAATTCCCGCTTGGTGTGCGGAAATGAAATCACGCCGAGGCGGGTGGTTGCAGGACTAGAATTATCCGAAGGGATAACGTCTAAGACCGAACCATCGAAAGGGGTGAGGTCCGGGAGGGAGCAATCCTAAGATGGGGCATCCACGCTTCCTCGTCAACGTGGCGGATCTTGTACGCCTTGAAATGGGGCTATTCGTCTAGACTGGAGCCAACAGAACTGCTACCATTATAATTTAATTTAAAAAATAGTAAACTTGTTTTTAATTAAAAGAATAAAGAATTTTAAAAAATTGTTAATACAAAACATCAAACTTTGAAAATTCATTAGTAAATTTTTCATCACATATTTCTACATCTTCAACTCTTGCATTTGCGGGTCCACCATGAGCCCATTCAACAAGTCTACTAATTTTTTCTTCATCTCCTTCTAAAACGGCTTCAACACGACCGTCTTTGAGATTTTTAACCCATCCAAAAATATTATTTTTTTTTGCCATTACTTTTAATGCTTGACGAAAAAATACACCTTGTACTTTTCCTGTCACAAAAATTCTAATTCTATTATTTGACATTCAAGATATATTTCAAGAAGTTACTAATCAATTTTAGGTAATAGTAGATACTATCTTCTTTCTTTAATTCTAGCTCTACCAGTTTTTCTTGCAGCAATACTTCCAACCTTTGCACCAGGAGGGGCATTTCTTGAAACAGTTGAACTTTGTCCAACGTGTTGATGACGACCACCACCGTGTGGGTGAACATAGGCAGCTTGTGCAACACCTCTAACAATTGGATACTTCTTTCCTTTTGCAACAAAACTTCTCCATTTGTTACCTGCACTCATAAATGGTCTTTCACCAGCTCCTCCTCCAGCAAGAGTACCAATCATGGCTCTATTTTTTGGATTTAGAGTGGTAAATTTTCCAGAAGGTAATTTTACGGTGACACCTTCATCACCATGAGAGAAAATAGTTGCATCAGTTCCAGCTGATTTGACTATAGCACCTCCATCTCCAAAGTGCTTTTCAATATTACATACAATTGTTCCATCAGGAATGTTTTGAACACTAATGACATTTCCTTTTTCAATTTTTGATTTTAATCCAAATTGTAAAGTTATACCTACTTTAGTTCCAAGTACTGCTGGAACATACGAAACAGAACCATCTTCAAATCGAATTTTAGATAATGGTGCTTCTCTACCACGTTCATGAACCAAATCAATTATTTCACCTTGATGTTGTTCGGATAGTGGAAAACGAGGATAAATTGATTTTTTACCTACTTTGCCAGTAGCTGTAGATCTAAATTGATGTCCTCCACGGCCACGTCGTCTTACTAATGGTCTTTTACCCAAGTTGATAGTTACCTCCACATATAGGATTTTAAGCTTGTGATTGTTCTTTGTATTTTGAGAAAATTACCACAAAGGTATAAAGATTAGACAGCAGACTTTTCAATATGAGTCAAAATGCGCTTTCTCTCAAAGTACTTGAAGCATATACTAGAGATGTTGGAAGAGGAGTAGCAAGAATTGATTATGATTCTATGGATACTCTAAATGCATCTACAGGCGATGTAATAGAAATTAAAGGTAAAAGAAGAACAGTTGCAAAATGTCTTCCGCTATATCCATCTGATGAAGGGAAAGGGATTATCAGAATTGATGGACTTGGTAGAAATAATTCAGGAATTGCAATTGGAGATACAGTTTCAGTTAGAAAAATTAAAGCCGTTGCTGCTGAAAAAGTAGTAGTTGCACCACTAGAAGCAATACCTCCAATTGATGAAAGATATCTTGCTGATGCTTTAGAAAGTGTTCCTTTGATTAAAGGAGATAATGTAATGGTTCCATATTTTGGTGGACGTTTAACTTTTCAAATTATAGGAGTAACACCAGCAGATGATGCAGTTCTAGTTACTCAAAAGACAGTGTTCCATATTGCAGAAAAAGGTGAAACATTACGTGGTGTTCCACAAGTCACCTATGAAGACATTGGAGGAATTGCAGATGAAATAAAGAAAGTAAGAGAAATGATTGAACTTCCATTAAGACATCCAGAAATTTTTGAAAAATTAGGAATTGAAGCACCGAAAGGAGTTTTACTATATGGTCCTCCGGGAACTGGTAAAACATTACTTGCAAAAGCAGTAGCAAATGAAAGTAATGCACATTTTATCAGTATTTCAGGTCCAGAAATTATGAGTAAATTTTATGGTGAAAGTGAGGCAAGATTAAGAGAAATTTTCAAAGAGGCAAGAGAAAAATCACCATCAATCATATTTGTTGATGAAATTGACTCTATTGCACCAAAAAGAGAAGAAGTTACAGGGGAAGTTGAACGAAGAGTCGTTTCTCAAATGTTATCATTAATGGATGGATTAGAGGCAAGAGGTAAAGTAATCGTTATTGCTGCAACAAATAGACCAAACGCAATTGATCCTGCACTTAGACGACCAGGAAGATTTGATAGAGAAATTGAGATCAAAGTTCCAGATAAAAGAGGACGGAAAGACATACTTGCAATTCACAGCAGAAACATGCCGTTAACAGATGATGTCAATATGGATAAACTTGCATCAGTAAGTCACGGATATGTTGGTGCAGATTTAGAATATCTTTGTAAAGAGGCTGCAATGAAATGTCTGAGAAGATTATTACCTGTTCTTGATTTACAAGAAGAGAAATTATCTCCAGAAACTTTGGATAAATTAATTGTAAACGGTGATGACTTTTCAAAAGCACTAGTTGAAGTAGTGCCATCTGGAATGAGGGAAGTTTTCATTGAAAATCCAGATGTAAAATGGGATGATGTTGGGGGTTTAGATGATGTTAAACGAGAATTACAAGAAGCTGTTGAATGGCCAATGAAATATCCAGGTCTTTATGATAAACTAGGTCATAAAATGCCAAGAGGTATTCTACTTCATGGTCCTAGTGGCACAGGAAAAACATTACTTGCAAAAGCAGTTGCTACAGAAAGTGAAGCAAATTTTGTTTCAGTAAGAGGTCCTGAACTTTTATCAAAATGGGTAGGAGAATCTGAAAGAGGTATTAGAGAAATTTTCAAGAGAGCACGTCAATCTGCTCCATGTGTTATTTTCTTTGATGAAATTGATTCAATAGCACCAATCAGAGGAGCGGGAGGAGAAACTCAAGTAAGTGAAAGAGTTGTCAGTCAATTACTTACAGAATTAGACGGTATGGAAAATATGCATGGTGTTATTGTTTTAGCTGCAACAAACAGAGCAGATATGATTGATCCTGCATTGTTAAGACCAGGAAGATTTGATAAAATTATTCAAATTCCACTTCCAGACAAAAAAAGTAGGAAGAGTATATTAAAAATTAGTTCTGAAGATATTCCAATAATTCAAGATGGAACAGATGAACAACGTGTAGATTTCGATAAACTTTCAGAAATGACTGATGGACTTAGTGGTGCAGATACAGCAGCTATTGCAAATACTGCAGTTTCCTTAGTTATTCATGAATTTTTAGATAAACACCCAGATGTCAAAGATATTGAAAAACAGAGTATAGATGCTGAAGTAACTATGAAACACTTTGAGGAATCAGTAAAGAAAGTCAGAGAACAAAAGGATCTCAAACTAGGTGAAAAATTAGTAGCTTCCTATTACAGGTAGTTTTAATAAAATAACAAATCTAATTCTCATAAATGTCGGAATATAGAGGATATAATGGTGATTCATTAAAATTCCTTAAAGTAAATCAAATTACAGTTGGAGATTCAGTAAAGATTCTATCAGATATTACTTATTCAGGCATAATCATGCCAAGATACGAACACAGTGATGACAAACATATTGTTTTAAAATTAAAAAGTGGTTACAATATTGGTTTAGAAATTGAAAAGATTGAAAAAGTAGAGAAAACTGAAGGACTTCAAAAAATTATAGAAAAAGATGAAAAAGTAGAGAAAACTGAAGGACTTCAAAAAATTTTATTGTTGTCTACTGGTGGAACAATTGCAAGTAAAATTG
>SPKZ01009634.1_pt1 | contig 21907 bp, 25 predicted proteins | sample 2456571 | NCBI WGS metagenome assembly SPKZ01 (sample SAMN11192286, study PRJNA482655) | marine metagenome | biome: ENVO:00000447; feature: ENVO:00000244|ENVO:00000211|ENVO:00000569|ENVO:00002023; material: ENVO:00002151; isolation source: ocean water from marine abyssalpelagic zone ... | reverse complement strand
TTTTCAAATTCATCTTCACAGAATTGATGAAAAATAGAACATTTGTTTTTATTAGCATCAGTCTTAATTTTTTCCATATTTTTATTTAACACACCTTGTGCTGCCAAAAATGCATCATCCGGCATATTCAATTTTTCAAATAATCTTGATTTAGCAAGAGGTATTTCTTTTAAACTGGAATCAATTATTTGTGCCATATCATAGTAATTTATTGCATCTTTGTAGTTACCTAAATGACTAAGAGAAATGGCCTTATTCATTAAAGCAGTCACATCATTGGGGTCTATTCGAAGAGATTTGTCATAATACTCAAGAGCGTCATTGTGTTGATTTAATTCATTTAAAGACAAACCCATGCTGTTTAATGCCCATGTATCCTGAGAATTTGTAGAAAGAAGTAGAGTACATAATTCTAAAACTTGCTTATGTTGATTTAGACTTTCAAGAGCATAAATTTTATTTTTTAATGCATAGATATCTAAATTTTTTATTTCTAAAACTTTATCACAATAAACAATAGCCTCAAAATATTTTTGTAGATTAATTAAAGATAGTGAGATATTCTGAAGTCCAACCATGTCATTAGGAATTTTTTCATGTAGATCTTTACAATAATCATACATTTCATCATATTTTCCAGCATTAAACATTCTAGTAATCACATTTGTGGGATCAAGAAGATTCACCATTTCACTATAATATAATAATAATTCATTATCTTTAACCTATTCTAATAAATAAATTTAAAAAAAAGATGTTTTGATTATTTCAAAGTTTTACGAAGTGTTTCATTCAACACTTTGGAATAACTGTATGATGATTGTTCTTGTTGAATTAATTTTGCTTGACGAAATCTAAGCTTTTTATCAAGATCATCATCAATCATGATTGTAACACGTTTACTCATTTTAATCATTTATTATTTATGAACATTATAATATAATACTATATGAAAAGTCCCAAAAATGGGAAATGCATTAATTGTTAATAAAAGAAATTACCTTATCCATCTTGAATGGTTTTTGAATTAGAGGTATGTTTAATTTCTCTAATTTTTCCTCAGTAGAATAACCTCCATCTGCAGTAACTGCAATAATTTTTGCTTTGGGATCAATCGCTTGAATTTTTTTGATGGCATAAAATCCACTACCATTAGGCATGTTTAGATCAATTAAGACAACATCAGGTTTTGTTTCTTTGAATAATTTAACTGCAGTAACGCCATCAAAACCATTTCCAATTACATTAATGTCATGTTCTTCAAGAAATTCACTGAATAATCTTACAGTATCTTCATCATCATCTATTACAATTACAGATTTAGTCATCTCAAGTTATAATAATAAAATCAGTGCTTTAATATTTTCCATTATTTTTAACTTCTGCATGAGTGGTATTGATAGATTAATCTCAAACGCATTATCTACTGAAATTAAAAAGAAAATAAGTTTGGATGTTCTAAAAAAAGTTGAACGTGAATTATTTTTAGAACATGGTATGTCAATAAAACTTTCAATTGAACATTTTCATAAATTTACAAGTGTTCTTAAAAAAAATTCCAATGTAAATGTCAAAAAATTTGAGAGGGAATGTATCAATAAAATTATCAAAATTAAAAAAAATAATGATAAATATATTTTAACTATAATTAATTCAAATTTATCTAATTTAGTTTTAGAATTATTTGGAGATATAGAAACAAGGAAAATAATTTCATCTCTTTTAGAAAAAGAATTTACAATTCCTCAAATTCTTAAAGAATCTAAAGTTCCTAAAACTTCAGGATATAGAAAAATTGAAAATTTAATAATTAATGGAATAATTATTGAATCTGGAAAAATACTCAGTGAAAGTAAAAAGATTTTCAAACTGCAATGTATTTTCCAAAAAATTAATCTAGATATGAAAAAAGAAAGAATTGTAGTTAAAGGAGTTGTATCTCAAAAAATGTTTGAAAAAAGTACTAGTATGAAATCAATTTTAGAAACATTTGTCTAGACTCAATTAGAACTAAATTATTGTTTTACAAGTTCAAGTAATGCTTTTGCTTGCTTGAAATGTACCTCATCTATCATTTTCCCATCAACGGTTGTAGCACCTGTTCCTTTCTTTGTTGATTCAAGATAAATTTTACAAACTCTTTCTGCCCATAAAATTTCATTTTTATTTGGATGGAATAATTTGTGTACGATACTTATTTGATCTGGATGTATGATACTTTTTCCAGTATATCCAAGACTTTTACCAATTTTACAATCTTTTTCTAATCCTTTAACATCTTTAAGATCTTGCCAAATTGCATCTATTACTGTAACACCAGCTGCATGTCCATCAACAGGAATTTTTGCTCTGGAATACTTTGCACCTTCAGATTCTTTTGTGTATTCAATTCCCAAATCATTTAACAAATCAAAAACACCAAAAACTACAGCAGAAACTCTTTTTCCAAAAGATGCAATAGTAAATGTGTTAACCACCCCCTCTGCAGATTCAATAGATGGGATTATCTGAAGTGGTTTTAGATTTTTTGTCTTTTCTAATTTAGATAAAATTTTTTCAATTTTTTCAAGTTCTTGAATGTTATTCACTTTAGGAATAACAATTCCATCAATACCTTTTTGAATTACTTCCTTAAGATCAGAAGGAATTTTCCCAGATGTGGGTGAATTAGTACGAACAAAAATAGAAGATGCGTATAATTTTCTAGATTTTAATGCAGATTTGATGAGTTTTCTTGCATTTGTTTTTTCATTATCTGGAACTGAGTCTTCTAAATCAAAGCAAACAATATCAGCTTGAATTTTTTTTGCTTTTTCTAGAAATCTAGGATTATTACCAGGAACAAAAATAAGGCTACGAAAAAGCTGTGTCATTAAATGGTTAGACGCCCTCTGGCTTCAATAAGATTTTGCCAAAGAGACCTTTTCCGTTTAACATTTTTGTGTGTGCCTCTGCTGCTTGTTCAAAGGTAAAAGTTGAATCAATTGCAGCTTTAATTTTGCCTTGACCCATCCAATACAAACCTTGATCTAGTTCAGCTTTTGTTCCTTGTGTTGAACCCAAAATGTTAGTTCCCTTAAAGAAAACATGTCTTAGATCAGTTTGTGCATTATATCCAGTTGTTGCACCACATGAAACAAGTGTTGCACCGTATTTGAGCAAAGTTAGTTGTTTGTTCCAATGTGTTTCACCAATGTGATCAAAAGAAACATCGATTCCAGGTGCTTCACCCTTCTTCTTTGCAATACCTTTAGTGATTGCTCTAACTTCTTTATGCCAATCATCTTTTCTATGATCAACTGCAAAATCTGCTCCAAGTTCAAGACATTTGTCTAGTTTATCTGGACTTGCTGTTGCAATAACATCACAATTGTATAGCTTTGCTATTTGAATACCAAAACTACCTACTCCAGAACCTCCACCCATAATTAAGACAGTTTGTCCTGGTGTAATTTTGGCTCTTCCAACTAACATGTGCCATGATGTCAAAAGAGTCATTGATGCAGCAGCTGCATCATCATATGAAACACCTTCTGGAATTTTTGAAATATTAACTTCAGGTAAATGAGTTACTTCAGAAAATGCTCCCCAATTTGGACCAGTTTGGAATCCCCAAATGGTTCTCTTAGTACAATCAAATTCTCTACCATCAGTACATGCTTTACAAACTCTGCAAGACATGTTTGAATGGGAAACAACTCTATCTCCAACTTTGATATTTTTAACATCCTCACCGATTGCAATTACATCTCCTGCTGCATCAGATCCAGATACATGTGGTAATGGCACAGGAACTGGATTTCCTCTCATACCCCAAATATCATTATAATTTAGAGAAGTAGATTTTACTTTGAAAATTACTTGATCTGCTTTTGCTTTTGGTTCATCTATATCCTGGACTTTGAGGATTTTAGCATAATTATCATCTGGTGCATATTCAGTGTATACAACGGCTTTCATGATTAAATCAACTTTTTGCCCATAATTATATTTTATCTGAATTATATTCGATTTATCTTAAAATCACGTTTTGGTTGCTGAATAGAGAGCAAAATTTGCTTTAGTTGTTCATCAGTTAGTTGACCATGGATTTTCCCTTGAGTTGCCATTCCAATTAGATATTGTTCAACTAGATCGGATAATTCTGATTTTACCATTTTAATATTGTTTAATCTCATTCTAGCTTCAGGAGAAAGAATTTGTTTTAGGATTTGATCTTTTTGTGCAGCATGTTCATTTTGATTATTATCTTGAGGCAGATCATCAGATTCAGGAAAACTCATTTTGAATCTAAGTGTATATTTTTAGTTGGGGATTTACAACAACTAGTTCTTTAAGAATTTCTGTTGCTAATCTATCGAGTTTTTGCATTCCTTGTTTAGAAATAACACGACCTTTCTTCTCAACTTTTTCAACATAGCCAAGTTTTTCTAATCCTTGAATGGCATTTCTAATAATTGCACCACTAGCGGATTTGTGATGTGCAGCTCCATATCCAGATGGTTTACCACCACCATAATCTTTTCTTAATTCATTAATTCCAATTGGGCCATAAAGGTAAATTTTTCTCATTACTGAAGCGCATCGTGTATGCCACCACTCTCTATCTTGTGGAGGTTTATCAGCATGAGCTCCTGTTTTGACAAATGGGGTCCAAGAAGGTGCTGGGATATCTTCAGACTTTAGAATAGTTGCTAATCTTACAATTAAGACATCTGCTGGTACATCATAGACCTTTGCCATAAAGTCAAAAAATTGAGAATCGTCTTATAAATCATTGAGGTATGGTGTCAAGTTTGTTAAACATAATTCAGCGTAAATTCACAGATCGATGTTTATTTTTTGAAAAATCTTCTTGTGTTTTAAAAGAGAATAGGTATCGATACAAATTTTGTAATACAAAATATGAAATTATTATTGAAGAAACTGTTGACTGTATTACTAGGGTAATGGAGTAACCATTACAAACCCTGCATCCTTTGGAATAAATCTAATCATGGCAATTTCTTCTCCAAAAATATTATTTTCTCCATATGATTCGCTTGGGAGTTGACCATTTACTGTCACTATCATTTTTGATGTAACAAATTCATTTGGAATGTACAATATCACATATTGTGGTCGGTCAATAGAAAATGAAATTATGCCCACTTTAGGAATAAATTCAAAGTTAGAAATTATTGCAGGGCTTCGAATATCAATTATTTTGGATGTACCTTCAATGGATTGTGGTTGAAACTTTTCTCTAATATCTTGGGTTAGTGGAGATACTTTGTATTTTTCAGAGTCTTGAATTTCTAATTCCAATCCTTGAATGCACATATTTTGATCTTTTTCATCATCCATTAACTCACAAAACTTTGATGCTTCATCAAAATTATGAAAATTTTGGAATGCAAAAGTTGTACCAATAGACATTACACATTGCTGATAATCTTGACTGCTTAATTCTGAGTTTGGACACATATTTGAAATGTTTTCACTTGTTATACCATATTGATTCATTTTATCAGTGGTATATTGCATCATCACTCCTTTAATGCAAATTTGATTTTGATAAAATGACATTTGATTACATGAATTAACAGATGGCATTAGTTCATCAAAATAAAAAAGAACAAATCCATGACCTAATCCATGTACACAATCTTGATAGTTTGAAGTACCAGAAAATGAATCACATAATTCAATATGTGAAGTAAGATTGAATTTACCTTCATCTTTTAGCATGTCAAAATATGATGCAATAGAACCATGGTAAAACGCACCTCTACACAAAGAACCATCCAAACCACTCAAAGTTTCAATTATGTTTGGATTCTCGTTGAAAGATGCATGTGCCATTGCATGTGTTGTAAAATGACAATCATCAATAGCACCAAGTTTGGATAAGGTTATGGATAGATCTATTGGGTGTAAGGTAGATTCTTCTTGTGCTATTATTTTTTGAAACAACTGAGAATAACATGTTGTGCTGAGTTTCTCTGTGCCTTCTAATGAACAGTTTTGAATCTCTTCTAGATATTCTATAGCTAGTTGTTCAGTAGGTAAAATTGGGGTTTTATCCACAAGATCTAAAATTCCATCATTGTCATCATCTGGATCTTGGTTTGCACCAATACCATCAAAATCAAAGTCTGACCATTCAGAAGGATCAGTATCAAAGGCATCTATTGCATCAACTACTCCATCATTATCATCATCTATGTCTGCGTTATCTCCTATTTTATCAGAATCAAAGTCTGACCATTCAGAAGGATCAGTATCAAAGGCATCTATTGCATCAACTACTCCATCATTATCATCATCTATATCACAATCATCACCTATTTTGTCACTATCAAAATCAGATTGAGTGGGATTTACTATGTTGGGACAGTTATCAAATGAATTTATCACACCGTCAGCATCTGCATCATTAAAAAAAAGTAATCCAAATCCTAAAACAGATAATATTAAAAATGGAACAACTACAGTAAGTGCCTTTACTGCATTTTTCATAATCACAAAATATCATTATCAACATAAATAAATTTCTAAAAATTATTTCAATGGCATAAGTGGTTAGAACTGTACCTGATTTATCAAATAGAATTTTAATCATTGAGGTATGGTGTCTAGTTTGTTAAACATAATTCAGCGTAAATTTCTAAGATCGCTGTTTGTCCTAATTGTTGTTAATTCAAGAATGAATTTATTCTGATTTGTTAGTATTAATTAAAAATAGATTATTTTAAAATCAATCATTTTTTCGGGTTTAGATTTATAGAAAGTGTATCTAAAAGATAATGTGCTAAAAGTAAAAGTAGAGAAAATTATCAAAGCTAAAAAAGATAAAGTTTTTTTCACTATAACAGACTTTGAAAACCTTCCATCAAAACTTCCTCAAATATTCAAATCTGTAAAGATTATCTCACGAGAAGGTAATTCCATCATAACTGAAGAGTTTGTAAGAATGGCTAGAAGAGATATTACACAAAAGGTAAAACATGTAATCCAACCCACAGAAAAACATGAAGTCTTTATTCTTGAAGGAGATGCAAAGGGTAGCCATATCGTTGAAAGTTATGAAGAAACTAGTGAGGGAACAAAAATAATTGTTGAAGGTGACTTCAAGTTAGCAGGTGCATTGATTCTTTTAGGCTTTTTTGCTAAGAGGGAAATCGAAAAAAGTATCAATGAAGTAATGGACAAGTTTGCTAAGATTCTTACTTATAAAAAAAAGAATTTGAAATGATTATGAAATTGGACTTTCATACTTGCTTTAGAACCAAAATATCTCCGTCTTTTACATTATAATTTATCAATGCTCGATCTGGTTCAAAATCAATCTTTGGCAATGTTTGTTTGTATAACGTAAATTTACTATCTTTTGGCAATCTAAAATGTACCTTTAACGCAAGTATAACGTCTTTTACACGAGTTGATTTCTGAAAGGTCGTTTCCCAATCCCCCTTCGTTGTTTTTAAATTTACAGTGACTTGGTTTGCCATCAATAATAATACGCTTAAGAGATACAAAACGATTTAGCAAAATTGGAACTATCACCAAACAACTAATCGTTGTTGGTCTTAAGATCCAATTATAAAATTAAGGGAATATTTTCTGGTCTACAAAATCAAGATGAATCTGAATGGATTCAATAACAAAGTTCAGGCACTATGAAATTACACTTCTTGCATTGATATCCTATGATGTAATTTCCTACTCTTGCAATATTCGCCCACTCTGGATGTTCAATACCATATTGGTATGGTGGTAAATTCTCTTTCATGGCTTTTAGATAATTATCTGTAATAGTAACATCCGAAATTCTTGCCCATTTTTCATTTCCACACTTTGTACATTTTACCATAACTGATCAGTAGATTCAGATTTGAAAAACCTTCTGTTTTCCGATATAGTCATTCATCATTGAGGTATTATTTTTCGATAAGTATGCCCACACAAGTAACAAGAGATTCTGATCGACTTGACAGATGCTCTACCTAGACGAATTCTAGAATTGATTCCAGGTACGATAAAGGATTTACATTTTTTACAGAAAACCATTCTAAGATTATAAGGCATGCGAATTTTATGTCTAGTACTAATTCTACGAGCAAGAAAAGCTTGACGTTGAGATAATTCAGGATTTGTTTTTGCATTAGTAATTGCATTTTCAATGAGAATTTCCATTCTCTCCATTGCAATTTTTCTAACTGTAGCCTTCACAGTGATATCTGAAAGTAAGATCTAAAAATTGGTTCTCATTATAATGAAAAAGTGCAGTCAGCGGGATTCGGACCCGCGTCACAGGGTTGGAAACCCCGAATACTAACCAGGCTATACTATGACTGCAATAAAATGCAAACTTTAGTTCCTACATAAAAATGGTTTTTTCGTACTCGTAGAGCATTCTAGCAACTACAACATGACCTTCAAAAGAGTCATTTCCAACAGAATACAAATCACTAATTTTATTTTCAATTAAATCAGAAAAATGTCCTTTTTGGAATCCTCCAAGTACAATACAAGCATCATCTGAAATTTCTGCTGCAATTTTTTCATATGAACTCATTTTACCTTTAGTAGAAAACCCAATTACTTTTGATGGATTAATTTGATGTAATAGTTCAGAAAATGTTTGATTTTTAATTTCTAGTAATACATCATCATTTGCTACAACTTGTTTTTCTCGATACAATTTTTCAATTACACCTGCAAATCTATGATATGATTTTGGAATGTGTACATTTTGACCAAATGAAATAACTTTATCTTCAATTGTATGAACATATAATTTCATTTTATGTTGTAGGTACAATGGAATTGTAGTAGCTTCAAGTATTGAAAAGTGAACCAAGTCTGGTCGTCCTCTTTTCATTTCATTTTCAATTCCTTTCATGGCTGCAAAATGCCAAGAATTATCTAGTAAAATTTCTGAAGAATACTTTCCTAATTTTCTTGCATGTGAAACTACTGATGGATGATGTTTTAGTTCAGATGGAATAAGTTCTAATGCAGATTCTACTAGTATTACAGAAATCATTTTAGTCAATCATTTGAATTTGATTTTTAAATACATTCCAACTCTGCTTAGGAGTATTATTGATATCAATTAATCCAGAATTACAGATGTAATTGTTTAATCTTTCAATTACATACTCACTAGTTCCAAATCCAGAACCTCCAACATTTAGAGTACTATCACCAATTTCTTGCTCCTCAAACACACACGTTCCTTCAGGCTTGTCATGCTGCCTATACCAAGTAAAAAATTCTAATTCAGACTCATTTTCATTATAAAACTCAAATGCTTTTTCTACAAATTCTGCTTGTGATTCTTCATTTCCACCCACAAAATTAGATGTACTCCAGCTAATCTCAAAAATTCCAACTTTTTTATCTCCTGCTAAATCAAATACTTGCTGCAATTCTTCTTTTGCTTGTTGTGGAGTTTTAACAATATCATTTAGTGTGTCAACTGGTGAATATGAAAATGCTACAAAATCACCAATTGCTAAATCAGTTACAATGTATCGTAGATTTTTGTTAATTACTTGATGTAATGCAAAAGCATTTCCTATTTTCACATCAGGATGTTTTTCTTTGATTGTATCATAAATTCTATTGAATAGTTCTTTGTAGACTGAAATATTTTGTTCATGAAATCTAAATTGTGATTCTGTATCACCTGCAAGAATTACAGTATCCACAATATCATATCTTGTCAATATAGCATCAAGAACACTTACCACTCTATCTTCCCCTAGAGATTGGATTGGTGGTTTTCCAATCCAACTAGGGAATGGTCCCAATGTTTCTCCATTAATAATAGAAAAGTAAAGTGTAACTTGTAGATTATTTTTTTTGTTAAGACTCATCAATGCATCTGATTGTTTCCAATCAAATTCACCACGTACTGGTTCAACTAGATTCCAAAAAAGATAGACATTACTTCTACCAATTCCAGTGCTCGCAGCTTTTGAATAAATTTCATCCAAATCTTGTAGAGTTGTAGCTTGTTTTGGAGAATTTATCACAAGACCAATTTTTTCATTTGTTTTTTGAGGTGTAACAATAATGTCATCACCAGGTAAACTCAAAGCGATACCAGTTATTGCAATTACTACTATTATGCTTGCAACGACGCCTAAAATCTTCTTATCCATATCAAATCAAAAATAAAAGAAAGTAAAAAAGTTGTGATTCTGTTATTTATCCAGAAGTACAACCACTGTATCCACATTCAATGCAGATACTACATCCCTCAACAAAGATTAGATTGTTTTTACATGTTGGACAAAGACGATCTTCTGAAACTTGTTCTATTTGTGGAGATTCAATTTTAATTTCTTCGTCATGGACTTTTAGTGCTAGTGAGGTGTTTACTTGTTTTTTGATGTATGGATTTGTAATATTTGCTAGCACATATTTTGTAATATACTCACTTGGAGTAACTTCAAATGTCTTAGTTGCATTTTCACTTGTCATGTGAAGAACTTGTGTATGTCTAGAACCGTCACGATAAACAGTCATTCCTTTTAATCCCAATTCATGTGCCAATAGATATGCAGATTTTACATCTTCTACTGTAACATCATATGGCATGTTGATTGTTTTTGAAATTGCATTTCCAATCCAGTCTTGCCATACGCTTTGAGCCATAAGATGATCAGCCCAGTGAATATCCATTGCAGTTACAAATACATCCTGCATCCATTGTGGGATTTCAGCAAGTCCTTTCAATGAACCATAGTTATCTGCAATCTTTTCAATAATTTCATCACTGTAAAGACCATTTTCTTTGAGAGCTTCTTCAACTATTTTATTTGTGTAAAAGAATCGTCCAACAGTAACTCTCTTTTCAAATACAAGAGCAAATGCAGGTTCCATTCCATTTGAACAATCTGCAATCATAGCAAGTGTTCCAGTTGGGGCTACTGTAGTAGTCAAAACATTTCTAATTCCATATGTTTTAATTTTCTCAATTAGTGCACCCCATTCATAAGAATGCGATTCTTTTGATTTTTCATAATATCCTGCTATTGGAATCTTTCCTTCAGGAAATTCTGTTTTTGAACAAAGTGGGAATTCACCACGAGATTTAGCAAGGGCAACACTTTCTTCCATTGAATAGTATGTTAGGGCTTCAGATAATTTGCCTTGTAATTCATATCCTTCTTTAGAATTGTATGGAATTCTTAGTTTGTACAAGAGATCAGCTACTCCCATTACACCTAATCCAATTCTTCTAGATTCTTTTGATGCTACAGTAATTTCTTTTACTGGATAGGTATTGACATCAATAATATTATCCAAGAATCTTGTTGTTTTTCTAATTGTTTCTTCATATCTTTGCCAATCAAATTCATAAGTTCCATCTGCTTGCCTCTTTACAATATTCACTAGATTGATAGAACCTAGATTACATGATTCGTATGGATAAAGACTTTGTTCACCACAAGGGTTTGTTGCTTTTAGTGGTGCTTGTCTAGCTTTTGCAAATACATTGTACTTGTTAATTTGATCAAAGAAGATCAATCCAGGTTCTGCACTCTTCCATGCAGATAGTGCAATCAAATCAATTAGTTGGTGTGCATTGATTTCTTTAACTGGTTTATTGTCACGTGGACTACGTAAGACATAGTTACCATCAGTAGTATTAACAAGTGCATGCCAAAAGTCTTCCCAAATTCCAACACTGACGTTAAAATTTTCTAAAACACCTGCTTCTGTTTTGTTTGTAATGAATTTTTCAATATCAGGATGCCATGCCTCAATGATTCCCATGTTTGCACCACGTCTTTTTCCTCCTTGTTTGATAACTTCAGTTACAGTATTGATGATATTCATGAATGATACTGGACCAGATGCAACACCAGAAGTTGATGCTACAATGTCACCTTCTTCACGAAGACTGGAATAGTTAATTCCAACTCCTCCGCCTGATTTGAAAATTAATGCTGCATCAGAAGTTGTTTTCATGATTTGTTCCATACCATCATCCATGCCAAGTACAAAGCATGCAGAAAGTTGTCCCAATCTTCCACCAGCATTCATCATTGTAGGTGAATTTGGTAAGAAGTTTTGTTGAGTCATCATCTCAAAGTATTCAGTTATTTTGTCAGCATAACTATCAAGTTTCTTTGCTGCTAGTAATGTCAAAAGACTTTTGAAACTTATTTTCATTTGACCTTGATTTGCAAGGGCCACATAGTGATTGATTAAAGATCTTAGATGCCATTTGTTGAAGAAATAATCTCCTACTTTGAATTTATAATCAAATGCATCTAGTTTTTCAAGATAAGATTGTGCCTCACCAATATCCTGTGTGATATTGCCTGATTTGTCAAATATCTGTGCGTCATATAGAATATCACCAATTCCTACTAGAATTGCAACTCGTTCAAACATTTGAGTTGGAGATTCAATAATCTCATTTTTTCCATTTCTGAAAAGGTATCTTGATGCTAAAACTCTCAGACAATTCAAATCAAACTTTTTAGAAACTGGATCAAGAGACTTTAGATTTAAGACCTTCATTTTTTGGTCTCTTAATTTTCTTCTTTCATGTCTGTAAACGATGTATGCTTTTGCAATATCGCTATTGCCGCTATCGATTAAAGTTGATTCTACAATATCTTGAATGTCTTCAACAGTAGGTGCCCTAAAACTTGTAAATCCTTGTTCTACTAGTTTGTTAACAACATTTCCTGCTAGTTGATCGGCTAGACCACGATCGGCTTTAGAGGTGGCAGCCAATGCCCCAAATATGGCATTTGAAATTTTATCTTTATCGAAAGCCGTTACTGCGCCACTGCGCTTACGAATATCAATTATAGTATTTTCTAGTTGTGAATTGTCCAATAATATCTCCCCGACAAAGTAAGAAGAAGATGGGGTATAAATGATTCTGCAAAAAAGTTGTAAAATTCGGTTCAATAATGTTGACACCGCTACTATGAAGTTCATATAGGCATAACATCAAAGTGTGCGACGATGATCGCCACATCTGAATCAGAACAAAAAGTTTTGTGAAATGATCGTTACTAGTTTTTCATTTACGAATTTCAGACAATGTATGGTGACTTACACTTTGGACACTTGTCTTCAAATGGTTCATCTTTGAAACCACATTCACCACATATTGCAGTAGGCCTAACAAGTTTGAAAGAATGTATCAAGGTAGATGTTTTCTCTATTGATTTTTTGATTTCATTAGTATTTGCATGCTTGTCAATTTCTAATGTCACAAGCAATCCACCATTAAACAATTTTGAGAGTTTGTTACACTCAGAGATGTGTTCACTTTTAGCAGTATAGCCAGAAAGTTCAGAAGCATTAATCACTACTCCTTCAGAATAAGAGTCACCATCCATTGAATTTAGTGCAGAGTTTTTACCATATTTTTCACCATCTAGTCGTACAAAACGGGTAGAACCCTCAGTTTCAGTCATGCAAATAGCCACAGTCTCACCTAATTCTTTACCTTTTTTGGCACCAACATCAACTGCAGTTTCAATTACTTTATGAAGAATTGCACGACCGTCTTTGTTATCTTTGAATCCAAGTATGTTAAAGACTGCTTCTTTAAGCCCCACCAAATTTACAACAAGAGTAACAGAACTTCTTTGCATGTATTGAGTATTCTTTGCAAGAATTGGGTTTAATCCTCTTCTAGTAAGATCAGAGATATCTTTTTTTCTCAATGCCATTGAAACAAGAGCAGGTTTCATTAGTAATGCAAGTCTTGCTCTAAAGTAAGTTTCATCTTTATTTGATTCAAAAGCTAATCTTGGAAGATTTATGGAAACAGATTGTAGTACTATTGAAAGTGGTCCTGTACTCTTTGTAGATCCATTTGTTATACCATGACTAGACATTTGTCCTTTTGCAAACATTACCTTTCCACCAAAAGAAATTATTTCAGATAATGATCCTGAAACATCAGTAAGTTTTCCTTTATCTTGATCTATAATCAAACCAATCTTTGGTATTGGTGTTATTTTTGTATAATTTTTGTATGCATTAATTATTGAATTAATAATTTTTGTATCAGTTCCTAATTGTAATCTAATTGAGACAATAGTATTTGTTTTACTATATTTTGAAGTTGTAGATGCAGTTGCAAATGCATTAGTTAATTTTTGTTCAAGCTCTGGAAGAGATTTTGAATGTTTTGAAAACAATTGAACTAATCCATCAAGAACAATTTCTTGTGAAGCTTCTTTGGAGAGAAGAGAAATTATAACAGACAATGAATTTGTAATTTCATCAAGTTGTTTTGATGCAGGAATTCTTGAAACATCTAAATATTTTCCACCAAGGTCAATTCCATCTTCAATCAATTCTTTAACATTAACAAATATTGTATCAGGAATCATAGACCAAACTCCAGGATTAGTAATGTGTAAATCTCCAGAAAGATGAGAATCTGCTACATCTTTTGGTAATACGTTAGTAAGTAAATGCTCAGCAAATACTTGTTGCCCAGTATTAGACAAAAGACCCTCAGCACCATTATCCACATTATCTAGGTTAGAAATCATTTCTTGAACGTCATAAACAGGCAGACCCAGGCGTGCAAGTTTATTTCGATATTCCTCATGACCATGTTCTAAAAGAACAGAGTTCACCATTTCTCGTATGAGTGCACCTGTAAGATAGGTAATCTGATATTTGTAAATTCTGTTTTCAACTTCTTCAGTAATTTTTTGTGCTAATTCTAATGGAAGACTTCCTTCACGAACTAGTGATTGAATAATTTTATGTGAATTAAATTCCTCAATAGATTGATGTGATGTTCGTACATACATTTTTCCACTTTCAATAATTGATCTTTCTTCAATTTGTCGTGCTAGACTTAAAACTAATTTTCCAAGATTTGTAATAGTGTAACGTCTTTCAGATTTATTTAGTGCAACAAGTGATTGTCTCAATAATTTTCTCAAATGATATGCAAATTTACCACTCTCTTTTTTTGATTTGAATCCTGCTAGAGATTTTAGTTCAGAATAAGTCAGAGGACCTTTAGAATTTAGAATTCTCAGAATATCAATTCTATTTGGACTTGCCATGACAGAAAAGATCATTCTGACACGTTTTGAAGTAGATTGTAAGATACCGCCTCTCTGTGGTTCTTCTATCTCTTCACTTAATTCCATGCACTTTTCATGAAAATAGAGGTAAATAAGACTTATGACTAGATTATTTTAGATAATTTTCGATCAAATTTGTTATAACATAAAATAATTTCTAAGATCAAATTTTTTAAAATAGAAAAATAGATCTTGTCAGATCAGTTTTCTTGAACATCTAATGAAAACTCAGATATGGAAAGCTTTTGTCCACATGATGGACATTTTCCATCATAAGGTTTCATTACATCTTTAAGAGATTTTAACATTTTCATGTTTGTGATCTTTTCTCCACATTTACCACATGTAACTTCTACAGACATGAAAATGATTAATTGCACAAAATTATTAAGAATCGATTTTGATTTTTTTTAATTATTCAAGCAAATTATTTTACTGTTTTTTAATGATGATACCACGATCATCAAAACCAGTAATTTTGGCTTTTGTTCCAACTGGTAGTTCTTCAGGGGAAGCAATTCCTGCCATAAATCCAGAAATTCTCAAATCTACATTGTCTAGTTGAAGTACAACAAACGCATATGGAGTATATTTTTCAAAGCCTGCAGGAGCAACTGTAATGATGGTATACGTACTAACTGAACCTGTACCATCTAAAACTACATCCTCAAATCCCTTACTACCACATTTTAGACAATAATAGGCTGTAGACAAATGAAGATAACCACATTCAGTACATTTGTGAGTTAGTAGCTTACCTTGTTTGGCATATTCAATAAGTTCTTCTTCAACAGTCATTTTACACACTTTGGAATACGTGAACAGCACAACTTGCACCTGTTGCACCAAAGTTATGAGTTAAACCAATTTTTGCATTTTTAACAGTTCTTTCACCAGCTTTTCCAGTTAATTGATCAAATACTTCTACTACCTGTCCAACACCTGTTGCACCAATTGGATGTCCTTTTGATTTAAGACCACCTGAGGGATTAATTGAAATATCAGAATTCAATTTTGTTCTTCCTTCACGAACAGCTTGAACACCTTGTCCTTTATCAAAGAATCCCAAGTCTTCAGTGTCAACTATTTCTGCAATTGTAAAACAGTCATGAACTTCTGCAAAGTCTATATCTTTTGAAGTGATACCTGCCATATCATATGCAGCTTTTGCTGCAATCTTTGTACTAGGAATTGTTGTCAAGTGTTCACGTCCTTGTAATGCAGCAGGTGAACCACCACGACCTGAACCAATTACTTCAATGTAATTATTACCATTTTCTTTTGCGAATTTTTCAGAACATAAAATTACTGAACTTGCACCATCAGAGAATGGACAACAATCATAGAGTTTTAGAGGACTTGCAACAACTGCAGAATTCATTACATCGTCAATTGTAATTTTCTTTTGCATGTGAGCTTTTGGATTAAGTATTCCATTGTCATGATTCTTTACTGCAACTGCTGCAAAATCTTCTTCAGTTGCATCAAATTCCGTCAAGTAAGCTCGTGCCATTGATGCAAACAAACCTGGAAATGATGCACCAGCTTGACCTTCATAAAAAAAATCTGAACAATATGCAAAGTAAGTTGTTGTCCATTCAGTTCCTGTATGAGTGACCTTTTCAACACCAGTTACAATAAGACAATCATAAAAACCGGCTGCAACATTGGCAAAAGCTTCTCTGAAAGCTACAGAACCACTTCCACATGCAGACTCTATTGTTAATGATGGTTTATCTGGAATTCCTAATCTACTCATCAAGACAGGACCAAGATGTACCTGTTTATCAGCAACTCCAAAGACGTTTGAAATGTAAGATGCTTTGATATCTTTTGGAGAAATTCCTGCGCTTTCTATGGCTGAAACTGACGCCTGAGTAGTAATATCAGCTATACTTTCATTTAATTTTCCATATTTTGTGCTACCAGCACCAAGAACACAAACCTTTTCCACAAATGTCACTGACCCATTTCCCTATAAAAATTGTTTTAGTAAATTCATCATAGAAAATGCCATCAAAGAAAACAAGTCTCAGATCTGTTCAAATCAAAAAACCCACAATGAGACACGTAGTCAAAACTACAAAGTCAGTAACTAGTATCTTCAAAAAAGAAATTATTCAATATTTAGATAGTAATGGATTTCTTTCTTGGTCATCAAAAGAAAAAAAATATATGATTCTTGGAACTAATTCTCCAAAAAATGGACTAGTGCAATGTCCACAATGTAAAATTGGGGAACTAATGGTGATTAGATCACGTGCAACAAGAAAACGATTCATGGGTTGTTCAAACTTTTATGGTGGATGTAAAGCATCATCACCGTTATTACAAAAAGCAAAACTTAGAGCTACAAAGAAACCCTGTGAAATATGTAAATGGCCAATGATAATTTTTCGTTATTCACGAAATCAAAAATGGACTAAACAATGTGGAAATTTTAATTGTGAAAGCAGAAAGATTAAGCCTTCAAAGTAGAATAAACATCAGTTCTTCTGTTTTTAAGTAATGGTAGAATTTTACGTGTTTGTTTTACTTTATTCAAATCAATATTGACATAACCAATTCCATTTTTCTTTTTCATATCAAGTAAAATTTTTCCATATGGATCAATCACTAAGCTTCGTCCACAGTAAATGTTTCCAACTTGATCAGGTGCAATTACATAACACCCATTTTCAATTGCTCGTGTTTTGTTAATCGTAATCCAATGTTCTTCTTTCATATTTCCTTTAACCCAAGCTGATGGTACAACTAAAACTTCAGAACCTGAAACAGCAAGTGAACGTGCCATCTCTGGAAATCTTAAATCATAACAAATCATCATTCCAATTTTTCCAATAGATGTTTGAACTGGCTTTGTAATTTTTGAGCCTGAAATCATTTTATCTGATTCTTTAAATCCTAAAGCATCATAAAGATGAATTTTTCTATATGTGGATATTACTTTACCAGATTTATCAATTACAAATGCAGTATCATAAACACGGTCTTTTGTTCTACTCTTCTCATAAAATGAGCCAATGACTTGAATTTTATTTTCTTTTGCCGCTTTTGCTATAGTTGTAACAAAATTTCCTTTAATCATTTCAGCTAAATCTGCAAGTTGCTTTGGGGTTTGAGAAGAATTTGTGTAAAACATCATAAACTCTGGAAATGCACAAAGTGTTGCATTTTTAGATGCAGCTTTTGATATGTATGAAAGAATTTTTTTTAAATTAACCTCTTTGTTAGTTGATGCTTTGAATTGAACTACTGCAACTTTCATGATATGAATTAATTAAATGGCAATAAAAGGATAAACTCATAAAAATTTTGTTAATTAATTTTAAAAAAAATAATTAAAGTTGGTTTCCTGCCAAAAACCAATTTTCTTTAGGATTATCTTCAAAAACAACAATTACATGATTTTCTTTTGTTTTAAGAATCTCAACGGCTGATTTTGTGATTGCTTTTGCATATTCGTCTTTTTGTTCCTGAGATCTTCCAGGATACATTGACACTGTAATCAATGGCATAATTAGTTGAAAATAATTTGAATGATTTATTCTTTCAATAATCTGGTCGGTATCCATACCTTGTACCATACATGGAATCAGAACGATGTGTTTTTTTGTACAGATAACCAGTGGCTAAACCCACTGCAAATCCACCAATATGAGCAAGATATGCAACACCACCACCTGCTATACCAAATCCTCCTACAAAAAATGGAAGTAAGTTTTGAAAAACTAACCAGAATGGTAAGAACCATCGTGCTTGAATATGCATCATTCTCCAAAAGAAACCTAACATCATGAAAGTCTGAATCCTAGCTCTTGGGAAAATTATCAAATAAGCACCCAATACACCAGAGATTGCTCCAGATGCACCAACTGCAGGAGTTATACTAGATGTGTCACCATAAACATGAAGTAATCCTGCAAGTATTCCCCATATCAAATAAATTCCAAGAAATTTTAATTTTCCAAATTTTTGTTCAATGTTATCTCCAAAGATCCACAAGAACCACATGTTCCCAGCAAAATGAAGTAGTCCACCATGCATGAAGATTGAACTTAGTAAAGACACGTATGGTACTGTAGGACAATCAAGTTTGATTAAGCCGACATTAGTTGGTATTGATGAATATGTTGCTCCAGTTACACAATTTGGAACTGCACCCCAATTGTAAAACATCTCATACGCATTTTGATTTGAGAAATCAAAAAATTGTCCAGTATATGCTACTTGTGCAAAAAATACAATTGCATTGATAATAATTAATGCTATAGTTACTCTTGGTTTGAAACCAGGTGGATGTGGATTTTCATCACGTAATGGAAACATTAGTTGTTTATCATCTATAAAAATCGTATAATAACATTATTCAGACTAGGTCCACTTGTTTGGATTTTTTTTGCGTATTTCTTTTCCATCAATTGTGATTTGATCTTTTTCTTCAAACACAGTATGCCATTTTCCATTACTTGGAAAAATTTTATTCATTTCTTCAACTTTATCGCTGGTTGGTGCTTTGTTCATTAAAGCTCCCCATTTCATGTTGGGGATTTTTGGCATGATATCATTGATGTCTTTCATACATAATCACTTAACAAAATTTATTTAAAAACCTATGATGTAACACTCATAATTCCTTCTTTGATTAAGAACTGAATTCCTTGAACAAAGGAGTCATCATCTATTGAACCATCAGCCCACCAGCCTGCATTATTTTTAATCCAAGAGGGGATTTGTGTTTTCTCAGATACAGGTGGTGTAATAATACCAGGTGAACCTGAACCAATCTCAATAATTCCTGAACCAATTCCAGCATACTTTGGATTATAATCTAATCCTGTTCCATAAACTAGAATATCAATTTGATATCGTCCTTGAGATGGAATATAGATTTTTTGTATATCAATTCCTTCTACTGCAACAATACCAAGATTTTGAGAATCATTACCTGAAAATTTTGCTAGTTCTTGATTATTTTCATCTTTTAAGATAATTGCATATCTGATATCTTTAATCAAATCTCTGTTTTCATCAAAGAATGTTATTTCAAAAGGTACTTCATCACCTGAACCATAATTTCCATCCCATGAGATGTTTACTGTAGTTGGAATTTGTTCAAAGTTTGTAATATCAACTAGATAAAATTCAGTTGAACTTTTAGATACTTCACTTAATGGAACTAGTTTCAAGTCCATTTTTTTGTTATCGTAATTATCGGGTCCCAATGAATCATTAATTTTTTGTAATTCATTTTTAGTAATTAGAAAATGAACAATGTTTGTGTCTTCATATGTATAAGGATCATTAAGTAATGCTCTTTGATCAATTTCAACACCATTCACATATCCTTTGAATTGTTTTCCTTCAGCATATGGTGCAAATGATTTTGGAACTCTAATTTCTTCATGTACTACTTGTACTAAATTAACATAATCTGGACTCCAATCAAATGGCATATCAAATGAAATTGAATTATCTGATTGATCAAATTTGAAATTATCAACTTCATCATAGTAAGTTTTTACAATAACTGGAACCTCAGCATTTGCAGTCTTAAAGAAAAAGTTTTGTTCCTGTGCAACACTGACAAAAGTTTCATAAATTAGATTTTGAACAAGCAAAGTTCTTGGACTAGTAGCTGCCACAATTTCAATTTTAATTTTGTATAAACCACCTTGTACAAATATTGGACCAGTGATAGATGTTCGTCCACAAATTTCTAAATTATCATCAGTGCATGCTGCTCCTTGTACATATAATGCTCCAGGGGCACTGACATGTTCAGAACCACCATAAGTTGTACAATCTATAAGTCTAATTTCATCGCATCCAGCTTTTGGTTTTAGTTTAACATCTAGTCTGCCATCATCATCATACCAAAAATTCCCAGCTAAAAGTTCACCATTTTGATATAAGTCAATTCGGTATGTTACTTTGTCAAGATTCTTGTCAGTTAACGTATCAAAGAAACGTATCTGCATATTTGCAGAATCAATTTCACCCACGGTAATATCAGATGGAGTTAGTTGTGTACGAACAGTTACCTCCATCCCATCAAACGAAATTGGTTCTGCTTGATCTCCACCTAATCCATGTCCAAATGCATCTGGAAGAATAAGAGAAATTGAAAAAACACCAATAATTGTAAAAAGTAATGAAAGTTTAGTATACAACAAAAAAATTATGTGTAATCCATATTTAAAGCTGGCATAGTATTTCTACGCGTGATAATTTTTTTATAAAAATAGAGTACAATTTTTATTCATCATGATGAAATATGAAATATGAAATTTTTATTTGCATTATTAATTATTCCACTTTTAACAATTCCAGCTTTTGCGGAATCTCAAACTCTACCAACTGAAAAAGGAACACTAAATGTAAAATTATCACATGAGGATGTTGTTCCAGGTGAATTAACTAGATTATTAATTGAATTTATCAATCCTCAAACAGAAAAAATTCAAATTCATATTGATTATAAAATTTTGATAACAAAATCTGGAGAAAATGTATTTCAAACTCCTAATCTAATTCATACATCTGAAGGTGTAGTAAAAGGATTAAAAGTTGAATTTCCTGAAGATGGATCTTATACAATGAGTATAGATGTAGAGGGGATTTTATTTTCACCAGTTCCACCTGAAACAGTTTCTTTTGATATCCTAGTAGGTGACGCTTATGCACAACCAGTTACATTACCAGATAATGAAGAAAATGGTGGTTGTCTAATAGCTACTGCAGCATTTGGTTCAGAATTAGCACCACAAGTACAACAATTAAGAGAACTTAGAGATAATACTATTTTATCAACAGAGTCTGGA
>SPKZ01012416.1_pt1 | contig 21914 bp, 21 predicted proteins | sample 2456571 | NCBI WGS metagenome assembly SPKZ01 (sample SAMN11192286, study PRJNA482655) | marine metagenome | biome: ENVO:00000447; feature: ENVO:00000244|ENVO:00000211|ENVO:00000569|ENVO:00002023; material: ENVO:00002151; isolation source: ocean water from marine abyssalpelagic zone ... | reverse complement strand
ATAATTATTGAAGAAAAAGACGCTCAAATAAAAACACAAAGTGATGTAGATACACTTGTCAATTCACAAGCAATAAAAGCATTGGATATAAAGATTTTTTATTATGAAGAGCAAATAGAGTTGTTAGACTTATATGCTAAGATTAAGTAGAATAAAAAGGTAAAATAAAACGCTTTTGCGTTTTATTTATTGTCTAGTAAACTTAAATAATATTCGATTTCACTTTCATTTAAAATCTTAATAATATTGGTAGAGCCAGGCATTCCAACTGGATATCCAACTGTTGCTACATAAGGTCCTTTTTTATCTAATAAACCTTTTGATTCTAAAGAAGCTAACATTTTCGCTAACATTTTTGAAGATTTTCCTTCTTTAATTGTAGCAATTGGGTTAACACCCCAAGAAATAGCTAAAGAAGTCAATACTCTTTTTTTATGTGAGAAAGCATAAAGAGGAGTTCTTGGTCGGTATCTTGACATTCTTAAAGCACTTTGTCCAGAAGAAGTAAGTGCTAAAATTCCTTTGGCATGAATATCATCTGCTAATTTCGTAGCTGTTGCTTGAATAACATCAAAATGATCTAAATAATCCATTTTATACTGTTTTTCATAATTATATATTTCTTCTGTTTTTCTAATAATATTACTCATAGTCTCAACAACATTAACAGGATCATCTCCAATAGCACTCTCTTCCGAAAGCATAACAACATCCGTGCCATCTAAAACAGCATTAGCAACATCTGAAATTTCTGCTCGTGTTGCTCTTTCATTTGTTGTCATTGATAATAACATTTGAGTTGCTGTAATAACAGGTTTAGAAACAGCATTTCCTTTTTTAATTAGTGTCTTTTGAATAGTAGGTACATCGTAATAAGGAACTTCAATACCTAAATCTCCCCTAGCAACCATAAGTCCATCACTTGCTTCTAAAATTTCATCAATATTTTCAACTGCATCAAATTTTTCAATTTTTGCAATTAATTTCCCATTGTAACCATTTAATAGTTTACGTGCCTGCAGCATATCTTCTTTATTTTGTACAAAAGAAATTGCAAAATAATCAACTTTATTTTCAACTCCCCAAGCAATATCAATTTTATCTTTGGCAGTAATTACATCAATATCAATAATAGTATTAGGAAAGTTAATTCCTTTTCTTGAACCCAATGTTCCATTGTTTTCGATGTTTGCAACGATTTTTTCACCCGTTTGTACTACTTTAGCTCTAATAGTTCCATCGTATAAATAAATAAACTCATTTACTTTTACTTTGTCTAATAAATCAGGGTAGTTTAATGAAACAACATATTCATTTGATGATTTTTGGAAACCAACAATATCTTCTTTTACAAAAGTGATGGTATCGCCTTTTAAAAGGCTGAAGTTTTCTTTAATATCTCCAATTCTAACTTTTGGTCCTGAGATATCTTGTAATATTCCAACAACAGTATCACAATTTTTCATTGCAGTTCTGATATTTGCTAGGGTTTGAGAATGATACTCGTGAGTTCCATGAGAGAAATTTAATCTAAACATGTTTGCACCTGCTTTAATTAATCCCTCAATTATTTCAACTGTATCACTTTTTGGTCCTAGTGTTGCTAGTATTTTAGTTTTTTTTGACATTTATTTTCCTTAATATTTATTCAAAAATTAATAATTACTTTTGTTTTTACTATGGCATATTTATAAAAACTTCTCTTGTTTTGTAGAATTCTTTGCAAATGTGCCAGTAAAACAAATTTATAAAGTAAGAACATTTTAAAATTTGATATGACATTATAACAAATTTTACTTACATCTTGATTACATATCTTTTGTGATAAAATACTTTATGATTAAATTTAGTGAATATTTCCATTCTTGGCTCTATGATAAAGACGGTTATTACGGCTCTTATAAAACAATTGGAAAAGAAGGAGATTTTTATACTTCAGTTTCTACTTCTTCTTTTTTTGGTGGTGCAATTGCTTTAGATATTATAAAAACAATAAAAGAAGGACGATTAGATAAAAATTCTTCTATTGTTGAAATTGGTGCACACCATGGTTATTTGTTAGCAGATATTATTCAATTTATTTATACTCTGGAGCCTAAATTATTAGATACCTTAAACTTTGTTATTGTTGAACGTTTCGATACTTTGCAAGAACAGCAAAAAAAATACCTAGAAGAATCTTTTAATAAAACGATCAAACTATCTTTTTGTAAAGATATTAAAGAGCTCAAGCTCCCAAGTGCTTATATTCTTGCGAATGAGATATTCGATGCTTTTGCCTGTGAATTAGTCTTCACAAAAGATAAGATTTTACAGCAAGCTTTCGTAAAAGATCACAAAATACATTTTATAACATGTAAAAATAAAGCGTTAATAGAACATTGTAAAAAATATAATATTACAAAAGGTGAAGTTTGTTTGACTTATGAAGATTTTATAAATACCTTAAATCAGAATATTAAGCACTATGACTTTCTCACTTTTGATTATGGAGATAAACACATAAGAAATGATTTTTCATCTCGTATTTATAAAAAACATGAAGTTCATCCTCTTTTTGAAGAGAATATAAAATTAAATAACTTCTACAAAAAAAGTGACTTAACTTATGATGTACATTTTAATCATTTAATCAATTTATTTTCCAAAGATTCTTCTTGCGAAACAGAATTTAAAACACAAATGAAAGCACTTATTGATTTTGGAATCTTGGATTTATTAGAAATGCTTAAAGAGCATACAAATGACGACGTTTATTTACGTGAAGTGCAAAAAGTAAAAACACTTATAGAACCAACTGGGATGGGAGATAGATTTAAGATGTTAAAAGTATCTAAATATTCTTAAATCTTTTATTTTATTTCTAAGTTCTCATACTCTTCATCAGTAAAAATACGCGATACGGTAATAAACTGATATCCTAAATCAATCTCAAGAGAAAAAGAATTTCCAAAAGCGGTTTCTTTTCTTACATCTACTGTAATATGAGAATGTTTAAAATACTCAAATTGATCTTTGTCTATAAAAAATTCTATCCCACAAATCTCACCTAGTTTTACATTTCGTGAGGGTACATGAAAATCACTCTTAGCATAACACATAGGTGCAGTTCCATCACAGCAACCACCACTTTGATTAAATACTAAATCAGTATTTTCTTCTTTTAATTTTTCAATTACAAGAGCTGCTGCTTCTGTAACATCTAATCGTGAAGTAAACATAATTTATCCTTTTATTTAGTTTAGCAAAAAAAATGCATAGAATAAATTCTATGCATTTAAATATTTTCTTTAAGTCTAAAAGAAACCAAGTGCATCTTTAGAATAAGACGTTAAAATATTTTTAGTATGTCTGTAAGAATTTAACATCATCATATGTGTTTCACGCCCAATTCCTGATTTTTTATATCCCCCAAAAGAAGCATGAGATGGATATAAATGATAACAATTCACCCAAACTCTTCCAGCCTCAATTCCTCTTGAGAATTTATGCAATTGATGAGCATCTCTTGACCAAACACCAGACCCCAATCCATAAATAGTATCATTTGCAATTTCAAGCGCTTCATCTTCTGTTTTAAACGTAGTAACTGCTAAAACTGGTCCAAAAATTTCTTCTTGGAAGATTCTCATTTTATTATGACCTTTAAAAATTGTAGGTTGAATATAATTACCATTGGGATGGGTTTTATTATCATAAGCTTCACCTCCAATTAATAACTCAGCCCCTTCTTCTTTTCCAATTTTAATATAAGAAAGAATTTTTTCTTGTTGCGCTTTTGAACATTGAGCTCCCATTTTTGTTGTAGTATCCAGTGGGTTTTCCATAGTAATTGCTTCAATTCGTTCTAAACATCTTTTCATAAAAGGTTCATAAATTGATTCTTGAATTAAAGCACGTGAAGGAGCAGTACACACTTCTCCTGAGTTAAAGGCAAACAGTACTAACCCTTCAATTGCTTTATCAAAAAATGCATCATCTTTATCCATAATTGATTCTAAAAAGATATTGGGTGATTTTCCACCAAGTTCCAGTGTTGAAGGAATAATATTTTCTGTTGCATATTGCATAATTAATTGCCCCGTAGAAGTCTCACCTGTAAATCCTACTTTTTTGATATCAGGATGTGTGCTCAAGTGTTTACCAATTTTTCCACCCGCACCATTAATAATATTAACCAAACCAGCAGGTAATATATCTTGAATAGTTTCCATTAACATTAATATTGACATAGGAGTGGATGAAGCAGGTTTTAAAACTACCGCATTTCCAGCAGCTAAAGCAGGTGCAATTTTCCATGCAGCCATAAGTAAAGGAAAATTCCATGGAATAATTTGAGCAACTACACCTAAGGGCTCATATACTTCTTGAGAAATAGTATTTTCATCTAAATCACTTACAGAGCCACTCTCACCACGAATTACTGAAGCAAAATATCTAAAATGATCCACAACCAAAGGTACATCAGCAGCCAACGTTTCTCTTATTGCTTTACCATTGTCCAAGGTATCAGCAATTGCCAGATTTTCTAAATTGGCTTCAATTGCATCTGCAATTTTATTAAGCATTGTTGATCGCTCAACTACCGTGCTGTGTTTATACGATTCAAAAGCTTTTACTCCAGCTGCAACTGCTAAATCAACATCTGCTTCATTTGATCTTGGAATTCTAGTTAATACTTCTCCATCAACAGGAGAAATATTGTCAAAATATTCTCCACTTAAGGGAGCCACCCATTCTCCTCCGATAAAGTTTTCGAATTGTTCTTTGTATTGTGGTTTAGTATATACCATTTGTAATCCTTTAATTTTTTGTATATGACAGCTTACATTTATTTTATAGCATGAATATAGCCGCAATATAGCGTGAATATAGCATTTAATATTATCTGGATTAAGTCCTATAATAGCGTGAACATAGCATCTATATTTTAATTAAAATCGAAAAAAAATGTTAAATATTTATGTTACAATCAAACATGAAAACATTTCTGTATACCTTTAATAACAATAATCTAAACAATTTAATTCCTTATAAAAAGTTCAAAGATGAAAAGAATATTTTAGTACAAATTTTTTGTGGCCATAAAGGAAGTACTTTACAACTTATTTCATCTGCTATAAAAGAAAATATTCCTCAAGCTATTTGCATAGGGACCACCACAGATGGAGAAATATCAAATAAAAGAATTTCTACTCTTAAAACTATAATTGCTATTTCGGTATTTAAACATACTCATATAAAAGGTCATTTTCTTGAAGAAGTGGGAAGTACTGATACTGGTTTTAAAATAGCCAAAACATTAAAAACTAATAATACAAAACTTATTATTACTTTTACTGATGGGATTTATACAAATGCAGAAGATTATTTAAAAGGAATAGAACTTTTTGACAAACACTTAATGGTTTGTGGAGGGATGGCAGGAGATAATGGAGTTTTTAAAAAAACGCATGTATGTTTAGGTGATAAAATGATTTCAAAAGGAGTTGTTGCCGTATCTTTAAACTCAGATATATTGGAAGTAAAAAATGCACATAAGTTTGATTGGTTGCCAATTGGAATTGAGCATAGAATTGATAAAGTAGTGGGTAACCGTATTTACGAAATAGGAGGTATGAGCGCCAAAGCATTTTACGAAAAATACCTTGGAGATTCTTTTGCACAAACAGAATATCCTTTAATTGTAAAACGAAAAGGAATAAATATTGCACGTGCAGTACTTACTACTTATGATGATGGTTCTTTGGGTTGTGCGGGGAACTTGTATGAAGGGGATATGGTACACCTAGGGTTTGCAAATGCTGAAATGCTGATGCAGAATCCCATTGAATACCTTGAGCATATTAATACGTTTAAAGCAGAAACAATTTTTATTTATTCTTGCATGGCAAGGCGAAGATATATGCCAAATTTAATTAAAATAGAGACTGAACCCTTTGCAAGAATTGCTACAACTGCTGGTTTTTTTACGTATGCAGAGTTTTATCATAATAATGACCACAATGAACTTTTAAATCAAACATTAACGCTCGTTGCCCTTACGGAAAATCAAAATATAGAAACCATGAATGTGAGCCCTCTTAAAAGAAAAATGGGTCTTAATCAAAGTGCTTTTATGAACACAACTAAATCTCTCACCTCTTTAATTCAACAAAGCACCAAAGATTATAAAGAACAATCTTTTAAATTACAAGAAGAGAAAAACTATTCACAACACTTACTTAAATCACAAAAACAATTTTTGCGTCATGCTGTACATGAGACAAATACTCCATTAAGTGTTATTATGTCTAATATTGAGCTTTTTGAGATGGAAAATGGAAAAAATAAATATTTAAAAAATATTGAAGTTGCCATGAAAAATATCTTTTCAATTTATGATGATTTGTCCTATTTGGTTAAAAAAGATCAAATAGAATATAAAAAACATCCTATTGATTTAGTTGATTATATAAGAGCTCGCAGTGATTTTTTTGAAGAAGTTGCGAATAAAAACAATTCAAACTTTATATTTACAGCTCAAAACCCTAGCATGTTTATTTATTTTAATGAAACAAAACTTCAACGAATAATTGATAATAACCTAACAAATGCTATAAAGTATTCTTACGAAAATGAAGATATCAAGCTCACATTAACAGAAGAAAAAAACACATACACGTTTTTAGTTTCATCTTATTCAAGACAAATAATTCATCCAGAAAAAATATTTGAAGAATATTACAGAGAAGAAAAATCACAAGAAGGGTTTGGTTTAGGATTAAATTTAGTTAAACGAATTTGTGATGAAGAAAATGTAGAGATACATCTAAAATCAAATGAATTTCAAACTTCATTTGCTTATGTATTTAAAAAAGGCGAACAATGAAAATACTCTTATTAGAAGATGACATTATGTTAAATGAGGCTATTAAACAGTATTTAGAAACCATAGGGCATGCGATACATTCAGTAAAAGAAGGAAATCACTGCCTTGATGTTTTAGAAAAAGAACGTTTTGATTTACTTATTTTAGATATTAATGTACCCAATATTGATGGTTTGTCTATTTTAGAAAAACTGCATGAAGAAAAAAGAATGGTACCCACTATTTTTATTTCAGCTTTAATTGATATAGAAGATATTAGCAGAGCATTTGATATAGGCTGTCATGATTATTTAAAAAAACCTTTTCATTTAAAAGAATTAAATATTAGAATTAATAAAATTCTTCAAACCAGACAAGTACCTATGCATCACAAAAGATTATCACGATCCTATAGTTTTGATAATGAAACAATGACTTTATATTTTGATAATGAACCAAAGATATTACCAAAAAGACAGGTACAAATCATTCAATTATTAAGTAATAATAGATCTCTTGTTGTTAATTACGATATGTTTAGAGATTATGTTTGGGACGATGATTTTATTGATAATGCCACTATTAGAGCAGAAGTAAACCGCGTAAAAAAAGTTCTGAAAGAAGATTTTATTATCAATATTAGAGGTATAGGTTATATGGTTGAGAGACCAAAATAAATCAAGGAGTAATTTTTCTCACCTTTTAAGTATAAAACTTTAGCATTCTGTCTTTATTAAAAAAGACAAAAAATATTTTGCTATTTTAGAAAGAATATTTTATTCTTCTTAATCTTCAAATTATCATCCTTACTTATCTCATAATAATTTAAATAATCACATTTGCGAACTTTTGTTCATTAAGCGAACTTTAATTTTATCCATGTTACTATTTTCGTACAAATGTTCGTAAAATAGTAAAAGGCTTAAAATGATGTATTCTTCAATTCCTTATATGCAAATTCGTGGAGGAAGTTCAAAAGGTATTTTTTTTAACAAAAAAGATTTACCAATAGATGAGAAAGAAAGAAATGAGATTATTTTAAGCATAGTAGGACGAGATAAAAATCAAATAGATGGTTTAGGTGGGGGAAATCCACTTACATCAAAAGTTGCTATTGTTTCAAAATCTACAAAAATAAATTGTGATATTGACTATTTATTTATTCAAGTTGTTCTTGGTGAAAATAAAGTAGATACATCTCCTAATTGTGGGAATATCCTATCCGGGGTAGGTGCTTTTTGTATAGAAGAAGGTTTAATTAAAGCCCAAGATAAAGAGACTTGTATTGTAATTAATATGATAAATAGTAATACACTTTGTGAACTTATAATACAAACACCAAATAAAAAACTAAGTTTTGAAGGATCAGCTAGTATTGATGGAGTAGAAGGAAGTAGCTCTCCTATTATTTGCAATTATCAAAATATTGCAGGTTCGCTTTGTGGTTCTTTATTTCCTACGGGGAAGAAAATAGATGTAATTAATGGCATTGAAGTCACTTGTATTGATAATGGAATGCCTGTTGTTTTAATCAAAGCTACTTCTTTTGGAAAAACTGCTTATGAGTCATGTGATGAATTAGAACAAGATTTAGAATTTAAAAAAAAACTAGAAAAACTTAGATTAGAAGCAGGAAAAATGATGAACTTAGGAGACGTAAGTTCTAAGGTCATTCCTAAAATGACCTTATTATCAAAAGCAAAAAACAAAGGACATATAAATACTAGAACCTTTATTCCTCATGCTTGCCACAGTGCTATTGGTGTTTTAGGTGCAGTTTCAGTAGCCAGTGCTTGTTTATTTGAGCAATGCATTACAAAAGACTTTGTGAATACATCAAAAGAATTAGTACAAAAAATATCTGTAGAACATCCTTCTGGTGAGTTCAGTGTTGAACTTACTTGTATAGAAAAAAACAATGAATTAGAAATAACAAAAGCTGGTTTATTACGAACAGCAAGAATAATTAGTAAGGGTATATGCTACCCCCATAGAGAAATTTTACAGTAAAAAAGGAAATAATTTTGGAAAAAAAAACTTGTTTAGCACCTATTAGGAATACAAAAATACCCAAGTATAAAACAATGAAAAATGCATGTGATGCACATTGCCATGTTTTTGGGCCAAGAGAGATATTCCCTTATTCTCAAAAAGCAAGTTATTGGCCACCTGATACCTCAGAAGAACAATTAAGAAAAATGCACGATACTATTGGTATACAACGAGCTGTTTTAGTACAAGCATCTTGTCATGGCACCGATAATAGCGCGATGCTTGATGCTATATCTAAAAATCCTGCAAGATATAAGGGTGTTTGTATTGCAGATGGCAGTTTTACCAAAGAAGATTTCAAATATTTAGATGACAACGGAGTTAAAGGTGTTCGTTTTAATTTTGTACAGCATTTAGGCGGAGCTCCTGATTTAATAATGATGGAAGAAGTCATTAAAAAAGTCATTCCTTTAGGCTGGCACTTAGTTATACATGTCAATGCGGAAGATATTATTACTTATGCTGATTTTTTTGAAAAATTTGACTTACCTATTATTGTAGATCATATGGGAAGAGTGCCAACGAATAAAGGAGTTGAACAAAAAGCCTATCAAATTCTTTGTGAATTTATGAAAAAACCCAATTGGTGGGTTAAGATTTCTGGTGCTGAAAGAATAGCTGTTAGTCCTCCTTTTTATGATGCAATTGTTTATGCTCAAGGCTTAGTTGCTATTGCATCTGATAGAATTCTTTGGGGGACAGATTGCCCCCATCCAAATATAAAAGAACATATGCCAAATGATGCCGATTTATTAGATTTATTTCCTTTAATGGTGCCAGATCTTAAATTACAAAAACAAATACTTGTTGATAATCCAGCAAGACTTTATGGATGGGAGAACTAAAAATGTTAAGAGAACAAGTACTGGGAGTTGCTGTTAAACAAATCAACAGAGCCCCTAAGAAACAAATTGAAAGATTAGAAACACTTGGAAGCGCAACAGTTCATGAAGCCCAAAAAAGAGTAGGACAATTAGAACCTAGCTTAAAGCCTGTTTTTCAAGGCGCTAGAATTGCAGGTTCTGCAATTACTGTTTTATTACAACCAGGGGATAACTGGATGTTACATGTTGCTATGGAACTAGCACAGCCTGGTGATATTATTATTGCTTCTTGTACCACTTCAAATACAGATGGTTTTTTTGGGGATTTACTTGCATCTTCTGCTCTTGCACAAGGTGTAAAAGGTTTAATTATTGAAGGTGGAGTTAGAGATACAAGAGATTTAAAAGAGATGAACTTTCCTGTTTGGTCAAAAGCAATTTCTATTAGAGGAACTGTTAAAAATACTCTGGGCTCTGTAAATGTTCCTATTATTTGTGCAGGACAGCAAATCAATCCAGGTGATATAGTAATTGCTGATGATGGAATTTGTGTAGTTCCTTATGAAAACGCAAAAATTGTAGCTGATGCAGGAGAAAAAAGAGAAACTTATGAGAGTGAAAAAAGAGAAGAGTTTGATAAGGGTGTTTTAGGTTTAGATTTATACAAAATGAGAGAACCTTTAAAAAAAGCAGGGTTTAAATATTTTGAAACAAATGAAGATTTAAAGAATAGCATTTAAAAGCAACACCTTTCTTTCTTTAGGATTTTGTTACTTTTAATTGGAATTTATTTCCAATGTTAAAAAGTAAACATTAATAAAGTGGTCCCTTTAAAAATGGGATATTTTTCAAGGAGAAATATATGATTATTGATTGTCATGGACATTATACAACAGCGCCAAAAGAATTAACAGATTATAGAGATAAACAAAAAAATGATTTAAAAAACGATCCATTAATTAAACACTTAAAAGGTGAGATTAATATAACAGATGAGCAATTGAAAGAAAGTATTGTAAATAATCAACTAAAACTTCAAACCCAAAGAGGAAGTGATTTAACAATCTTTTCTCCAAGAGCTAGCAGAATGGAACACCATATAGGTAACTTATCCACAAGTATTGCATGGACAGAACATTGTAATGATTTAATAGGAAGAATTGTGGGACTTTTCCCTAAAAACTTTGTAGGTGTTGCCCAACTTCCTCAATCCCAAGGAGAAAGTTTAGAAGCTAGTATTAAAGAGTTAGAAAGATGTGTTAATGACTTAGGTTTTATTGGCTTGAATTTAAATCCAGATCCTTCAGGCGGATATTTTAATGATGTTCCACCCTTAGATGATAAATATTGGTATCCTTTATATGAAAAAATGGTTGAACTTGAAGTGCCTGCTATGATTCATGTAAGTGGCTGTTGTAATGATACTTTTCATGCTACCTCATCTTATTATTTAGGTGCAGATACCACAGCTTTTACTCAACTATTTATGAGCAAAACTCTTTTTAAAGATTTTCCAAGTTTAAAATTTATCATTCCACACGGCGGTGGAGCAGTTCCTTATCATTGGGGTAGATATAGAGGATTTACTGATATGTTAGCCTTAGATCATATAGATAAAATTATAGAAAACAATATCTATTTTGATACCTGTGTTTACCATCAAGAAGGCATTGATTTACTAGTAGATGTAGTTCCTACAAAAAACATTTTATTTGCTTCTGAAATGATTGGAGCTGTACGTGGAATTGATCCACAAACGGGACATTATTTTGATGATACAAAAAGGTATATCACAGATGCTAAAATCTCTGATGAAAAAAAGAAAATGATTTTTGAAGATAATATTAGGACAGTATTTCCAAGAATTAATGCCCATATTAAAAAATACTGTAAATAAGAAAGGTTTTAAATGAGAGATTATGATGATATTCCAGGTACCTATGTTTTTGATATAGCAATGTCACAAAAAGGTTATGCCTTAAATAAATTTTGTGAAACATTAAACAGAGAAGAAGGAAGAAAGCAGTTTTTAAATAATCAAGATGAATATTTAAAAACGTTTAATATGAGCAAGGAACAAATCCAAGCAGTTAAAGACAGAGATATTAACCAAATGTTATCTCTTGGAGGAAATATTTATTATGTGTTTAAAATCGCGGCTGTTTTAGGACATTCAATGCAAGCAGTAGGAGCAATGATGTCAGAAGAAGGTTTTTCAGAGAAAGATTTTCAAGAAATGATGATAAATGGCGGTCGTTCAATAGAAGGAAATCGCTCAAAGAAGGAGAATAAAAATGGCTAAAATTATTGGAGGTCTTGGGACTTCTCATATTCCAACGATTGGAAAAGTAATTGATAACAATGAAATGCATGGGCCTTATTGGGAACCTTTCATAAAAGGAATACAACCTGCACGTGACTGGATGAAAAAGAATAAACCCGATGTTTGCATTATTATCTACAACGACCATGGTTCAAATTTTTCTTTAAAAGATGTTATTCCTTTTGGAATTGGAATGGGTGAAAAGTTTTTGCCTGCTGATGAAGGATATGGAAGAAGACAAGTTCCCACATGTGAAGGGCACCCTGCTTTGTCTGCTCATATTGCAGAATCTTTAATATTTGATGAATTTGATATTGTTTTATCCAATGAATTAGATGTTGACCACGGATTAACTGTGCCTTTATCCATTATGTATGATCAACCAAAAGCCTGGCCCTGTAAAGTGATTCCTATTTATGTAGGAGTGGTGCAATACCCACAACCTCGTGGAAACAGATGTTACAACTTAGGAAAAGCCATACGAAAAGCAGTCGATTCTTTTCCCGAAGATATAAATATTGCCATTTTAGGAACAGGTGGATTATCCCATCAACTTCAAGGTCAAAGAGCTGGTTTAATAAATCAAGATTATGACAAAAAATGGTTAGATGGTTTTGTAAATACACCCTTAATTACAAAAGATATTTCTCATACTGAGCTTATAAGAGAAGCTGGTAGTGAGGGAATTGAAGCCATTATGTGGTTAGTAATGAGAGGTGCTATGGATGAAGAAGTAGTAGAAACTTATAGATTCATGCATACACCCGTTTCAAATACGAACTATAGTTTAATCATTCTAGAAAATAAAAAGGAGAAATAATATGAAAATATGTGTTATTGGTAATGGTGCTTTTGGAAAAAAACATCTGGACGCTTTAAAATGTATAGACGATGTAGAAGTTGTCTGTTTAGTGGGTGCAAGAGAAGAAAGTACTAAAAAAGTGGCAAAAGATTTTGATGTTCCTTTTTACACTACTTCTTTAGAAGAAGCATTAAAAATGGATTTTGATGCAGCTATTATTGCAAGTCCTACACAAATACATGCACAACAAGCAATTGCTGTAATGGAAGCAGGAAAACATGTCATGGTAGAAATCCCAATGGCCGATTCACTAGAAGATGCACAAGCTATTGTAGATACTCAAAAAAGAACCGGAATGGTGGCTATGGCTGGTCATACAAGAAGATTTAATCCTTCTCACCAGTATATACATACTAAAATACAAAAGGGCGAATTAAGTATCCAACAAATGGATGTTCAAACCTATTTCTTTAGACGTACAAATACGAATGCTTTAGGAGAAAAGCGTTCATGGACTGATCATTTATTATGGCATCACGCTTGCCATACGGTTGATTTATTTGCTTACCAAACAGGGGAAGAAATCACACAAGTACAAGCTATGCAAGGCCCAATTCATAAAGAACTAGGTATTTCTTTGGATATGAGTATAGGTTTGAAAACAGCCTCAGGAAAACTATGTACCTTGTCTCTTTCTTTTAATAATGATGGGCCCTTTGGCACGTTTTTTAGATATATCTGTGATAAAGGAACTTATTTGGCAAGATACGATGATTTATTTAATGGGAAAGATGAGCAAATTGATGTCTCTAAAATAGCTGTTTCAATGAATGGTATTGAATTGCAAGACAGAGAATTTATAACAGCGATTAAAGAAAAACGTGAGCCAAATGCCAGTGTGCAACAAGCTCTTGCGGCAATGAAGATCTTAGACTTATGTGAAAAAGAATTACAAAAGTAATTTAACAAAAAAAGGATAGAAAATGAAAAATGTATTAACAAAAAGCGCTATTTTATTAGCAAGTTCTCTTATTTTAACAGGTTCATTATTTGCAAAAGAAAAGGTTGAAGTATTAACTGTGCATCACTTTTTAAGTCCTAAAGCTCCTGCTCATACTAAATTATTAATGCCATGGGCTAAAAAAATAGAAGAAATGTCAAAGGGAAGAATTAAAATTGAACTTTTCCCTTCAATGTCTATGGGTGGAAAACCAAATGAGTTGTATAAACAAGCTAGAAATGGTTCAGCTGATATTGTATGGACAGTTGCAGGTTACACTCCAGGAGTTTTCCCAAGAACTGAAGTTTATGAATTACCAACAGTTCATAGAGGTTCTTCTTTAGCAACATCTATAGCAATTAGAGAAAATTTTGATTTAATTAAAGATGATTTTAAAAAAATTAAACCTTTATTAATTCATACTCATGCAGGAAATGCTTTACATATGGTTGATAAAAGAGTTAGAAATGTATCTGATTTAAAAGGTATGAAATTAAGAACTCCTTCAAGGGTTGGAGCTTGGTTAATTGAAGAACTAGGAGCAGAACCAGTTGGAATGCCAATGCCTGGTTTCCCTCAAGCACTTTCAAAAGGAGCTGTTGATGGTGGATTAATTCCTTTTGAAGTTTTTCCTCCCTTTAAGTTCCATCAATTAACTGAGTTTTCTGCCCAAGGTGCAAATGGGGATAGATTTGGTACATCAGTATTTTTATTATTAATGAACAAAGATAGATTTAGCTCTTTAGATAAAGACTTGCAAGATTTAATTGAAGAAAGTTTCAATATGGATATGGTTAAAAAAATTGGTCAAGTTTGGATGGATGTTGAAAAACCAGGTATGAAAATGCAAGCAGCTTCAAAAAACTCTGAAATAGCAAGATATGATGCAAAAACAATGGCGCAATTTGATGCAGCTGGACAAAAAGTTGTAGAGAGATGGATTAAAGAAGTATCCAAAAAGGTATTGATGGTGATATGTTAGTTAAAAAAGCGAGAGAAGCTATTATAAGAAATAGTAAATAAAAGGTAAATAATGGAAGCTTTATTAAGAAAAGCCTGCCTTTGGTGGGTTTATTTAGCAGGGGTACTACTATTATTAATAGTACTCGTAACTGTTATTAATATCTCTGCTTTTGGTTTAGACAAGATAGCAAGAATGTATGGTTCTAATGTAGCAGCACTACCAGGATATGAAGATTTTGTACGCTTAATAATTGGCTGTATTGCTTTAATGTTTTTCCCTTGGGCGCAAGCTGAAAGAGGTCATATTGCAGTAGATTTTTTTGCTAACAATTTTTCTTCTGCTTGGCAAAAAAATCTTGATATTTTATGGTTAAGTTTAACCTTGATTTTAGTTATATTTTTAGGAATTTTAATGTTTTTAGGACTACTTGAATCTAGAGATGATGGAGCATTATCAAGTATTTTAGGCTGGATTGAATGGCCTTTTTATATACCTGGTGTACTTTCACTAATTTTATGGGCACTAGTACTTGCCTTTCAGATATTTATTAATAAAGGAGAAAAACTAAATGATTGAAAAAGAACTCATTGGACTTGCAGGAATCATACTGTTTTTTATTTTATTAATACTTAAAGCAAGAGTTGCTTTTGCCATGATATTTGTAGGAATTACAGGAACCTTTGCCCTGTCCTTATCCGTATCATATATTAGATTTGAACCTTATATTTTACAATATAAAAGTCTTTTATGGGAGAACTTAGCTTCTTATGAACTTTCAGTAATACCTTTATTTATTTTAATGGGTGCTTTGGCATCTCAGACAAAACTAGCGCAAGATCTTTTTGTAGGAATGAATGCAATTTTGGGACGCTTTCGTGGGGGACTTTGTATAACAGCTATTGGTTCTTGTGCTGGCTTTGGAGCCGTCTCTGGATCATCTTTAGCAACTGCTTCTACTATGGGAAAAATTGCTTATCCTGAGCTTAAGAAACTTGGTTATTCCCCAAGGTTAGCAACAGGGACATTAGCAGCAGGAGGAACCTTAGGTATTTTAATTCCTCCTTCAGTCGCTTTAATTTTATATGCAATTGTAGTTGAAGCTTCAATTATAGAGATGTTTCAAGCTGCAATTTTACCAGCTGCTATTGCCGTTTCATTTTTTATTCTAGTAATTATGATTCAAGTGAAATTAAAACCAGAATTAGCACCTTTAGGGCCAAAACTTACAAAAGAGGAAAGAAATACAGCTCTTTTACGTTTAATTCCTGTAGTTGTAACCTTTGGTTCAATTATTTTAGGACTTGGTCTTGGTCTCTTTACACCAACCCCAGCAGCTGCTGCTGGAGTATTTATTATAGGTGTTTATGGATTATTTTTAAGAGTGAAAAATGGTAAAGGTGAAGGTTTAACTTTTGTTAGATTAAAAGATTCTTTAGTTGAGACTGCAACAACAAGTGCTATGTTATATTTTATTTTATTTGGAGCTGAAGTTTTAAAAGGTTTCTTTTCACGTTCAGGTTTACCCCAAGGCATAGCAGAATGGGCGATGACTATTCAAGTTAGTCCTTGGTTAGTATTAATTGGAATTTTAGTTATATTTATTATTCTTGGTTTCTTTATGGATTCAATGGCAATGATTTTAGTTGTTATTCCTTTTATATGGCCTGTGTTAATAAATATTAATGGAGGAGAGTATGTTACTGCTTCTTCTTCTGCTTTTGGAATGAATTTAGACGAGTTAAAAATATGGTTTGGGATTTTGTCACTTATAGTAATTGAGTTAGGACTAATAACTCCACCCGTTGGATTAAATGTATTTATAATTTCTAAAATAGCAACTGATGTTCCAATGATAGAAACCTTTAAAGGTGTAATGCCCTTTTTTGGTGTAGAAATTATTAGAATTGCTATTTTATTAATGGCTCCGTGGCTTGTTTTAATAGTACCGCGCATGATGGCAGGATAAATAAAAATAGTGAATTTAAACTGTTTTTTACGTTTTAAGTAAATGTTTTGGTAAGGAATTTAACTTGTCATTTAGAAATTAATTTTTAGGAGAAAAAAATGAGTAATATTGTACATCCAACAGGGCTTTTTGATAATAGCCCAAGAGAGTATAAACATATAACAGCTCTTCCTTTAGCAGCTGCAATGGGTGCGGAAATAAGAGGCGTAGATTTAAGTAATGTTAGTGATGAAGCTTTTACAGAAATTGAAAATGCGCTTTATAGACATAAATTAATATTTTTTAGAGAACAAGATATTTCTTTTACTGATCATGAAAATTTAACACTAAGACTTGGTGAATTTGGAACAGATGCATATACAAAAGGTGTTGTAGGACATGAAAACATTCAGCCTGTTATAAAAGAAGCAACAACTACAACAAAAATGGTATTTGGTTCAGGATGGCACACCGATTCTGCTTTTTTACAACGTCCACCTTCTATTGCTTTAAATTATGGAAAAGACATGCCTCCTTATGGAGGAGATACTATGTTCACGAATACAGTATTAGCCTACAATAGTTTAACACCTGCTATGCAAAAAATGTTAGCTCCTTTAAAAGTTTGGATGAGTGCAAAAAAAGTAGTTTCTGCTATGCAAGCTGAAAAAGCAGCCAAACAAGGTAGTGAAATCACAAAACTTGGAAATATTGAATTAGATGTTGATACCCAACAAATGATTAAAGGTTCTTACCATCCTATAATAAGAACCCACCCAGTAACAGGAGAAAAATCTCTTTATGTTGATGGTACATATGCTAATGGCATTGAAGGAATGAGCGAAGATGAAGCTATGCCAATTATTAATTTCTTGGCAAAATTCATTACACAAGAATCTTTTACCTGTAGATTAAGATGGCAGAGCAAAACATTTATTATGTGGGACAATAGAATTTGTTTACATCAAGCTTTTAATGATTATGAAGGTTATAGACGTGAAATGTATAGGGCTACGGTTCTTGGCGAAAAACCACAGTAAGGAAGAAGAATGGAAGATTTATTTAATAAAAAACTAGATTCTAAAACTTATAGTGATATAGAATGGAAAGCAAGAGTAGATTTAGCACTTGCTTATCGTTTGGTAGATTATTATGGATGGACTACCCAGGTTTATAATCATATTTCATTAAGAATTCCAGGTACTGATCATATTTTAATCAATGCTTTTGGTTTAATGTACAGCGAAATCAAACCTTCTAATTTAGTAAAAATAGATTTAGATGGCAATAAAGTTGATGACAGTCCTTATCCTGTAAATAAAGCAGGTTTTGTTATTCATTCCGCAATTCATAAAGCAAGGCACGATTTAAATTGTGTTATGCACACGCATAATCCAGATACCCAAGCTGTATCTGCATTAAAATGTGGTTTTATTCCTTTAATGCAAGAAGCCTATCAATTTCATGAAAGAATTGGATACCACAAGTTTGAAGGTATTGTTTTAGATGAAAGTGAACAAGACCGTCTTGTAGGAGCGATGGGTACAACTAATCATAGTTTAATGCTTCATAATCATGGAGTAATAACAACAGGTGCTAGTGTGGCATGGGCATTTGTGAGAATGTACCAATTAATTCAAGGCTGTATGGTACAAATAAAAGCCATGAGTACGGGAGAAGAAATTATTCAAGCCTCAAAAGAAGCCATGATTAAAACACGGCATCAATTTGAAAGTGGAGAAGCACAAGCGGGCGCTGAAGTTAGACTTCCTGAATGGCCAGCATATTACAGAATGATGAAAAGAATTGACCCAAATTGGGATACATAAGCAAATATTTAGGAGAAAATAATGGAAAATAAAAAAACACAAGTTGCTATTATAGGAGCTGGTCCTTCTGGTTTGTTATTGGGTTTATTACTAGATAAACAAGGAATAGATAATATCATTTTAGAACGTGTTACAGGAGATTATGTTTTAGGAAGAATTAGAGCAGGTGTTTTGGAACAAGGTTTTGCTAAATTGGTTAGAGAAGCAGGTGCTTCTAAAAGAATGGATGAAGAAGGTGAAGTTCACGACAGTGTTGAATTTGCTTTTAATGATGAAAGAATAGAACTTAAATTAAAAGAATTAACCGGTGAAAGCGTTATTGTATATGGACAAGTTGATATTACGAAAGATATGATGAAAGTAAGAGAAGAAAAAGGCCTAGAAACTGTTTATGAAGCAAGTAAGGTACAACCGCACGATGTTAAAACAGATGCTCCTTATATTACCTATACAAAAGATGGAAAAGAATTCACCCTAGCGTGTGATTATATTGCTGGTTGTGATGGTTTCCATGGAATTTCTAGAAAAAGCATTCCCAATGATGTTAAAACAGAATACGAAAAAGTTTATCCTTTTGGTTGGTTAGGTTTAATGGCTGATGTAAAACCAATTAACACACATCTAATTTATGCTAAAAATGATAGAGGTTTTGCCCTAGCTTCTATGAGATCAAAAACAAGATCAAGATATTATATACAAGTTCCACTTGATGATAAAATTGAAGACTGGAGTGATGATGCTTTTTGGGAAGAGTTCGAAAAAAGGATGCCAAAAAGTGCAAGAAAGAATTTAGTAAAAGGCCCTAGTATTGAAAAAAGCATAGTGCCTACGCGTTCTTTTATTTGTGAACCCTTACAATATGGAAATCTTTTTTTATTAGGTGATGCTGGACATATAGTACCTCCTACAGGAGCAAAAGGTCTGAATCTAGCTGCTTCTGATGTATCTACCTTATATAAGATATTGACAAGAGTCTATAAAGAAGGGGATAAAAAATGCATAGAACAATATTCAGCAATAGCGCTTCGAAGAATTTGGAATGGAGTTAGATTTTCTTGGTGGATGACAGACTTATTGCATAATTTCGATGAAAATAAAGATGCTTTTGACAAAAAAATGGAAGAATCTGAACTTAAATATTTTCTTAATTCAGATGCGGGAAAACAAGTAATTGCAGAACAATATGTAGGTCTTCCTTATGAGGATTTGAAATAAGTTTTTAAAAGCTTGTTTTACCTATACTTACAAAAAAGCTAAGAGGAGATAAATATTGCTAAAAAATATCAATCAAGGTGTATTATACATGCTTATTTCTGCTGTATGCCTTGCTTTAATGGGCGCTTTTGCCAAAGTACTTGCTTCCTCTATGCCAAGTATTGAAATAGTTTTTTTTAGAAATATTATTGGTGTTTTTTTAATAAGTTTAACTTTTTTAAAAAAACCTCTTAAACAAGTAGGTGGAAAACCATGGCTTTTGTTTTTCAGAGCAGCTATTGGTTTATTGGCTATGCTTTCTTTTTTCTACAACCTTGCTAATATCTCCTTAGTTGAGGCCATCACTTATTCTAGGATGTCACCTATATTTACGGCTATCTTTGCACTATGGTTTTTAAGAGAAAAAATTGGGAAAAAGGGATGGTTGGCTATTTTTATAGGTTTTATTGGTATGTTATTCGTAATGCAACCAGAGGGGTTATTTTTTGAAAAGACTCATCTTTTTGGGCTTTTGAATGCTGTTTGTGCTGCATTAGCATTTACAAGTATAAGAGAACTCAAAAAATATTATGATACAAGAAGCATTGTATTAAGTTTTATGGCTATGGGAGTTATTATTCCTTTTTTAGCCATGGGTATTTCTCCTTATTATAAAAGTGATATCTTCTTTTTTATGATGGGAGAATTTATTCTTCCCACTCCTAATCAATGGATATATTTATTAGGAATTGGAATCACTGCTTCATTAGGCCAAATTTATATGACAAAAGCATATGGAGCAAGTAAAGCGGGGCTTGTAGCAGCAGCAGGATACTCAGTTATTATCTTTTCTTTACTTATTGGGCTTATTTTAGGAGATTCTTTACCTAATATATTGGGTTTTATTGGTATTATTACAATAATTAGTGGTGGAGTCTTAATTGCAAAAGAAAAAAATTAAATGTTAAAGTTGGAAACTATGAAAAATGAAACTGAAAATAAAGATATTGTCACTGCGTTTATTAAAGGACTTAATGTAATTAAAGCCTTTAGTTATGAGAATACAAGCATGACTCTATCTGATGTTGCAAAAAAAGTTGATATTACAAGAGCCAGTGCCAGACGTTTATTATTAACATTAGAGTCTTTAGGTTATGTACATCAAGATGGAACATTTTTTTCTCTAACTCCTAAAATTATAGATTTAGGTTATAGTTATTTTGCATCTTTACCATGGACAGACTTAGCACATAAAAATATGAAACATGTAGTAGATGCCTGCAAATTATCTTGTTCAATCTCTATTTTGGATGATTCTAATATTATTTGTATAATGAGAATTCCTGCTACTAGAATTTTAAATGAAGGAATTCACGTAGGGACTAGATTACCAGCACTTTATACCTCAACAGGAAGATTATTCATGGCACATATGGATGATGAAAGTCTAAATAAATATATAAAAGATTCCGTTTTTGTTAAACATACCCAAAAAAGCATTATTGACCCCAAAGTATTATTAGCAAAAATAAGAAAAGACAGGAATAATCCTTATCAAATGGTAGAAGAAGAACTAGAAGATGGTTTATTATCTATTGCTGTTCCTATTTATGGAAGAGAGAATAAATTAATAGGGGCTATGAATATTGGCTCTCATATGAGTTATAAAAATACCCAAGACATTGAAAAAAATGTTCTTCCTATGTTAATTAAAGCAGCAAAAGAGACTTCAGAAGCTATTATTCTTTTACAGCACTAATATTTAATTTTAGAATAAAGCTGTTTTATACTAAGTCATCATATGAAAAATAAATATTTCATATCCTTTTACACATAATCAAGTAAGCTTTTTTACCTACTTAATTATAAGATACTATGAGGAGAACAAGGGTCTTTGAACATAAGGACTAAATTCCCAAGGAATTGCAACAAGTATCAAGATACAGGCCAAGGTAAAATAAATCATTAGTGTTTTGAATTTATTTTTATCCCCTTGGATTCTTTTTGCTTTAAACGAACCTACTGTTATTAAAACAACAGCAATAAGCATTAACAATGAGTGTTCAATAGAAAAATATCTTACTTCTAAATTACTCATTGAGCCTTTCATATCTGCAAAAAACATAGAAGT
>SPKZ01013199.1_pt1 | contig 21923 bp, 23 predicted proteins | sample 2456571 | NCBI WGS metagenome assembly SPKZ01 (sample SAMN11192286, study PRJNA482655) | marine metagenome | biome: ENVO:00000447; feature: ENVO:00000244|ENVO:00000211|ENVO:00000569|ENVO:00002023; material: ENVO:00002151; isolation source: ocean water from marine abyssalpelagic zone ... | reverse complement strand
TATTTGCGCGTTACATAAAAATACCGCAGTTTGAATTTCCTTGGGCTGTGCATGAACGTTTATGGGCAATTAAATACCTTATTTTATTGGCGCTATTTGCTTTGTCGATGGAGTCGCTATCACTAGCTGAACAGTTTGCTGAAATAGAGCCTTTTAAGACCACTTTCTTATTAAAATTTGATCGTGAATGGCCATTTATACTGTATGCCAGCGCTTTACTGATTATTAATATTTTTAATCGCAAGTTCTTCTGTCGTTATTTATGCCCGCTTGGGGCGGCGTTATCTACCAGTAACAGCATTCGTTTATTCAGCTGGTTAAGACGTCGTCCAGAATGTGGTCAGCCATGTAAAACCTGTGCCAAAGAATGTGAAATTCAAGCAATCAACCCTGATGGTGAAATCAATATGCGGGAATGCCATTACTGTCTTGATTGCCAAGTAACCTATTTTAATGAAGAAAAATGTCCGCCATTGAAAAAGTTAGCGCGTAAAAAAGCACGTTTCTCTAAAGACAATAAAGAAACAGCAATTGAAATAACCGAAGTAGCTTAATTGATTACTTAATCAAGTGAGCTAAATAAAATATTTAACTAATTTAAAAGTTTATTAAAAGTGGAGAAAACCAATGAGTAAAGAAGAATTAACTGTAATTAATGACTCCAATGACGTGAAATTGGAAGATGAAAGTCGCCGTAAGTTTTTCGGTAAAACTGCACTAATCGGCGCAGGCGCTATAGCGGCACCAATGAGTGCTGCTATGTTCACCTCAATGGCACAAGCAAAATCGAGTAAAACGGCTAATTCACCGCATGTAGCTCCTGGCGAATTAGATGAATACTACGGTTTCTGGTCTGGTGGTCACTCAGGCGAAATCCGTATTATGGGTGTTCCTTCAATGCGTGAATTAATGCGCATCCCTGTATTTAACCTTGATAACGCTACCGGTTACGGTTTAACCAATGAATCAAAAGAAATCTTAAATAGCGATTATGTTACCGGTGATTGTCATCATCCACACATGTCTATGACTGATGGCCATTACAATGGTAAATATGTTTTTATCAACGATAAAGCCAATACCCGTGTTGCCCGTATCCGTTGTGATGTAATGAAAACCGATAAAATTTTACATGTACCTAACATCCAAGCAGTTCATGGCTTACGCGTACAAAAAGTACCTTACACTAAGTACATTATTTGTAACGGTGAATTTGAAATCCCGATGAATAATGATGGTAAATCTGGCATGGAAGATGTTAGTACTTACCGTTCACTCTTTAACGTCATTAACGCTGAAACCATGGAAATGGCTTTCCAAGTTATGGTTGATGGTAACTTAGATAATACCGACGCTGATTTTGATGGAAAATATTTTGCTTCTACTTCATATAACTCAGAAATGGGTATGAATTTAGGTGAGATGATTTCTGCAGAACGTGATCATGTCGTTGTTTTCAGCCTTGCTCGTTGTGAAGCAGCGGTTAAAGCCGGTAAATTTAAAACGTATAATGGTAACAATGTGCCAGTTTTAGATGGCCGTAAAGGCTCTGAATTAACGCGTTATATTCCTATTCCAAAATCACCACACGGTATAAATGCCTCACCAGATGGTAAGTATTTTATGGTGAATGGTAAATTATCACCAACTGTATCAATTATTTCTATTAAAAAATTACCTGATTTATTTAACGATAAAATCAAGCCACGTGATGTTGTAATTGCTGAACCAGAGTTAGGTTTAGGACCATTACATACCGCTTTTGATGGCCGCGGTAACGCATATACAACGTTATTTCTTGATAGCCAAGTGGCAAAGTGGAACGTTGAAGATGCGATTAAAGCCCATAACGGTGAGAAAGTTAATTACCTTCGCCAAAAAATCGATGTGCATTATCAACCAGGACATAACCATACCTCACAAGGTGAATCACGTGATGCTGATGGCAAATGGTTAGTGGTATTATGTAAGTTCTCTAAAGATAGATTCTTACCTACTGGACCACTTAAACCAGAAAACGATCAATTGTTTGATATTTCTGGTGATGAAATGAAACTTGTACATGACGGTCCTACTTTCGCTGAACCACATGATTGTATTATGGTACATCGCAGTAAAATCAAAACTAAAAAGGTTTGGGAACGTGATGACCCTATGTTTGCCTCTACTGTAGCAAGGGCTAAAGCAGATGGCATTGACTTAATGAGTGACAATAAAGTTATTCGTAAGGGCAAAAACAAAGTTACCGTTTACATGACGTCAGTAGCACCAACCTACGGCTTAACTGAATTTAAAGTTAAATTAGGTGACGAAGTTACTGTCGTTATTACTAACCTTGATATAGTTGAAGATGTAACTCATGGTTTCTGTATGACTAACCATGGTGTGCAAATGGAAATTAGTCCGCAACAAACTGCCTCTATAACTTTTACGGCGAATAAACCAGGCGTACAATGGTATTACTGTAACTGGTTCTGTCACGCATTACACATGGAAATGCGTGGAAGAATGTTGGTTGAAGCTTAAGACCAAGTAAACAGACCGCGTGGAAATGCGTGATCGTATGTTAGTAGAAGCGTAGACTTTAATATAACAACAGTAAACTAAGTATATTCAAAGCCCGTTATTTTATAGCGGGCTTTTTTGTATCTGAAACTCAGTAAAACTGGTTCGGTCATGCAGTCGTACTAAATCAACAGGCTGATATAAGCAAAAGTGCGTGCCTTGCTTCTAATTGCAGTTTAATAATTACAATTTTAAGCCTGAAAATAAGCGATATATCGTGGTATAAAGAAAAAAATAAACCAAACCACGACATTACAAGTAATTTATCATTTTTATTACTCAATCCAGACCTTAAATGCAACTTATTTAATCGAGATCAATAGCCATAACAGTAAAAATGCTATGCTGCCTGCAGTTACCCTTTTCAAGAAGAATTGTTTTGTTAGTCTTCAAAAAAATACTTTTCCTATTATTTTTTTTCGCCAGCTTTTATGGCCAACAAATAAACGCGCAAGAAATTCAATTATCGCCCAATGATGATTTACAGAAAGTACTCGATAATAGCCAAGACGGTGATGTAATTACTTTAGGCCCCGGCAGTTATTTCGGTAACTTCATTATCTCTAAACAAGTAACATTACGCGGTGCTACTTTAAAGGCAGGTAAAGGCGAAGCCATTATTAACGCTCAAGGTAAAGGTCATGCTTTACGGTTAAAAAATTCAAAAATCACTATAGAAAACCTCAATATTATTAACTGGGGTGATGATCTTACCGAGCAAACCTCTGGCATCTATTCTCATGATAAGGTCAACAATCAAAAAGCAACGGGCTTAGTGATTAAAAATAATACTTTAATTGGTGATGGTTTTGGCATCTGGCTTAATCATGTTACTGATGCCAAGGTGCTGAATAATCGTGTTAAAGGCAACTTAAACATACGCTCATCCGATAGAGGCAATGGCATTCAAGTGGCCAATGTCACTCATAGTCATATTTTTAATAATGAAGTCAGTGAAACACGTGACGGTGTTTATGTTATTTCCAGTCAAAACAATCTCATTGAAAAAAATACCATGCACCATTTACGCTACGGTATTCATTATATGTATTCTTACGATAATACCGTCAAAGACAATACTGCTTATAACATCCGTGCCGGTTATGCGCTAATGAGTTCACGGCGTTTAACCATTACTGGCAATAAAACTACCGACAGTGAAGATTACGGCTTTCTGCTTAACTTTATTACTCAATCTACTTTTACTAATAATCATATTAAAAACGTTTGGACCAAACCCGAAAACAAGGTATTAGGCCGCGATGGTAAAGGTTTGTTTGTTTATAACTCGGGTTACAACACCCTCACAGGCAATATCATTGATACCGCAGAAATAGGCATTCACCTCACTGCCGGCTCAGAAAATATCAAAATATATGGCAATAGTTTTATTAATAATCCAACGCAAGTGAAATACGTTTCCAATAAAAAACAAGAATGGAGCAAAGACGGTCGTGGTAATTATTGGAGTAATTATTTAGGTTGGGATATGGACAATAATGGTGTTGGCGATACTATTTTTGAACCCAATGATGGCATTGATAAACTGGTTTGGCAGTACCCCGAAATGAAGATGATCATGGACAGTCCAGCCATTTTAATTTTACGTTGGGTGCAAAGGCAATTCCCCGTGCTTAAACCACCGGGCGTTAAAGATAGTCACCCGTTAATGTTGCCTCATTTTGCTCAAAAAAACCTAGATGAAAATGACAAAAACACATCACTGGCAAACAATGCAACGCCGATGAGTTTGAAGGAAGAACAATTATGAATACACCGTTAGTCTCACTGGTTGAGGCAGGAAAAAGTTATGGCTCGTTAGATGCTTTACAGTCGATGACCATGAGTTTAAATGAAGGTGAAGTGCTCGGTTTATTTGGTCATAATGGTGCCGGTAAAACCACCATGATGAAGCTTATTTTAGGTGTTATTTCACCAAGTCGCGGAAAAGTTGAAGTCATGGGCATGGCTCCTGACTCAAAAGAGGCTTGGCACTGTCGCAGTAAGGTAGGTTATTTACCTGAAAATGTCAGCTTTTATGAGCAACTCACCGGTTTGGAAGTACTCACTTATTTAGCCAAACTCAAAGGATTTACACGTAATGGGGCTAAAAAACAAGTTACTGATTTGCTTGAGCAAGTTGGCATTACCCATGCGATGAAAAGACAAGTTAAAACCTATTCAAAAGGTATGCGCCAACGTCTAGGGTTAGCACAAGCTTTTATTGGTCAGCCGAAGTTATTATTATTGGATGAACCCACCGTAGGTTTAGATCCTATGGCAACCCGTGATTTCTATAAAACAGTCGACCAGCTGAAATCAAACGGCTCTAGCATTATTTTGTGTTCACATGTTTTACCCGGTGTTGAGCAGCATATTGACCGAGCAATGATAATGTCGACCGGGCAATTACTGGCCATGGGCACCTTAAAAGAATTACGCCAACAAGCGGCCTTACCCGTAGCCATAAAACCATCTGGCTTAAACGGCTCAGTGGCAAATGACAGTAAACTCAATGGTTTTTTAACGGGCAATTGTCCACATACGCTAATGGTACCCGAGCAGGAAAAACTCACCGTATTGAGGCAGTTACTAAGCCATGATGGTTTAGATGATTTGCATGTAGAAACCGCTAATTTAGAACAAGTTTATCAGCACTTTTTAACCTTACATGAAACTACTCGGCAAGAACAAGGAGTACAAGGCTAATGAGACAAATACTTACTGTTGCAAATAAAGAATTTCATGATGGTTTAAGAAACCGTTGGTTAATTTCTATCACCCTTATTTTTGCTCTACTGTCTATTGGTCTGACTTACTTTGGTTCTGCCGCCTCAGGTGCAGTAGGCGTTGCCTCGCTATCAACCACAGTGGCCAGTTTAGCCAGTTTGGCGGTATTCATTATTCCATTAATTGCCTTATTGCTAAGTTACGATAGTTTTGTTGGTGAGCAAGAAAGTGGCACCTTGTTGTTATTACTCACTTATCCGTTAAGCAAAAGCCAATTATTACTGGGTAAATTTATTGGCCAAGGCAGCATTATCGCCCTAGCCACTCTATTAGGCTTTGGCGCTTCAGCAGTATTACTCTATTTTCAAACAGGGGATATCGACATAATCAGCAGCTTTTCGTTGTTTATTTTTAGTGCTATTTTATTAGGGTTAAGTTTTACCGCCATTTCTTATTTAATTAGTCTTTCTGTAAGTGAGAAGTCTAAAGCTGCCGGTTTTGCTTTGATCACTTGGTTTTTATTCGCCTTAGCCTTTGATCTGGCTTTATTAGCTTTACTGGTTGGCGTTGAAGATGGTATTTCACAACAAGGCTTAACCCAGTTAATGATGCTTAATCCTGCTGATATCTTTCGTTTAGTTAATCTCGCCGGACTTGATAGCAGTGATGTTAATGGCGCCTTAAGTGTGGCCATTAATGCCAGTTTACCGCAAGAACAGTTAATTGCCGCTTTATTGGCTTGGGTTGTACTGCCCTTGACCCTAGCCATTTTTATTTTCAAAAGGAAGAAACTTTAATGCCTACCATTTCCAAAACGCTTGCGCTGATATTTTGCTTAGCCACGTCCTTAACTATGCTATCCGCCTGTTCAGATAAAGCCGCTCAGCAAAAAACTATTCACCAAGCAGTCGCCATGGAAAGCAGTGATGAATGCCATTTATGCGGCATGTTAATCACTCATTTTGACGGCCCAAAAGGCGAAGTATTCAGGAAAGAGCAAGGTGATAAAGTTTTCAAGTTTTGCTCAACTCGGGACATGTTCAGCTACTACCTTGATCCAGAAAACACCCGCAATATCAGCCAAATATTAGTGCACGATATGAGCAAAATGCCTTGGGGCAGTGATAGCATAAATGATAAGCATTTTATTGATGCTAAAAAGGCTTGGTTTGTCACCGGATCAAAGAAAACTGGTGCTATGGGTAAAACTCTGGCTAGCTTTAGCTTGCAAAGCGATGCCCAAGCATTTGCTAAAGAGTTTGGTGGAAAATTTTTAAGTTTTGCCGATGTTAATTATGATGCTTTAATGTAGGCTTTCCTATTTGATTTGGTATTAATAAAGAACTTGCTAGGCTAAGATAAAGTTCTGTTATTTTATATTTGTCATCTTTACATGCTTAAATTACTTTCTATAACCCTGTTATTTACTCTTCTTAATGCTTGTTCGAGTGGGCACAATGTTGGCGTGGTTTATCATAACAGTTTTGATTTTTCACAAGTGAAAAATTACAGCTTATATAATCGAAATTCTGCTTTTACTGACAGCCAAAGTCTCATTGATATACGTCGGAATACGATTGAAATTGCCATAGAAGGTAACATGAGTAATAAAAAATTTAATTATGCTGAGCCAGAACAAGCTGATGTAATTGTGACCTATTATTTACTTAATGACATAGCCGAAGAGTACGAAAAATATAATGCGGTAGTACGGTTTTGTGTTCAATGTTTACGTGCCAATACTTGGCAAACTACTAACCAATATTCAAAAATCACCAAAGGAAGTCTAATTATAGATCTAGTAGATCCAAAAAAGAAGCGTTCAGTTTGGCGTAGTGTTTATCCGTTAAATATTGACGTTAAAGACAATAGTGCAGAGGTAAATGAAAAAATTCTACAGGCAGTAAGCTTAATGTTAGCGCTGTACCCTAAAAGCAAAGCTAATTAGTCGTTATGCGCACATTATTTAAATGGTTGCTTATTACCGTTGTTGTTTTAATGTTTTTTTTCATGGTGTTATTAGGTTTGGGTTATTTATTAAAAGAAAATGAAGAAGCAACTAATCAGTTAAAAATAAAATTAAACCAAGAGGCGCAACTTAAACAAGAAAAAGAAATATGGAAACAGGCACTTTTTCGAGTTAAACCGTCATCTTATCTAACGGAAAAACTAACCGTATTCGAACAATCACAGCAAAAAATAATCGCGAATAACGCTAGTTGTCAAACCCCAAAAGACTGTTTATTGGTGCATACTAATAGCCAAGCTTTAGGTTGTATTGTGGCAGTGAACTCAACAGGGGTCGCAATTTTATTAAAAACAGCGAATGAAGAAAAGGGTTCTAAAGTGCCCACTAATGACTGTCAGCAGGCATATTCACAGGAAACAGTATTAACCTTGTCTTGTAAAAATAATACTTGCGCGTTTGACCGTTAATAATTTAACCAAAAAACTATTCAAGGTGTTCTTCACTGTTTATAATGCCTTTCTTAAGTAAACAATTAAAATCAAGCAGAGAACAAAGCGTATATGAACTTTCCTTCTGATGAAACGGGTCAAGTATTAGCAGAAATGCAGCAAGCAGGCATTGATCTTAGCATCACTCATGATGTGGTTTTTTTTCATTTGTTTGAGCAACAAACTCAAGCACAAGCAATGGCTGACTTTGTTAAGCAAAATATAGCCAATGTTAACGTAAGTGTGCATGCCGATGAAACGCCTAATGTTTGGGACGTTGATTGCACCGTAAAAATGGTACCAAGCCATGAAGCGGTAGTAAAACAAGAAGCTGATTTTGAACAATTGGCAATTAAATTTTCTGGTTATAATGATGGTTGGGGAATAGAAGCTTAAACGATACTTGACTAAAATTCATACTGTCTTTTATCCTCAATAAATACAAAGCCTAGTTAATTATTGCTACTGAATCAATTGCGCTTTCTTTGTGCCCGCGACACGGTTGTTTATTTAATAAATCAAGTCGCTTTTTTAGTATTACTATTGTTATAAATGCAGGCGCTTCTTTTAAGTTAACGGGCATTATGGATCAGTGGCCTATTTCTCGCCTTGTTAGCAGAGTGGGGCATATCACCGTAGATCAACAAGACCGACGGGCAATCATTAAATTACTCAAAGACGTGCGTGCCTGCAAAAGAAAAAGATGATTATTTCTCCTGAAGGTACGCGCTCCCAATCAGGTAAAATAGATAACTTTGAACTAGGCACTAAAATTTTAGATGAAAAATTAAACCTTAAAGCCCAACCCGTGGTCATTAAAAGTATTTTAGCTATTTATAATGAATCAAAGGGCACGGTAAAAAGTGGGATCATTGAAATAGAAGCCTTACCCAACGGTATCTGTAAAAGAAGGATGGTATGAGCAAGTTCATCACGATATGAAGAGGGTTTTTGAACACTAATTATACCAATTATATTATTTTTCTTTATTCTATCTCTCAGTAATATTGAATGCGGGTAGTGATACTTTCCAATAAATGGCTGCTAACCTTAACAGCAATGCGCCTGAAATAGCCGTTATGGTAGCTTCATTTTCTGGCCAATCAAGTAAATGAAAGATCACAAATAAACCACCACCAAGCATGGCTGCTAGTGCATATATTTCTTTTTGTAAAATCATCGGAATAACATTACATAATACGTCACGGATCATTCCGCCCGCTACGCCGGTAATTATTCCCATTACAATCGCGACAGGTAATGGTGAGCCTAGTGCTAATGACTTTTGTGTACCTAATACAGCAAATAGTGCTAAACCTAACGCATCAGCAATAAGTAAAAACCGTTTAGGAATACGCTTTGGCTGACGAATTAGTACTATGGTGAGTAGCGCGGTGGTTAAAATAACATAAAGGTAAATAGGCTGAACAACCCAAAAAACTGGCGTTTGTAAAATAACATCACGAATTGTACCACCACCGACAGCGGTAACTGAGGCAAGTACGACAACGCCAAAGGGATCAAGTTTATACCGGCCAGCCATTAATGCCCCAGACAGGGAAAAAACGATAATGCCAAAAATATCTAGCCAGTATAAAAGTTCATTCATTATTAAACATGCCTATGCACTTGACTCAGGAAGAAGGATTTAATGTCTTTATTTTTTGTAGGTCGTACTTTAGTGCGACAAATTAGCACCAGTTGATGGTATTGTCGGAATAAATTCCGACCTACATTTGAGCCTGAGTAATCTACATAGGCACGTTATTAAAAAATATCGTTATTAGTGGGCACTTTTAGTCGTTACAACAGGTAGATCTGCTTTAAGCCAACCATTCATATCGCCAGTGAGATGGCGTAAATTTTCAAAACCATTTTCAGCTAATATTTGTTCAGCAATACCTGCACGTCGACCAGAGCGACAGTAAACTACCACAGTACTATTTTTATATTGAGACAATTGATTTAACTTTTCTGCAACGGTGTTATGACTAATATTAATTGCATTAACAAGATGACCATTTTGATACTCTTCCTTAGAGCGTACATCTAACACCACTATATTATGGTTTGGTGCTTTAAGTGCCGTTAATAATTCTTGCTGTGATATCTGTGGTGCTTCACCAGCAAATACCACAGTAGCAAACAAACTAAATGCTGAAATGATAAGGTTTTTAATGGTAAACATAATTGATCTCCAAAGGTAAATTAAAGTCGTTTGAGTATATTGACACCGTTATTTTACCTGACAGTGTTATTTTATACTAAGCACATGGCGCTACCAATAGCGCATTCTATTATATATTAGCAAAAGCTAATTCAAAACAAAAGGTGATAAAAATAATGAAAAATAAACTGATATAAATAATGCTTTTAATTTTATTACTCGCATGAATAATATCGGTAATTTGTGGTTGTCTGGCTAAGTCATTAAAACTTACTTTGCGAAGCTTTTGTTGTTCTTGGTTTTGATCATTATACAAAGCAACACCGCCGAGTTTAATTTCTAAATTCAAGGCTAATAGTAATAGGGCGATATTATTATCGAGTTGGAAAAAATGTTGTTTACTCAGGCGCCAAAAAAGCACGAAATTTTTCCCTACACTAGTAAAGAGTAATAACAAAGAGAAAATTCGCACAGGTAACCATTGCAGTAAATTAACCAAGCGTTTGCTATAAAAGCCAAAGTATTTATAGCTAATTAGTTTTGTATTCCAACAATAGTGCATTTCAAGTAACAGTCGGTAGCTTATAGCAGTTAAAGGTCCACCAATAAGAAAGATAACAGCAACCACGTAACCTTGTTGTAGCGTACGTAATAATTGCATTTCAATACTACTTTTACTTAGCCCTAAGCTAGATAATGGCTCAGTTTCTCTAAGTACCCACGGATTGAGGGTTTGTTTAGCAAAGTAGTTTTGTTTAGCAACCAAAGCTTGAGCAATTGTTTTATTTATCTGGGTTAAGCCAAATGAGCCAATCGCGATATAAAGCAACAAAGCTTGCCATAGCATATTAACTTCAATGAAGGCTTCGAATAAATAGAGAATAATAGCAATAGGTAATAAGGTCACTAGGATAGCAATTAAACCTGCAATAGATTGTTGCTGTGGGCTATTTTGAGCTTTGTTAACCTTGTCAGCTAATTTTCGACAATAGAATTGAAAAAACCGTAATGGCTCATGACGAATAAAATGACTAATAGTCGCCTTACCGCTTATTACTATTATTAATATTAATAGCTGATAGCTAAAAGAAGATAGGGTGATGAAATCAATCATTATTTTATCCATTAATCATTTACTTGATTCATTACTACATTGACTTATACATTAATTCAGGGTTTTACCTTTTAGGGCGTTAAGTATATTTAGCACTAACTGAGATGAATTAACTGATGCTGTTTCTAAGTATTCATCAAACGAAGTGGGTGATTCTATACCGGCAATATCAGATAAAGAGCGCACTATAACAAAAGGAACTTTAAATTGATGGCAGGTATGAGCAATAGCAGCGCCTTCCATTTCTACCGCGGCCATCGTGGGAAAGTTAGCGCGAGCTTTGGCAATATCATCTTCTTTAGTCATAAAAGTATCACCTGTAGTAATCAAGCCAAGCATGGCGTTGATGTTATTTAATTTTTTTATCCCGGCTTGTGCGGCGTTAATTAATGTTGGATGAGGAATATACGCGGCAGGGTTTGCTGGTAATTGACCTATTTCGTAACCAAAAGCAGTAACATCTACATCGTGGTATCTTACTTCTGAACTGACAACAATATCGCCTACTTTTAATGAAGGATCAAAGCCACCAGCTGAGCCAGTATTAACGACATAGTCTGGTTGAAATTTATCTATCAGTATTGCTGTTGCTAGTGCGGCAGCTACCTTGCCAATGCCTGACTGCACAATAACTACATCGCAGTTATCAATTTGTCCTTGATAAAAGTTATAACCCGCGTGAGTAATGGTTTCACAGTGAGAAAGTTTTGCTTTTAAAATAGCGACCTCGGGCTCCATGGCGCCAATAATACCTGCTTTCATGTTAATATCTTCTTTATTTTTTACTTAAATATGAAAGAATTATAACCTGACTTTAGCTAAAAATCTTTAGAAGACTGATTTGTTTTAATCAGGAAGTTAGCAATTGAAATGATGGCGTGAAGTTTGAACAATTACTGGAATGAGTTTATTGCAATCCCAGTGAATTTATCTGCGTGGGGGCTAACGTAATGGACTTGGGATTATAGTAGGGAATTAATAAAAACCAGCAGGTTGCTGGTTTTTATTAAAATGTTTGCTTATAAAGCTAATGAGGTAATGCAGTTAACGGTTGACCGGATAATTGCGGTGTCAATTGCGCTTGTGCTGCCGCAGGAGTTAAAGCGCCAGAGGTTTTTGAGCGAGCTTTTAGCATAGGCGCAGGAATTATTTTTCCTTTTATTTTAGGTTGTGGTGAGCGATTACCTAATAAACGAGAATTAATACAGGCTCTAATTTCATCTAGAGTGTAATTGGCTTTTACTTTAATGCGCAGGTGAGGAATGGTAGCTGCTTCTAAAGCGCCACTAACAAACCAGTCTTTTTTAATTTTATAACCCTTGCCCTGAGTATCAACTAAATCAATAGCCCCTAAAAGCTTCATGGTACTCCTATCACAAATAACAAAGTCTAAATATTTCCCTTCGGCATTTGTGACTGCACTTTGACTTGCTCGGTTAGAAATACCATTGCGAATAGTGACAATATCGGCTAATTTTACTCGGTTGATAATACGATATTTTGGTCCTACGGCTTGTTCAAGTAGGTTTTGGAAGTTTTTCTCTGCAGCAGTGAATACTGAAGGTTTACTATCAAAAGGAAAGGGAAAGCTGCTGTCATTTAAACGACTTGCCAACACACCCACAATAACAATTAGGCTAATTAAAGCAAATAAAACAAGTTCCATAAACATCTCCGGCAATTCAAATTCTTGACGCTTTACTCTTTATATAGAGTAAAGTATCTTACTTAAGCTTTATTAAGCATAATTTGTGCCAAAGACGGATATCTTCGAGGTTTTAGTTTCAAGTAGCGGGCTAAGTAATGCAGTAAGCTGTAAGAGTAGTACTTTGCCTATCAGCAAAGCTTTTCGTAACTCGTGACTCGTAATTCGCAACCAGTAATTACGCTGTTGGATATTTTTCTTTCAATGCCGCGTATAGCTGTTGTTGAAAGTCATCAGCACTGGCATCTAAGTTATTGACTAAATTGGCTAATACTTCATTATCTTCTTCGCCATGCCAAATTTTAATGTAGCTGCCATCTTTGTAGCCATGATCTTGACGGAAAAAGTTTAAAGTATTTTTGCCAACATATTGGCGGAATAATTCATTTAAGTCCATGTTCATTAATGACATACAGTCAGCTAATGCTTTAGCATCAAAGGCTTTATTGGTAACAGCAGCAGACGCTAAATTTTCTAAGGCGACTTTAAAATCATTTTCAGCGGTACCTTGATGCAATTCTTTCGCTAATTTTGCGGAAATACTGTCAACAGAATCACCCGTCATTAAGCGTAAACTTAAACCGAAGTGGAAAATATCAACTAATTCTAGTTGTACTTGAGCGATGTCAATTTCTTGGTGTTTCCACCATTTCCAACCATGGTGATCTAGCATTTCAGCACATTCTACCCAAATGGCGCGGTACCATTCGTAACCATTGTCACGCCATGTTTCACTTACGCGGCTGTTCATGGCATCTTGCATGGTTAGCATTTGATTGATTTGCTGTTGGGCAATAGATAGTGCTGTAGATAATTTTTCGCTCATTATATTCTCTGATAGTTAATCTTGACGAGGTTATTTTGCCTAAGCTTAGCGCTACTGACAAGTATTAGTGTAATTTGCTTTGATTAACTTTGACTAAATAGCTTTTTCCTCACCATGGCCCGATAATCTTTTGGCGTTAATGCCAGGCTTTGTTTAAATAGGCGAGCTAAATGTCCTTGATCATGATAGCCAACATGATAAGCAATTTCTTGAATAGACAAATTACTTGCGGCGAGTAAGTCCTTTGCCGTTTCAATACGTAATTGCTGCCAGTATTGGGTGGCACGCATACCCGTTGCTACCTTAAAACGACGAGAAAAAGAGCGTGGGCTTACGCCAAATTGCTGTGCTAATTCGGCCAAGCTCAGTTCGCTATTTAAGTTAGTGCGCAGCCAAAATTGAACTTGGGTAATTAATTCATCAGCATGCCTATCAACAGCCCCCTCAAGATAACGCTGCTCTTCATAAGGTTTTCGTATTTCATGAGAAAAATTACTTTCCACATTTTGCGCTGCCGCTCGGCCATAAGTTTGATTGATAATATGAACAATAATATCAGCTAAGGCATTTAAACTAGCAGCACAATATATACGTTCAGATTGGGTGATGAAAAAATCTGGTTTTAAGGCTACTTTCGGATAGTCACGCTGAAATTGCTCAACATAATGCCAATGAGTAGTGGCGCTATGGTTATCAAGCAGGCCGGATTCAGCCAAAAAACAAACGCCAGTACCCACGGCAAGTAAGGTTGCGCCATGTTGCCAGCAGTAATGAAGCCAAGCAATCAGCTTTTTGTGTTTTTTTAATACCGGTCTGGGGTTACGCCATAAACTAGGCACTAAAATAATATCTGGCACCGCTATCTGCTCTATGGGTAGTTCGTTTAATACTATATCAGGATAAAATGTTAAGCCGGCGCGAGAAGTAACTGCTTTACTTTCTTGACTAACTAGCTGGGTTGTTAGTGTTACTGCTGATTTATCATAGCGGCGAGCAAACGCTTCACCGGCTAATAACATCTCTAATGGCAAGGTTAGCCCTGTGGCTAATACATGTTGGTATATAACTAAACTTAACCGTAATTCGTTTTTTTTGACGGTAGACATAAGAAAATGTTTCTATTTTGATTATCTTTGGCCATTATGGCATATTTTATGGCTGTTTTTGCTTATTATTATATTACCCTTAGCTTTACACTAGCTATATTAGATTTATTACTCATTTTGTTAAATTAGGTTTTATCATGACTTCATCATTACCTGTAATTATTGGTATGGGTGGCATTAATGCTGCTGGCCGCACTTCGTTTCATCAAGGTTTTCGTCGTATTGTTATTGATAAAATAACTGCCGAAGCGCGCCAAGAAACGTTTGTGGGTTTGGCTAGCTTAATGAAATTGGTGTCTTATAAAGATGGCCAATTAGTTGATCAACAAGGTGATAAAATTATTGCCAGTGACATTGAAGCAAAGTTTGGTCAGCAAATTCTTGATGGTACCTTAATTAGAAAAATAGAAAAAAATCACTTTGATCCTGATGCGACTCATTGGTATCAAAAAATGCATGTTAGCCCTGTTAATGCGATTAATAATGGGAATATCTGTTTTGAATTACGCGCTAAAGAATTACCGCATCCATTACCTCATGCCTGGCTTGTTACTGACATTGGTGATGGCAGAGTAAGCGTTGAAATTCCTGAGAACTTAACTATCTCTCATGACGCATATCGTGACAACCCCATTAAAGCGGCAGGACAAATGCCGACTGGTTTTGACCCTGGCGCGCTTTATAAAAGCCATTTTCAGCCACGCGGTTTACAAGCCACTATTTTTGCGGCTACTGATGCTATTCGTTCAACTGGTATTGAATGGGATGCTATTTTAGATAAAATCTGCCCGGATCAAGTAGGCACTTACTCTGCGTCTATCGTAGGGCAAATGCAAGCTGAAGGCTTAGGCGGTTTGTTGAAAAGTCGTTTGTCGGGTTCTCGTGTTAGTACTAAGCAATTAGCACTAGGATTAAATACCATGTCGACGGATTTTATTAATGCTTATGTTACCGGAAATGTCGGTACCACTGTTACTTCTTCGGGCGCTTGTGCCACTTTTTTATATAACTTACGCTCAGCTGTGCTAGACATGAAAGCAGGCCGAGTTCGGGTTGCTATTGTCGGTAGCGCTGAAGCGCCAATTACCCCCGAAGTTATTGAAGGCTTTGGTAATATGAGCGCCTTAGCGAATGAAAAGGGTTTAAAAAGATTAGACAATACCGACCAGGTTGATCACCGTCGAACTAGTCGTCCGTTTGGCAATAACTGTGGTTTCACCATTGGTGAGTCTGCACAATTTGTGGTGTTAATGGATGATGCCCTTGTTATTGAAATGGGTGCGAAAGTAATGGCGTCAGTCGCCGATGTTTTTGTTAATGCAGATGGTTATAAAAAATCTATCACCGCTCCAGGTCCGGGTAATTATATCACCATGGCAAAATCGGTATCATTAGCGCAAAGTGTTTTGGGTAAAGAGTCACTACAACAGCGTAGTTTTATTTTGGCTCATGGCTCAAGTACACCGCAAAACCGTGTTACAGAGTCATTAATTTATGATCGCATAGCAACGAGCTTTGATATTGATAATTGGCCTGTTTCTGCAGCTAAAGCCTTTGTTGGTCACACCTTAGGCCCTGCTAGTGGCGATCAAATGGCCATGGCCTTAGGTGTTTTTAGTGACAACATAATGCCCGGCATTACCACCATAGATAAAATTGCTGATGATGTGCACAGTGACCGTTTAAACATTGCTACCGAGCATTGGCATTGTGGGGATATGGATATCGCTTTTATTAATTCGAAAGGTTTTGGTGGTAACAATGCTACTGCCGCGGTATTCTCAGCTAAAGTGACGGTAGCCATGATAACAAAACGTTATAGTGCACAAGTAATGGCTGAGTATCAGCAAAAACTAATACTAGTCGAGCAAGCACAAGAGGTTTATCGTCAACGCGCTAACCAAGGTGAGTTTGATATTATCTATAAATTTGGTGAGGGTTTACTCGATGAAGACGCTATTGAAATTAATAATGGCAGCCTAACTTTCGCTGAATTTAAACATGCCATTGACTTACCGACAGAAAACCCATTTTCTGATATGGTATAACTCTTGATATGGTATAACGCTGTGCGTTAGTCAATATAACGCAATAAAAAGCCAGCACTCATTTGAGGCTGGCTTTTAGTTTTTTTACCGAATGATTTTTATTACTGCGCTATTTTTACTCGAATTCTATTGTTGGCAATTCGGGTTTCATGTAAGGCAGAAATTGCCGCTTTCGCTTCCCTTTCAGTAGGCATTTCAACAAAAGCAAAGCCTTTTGATTTACCTGTTGCTTGGTCTAAAACTAAGTCACACTTAGTGACATAGCCATGAGTAGAGAATAAAGTACGGATCTCTTGTTCAGTGGTTGAACGTGAAAGGTTACGAACTAAAAGTTTCATAATGAGCCATGTGGTATATTATTGCGATCTGAATTGTCTCATATATTTGCAATAGACCAAGTAATATTATTTATTTATATTAAAAAACTATTTTTAATATAAATAAATTGATGAGAAGTCACCATAAACTGTTTACTTAACCCTCTATTACCTATATAGTTAAGCCGTTATTTACTCTCCTCTCGTTTATTTAACTGATTATCTCTAGTGATAGTCTATGTTTTGTCTTTCCCTTTCACAGTCAGTCATCACTCAATTTATTAAGCTAAAATTATTGTCTGAGTTATCGAGATATATTCTCGTATTGAGTTGATATTTATAAAAATATCTAAAATTTTTCACACAATAATATAGCTTTTCTTATTCATGCGTCTAACGCAAATTAAAAGAGTTTTATTATGTCTTATACATATAAAGGTATGATTTATTCAATTAAATCACCAGTAAGATCCATTTCAGTTAACAAACATAATATTGTTGTTACAGATCAAAATGGTTCGAAATTAATCAAGTTTACTAATGCAATCGATTCAAAACGTTTTTTAGCGTGGGTTTATCAAGTTTAGTTTGCTAGTGCCAGCGCCTAACCTACATTAGGCGCTTGTGTTCTTGGTCGCCACTCTGCCACCATTGCTGTTCACCGTCTTGTATATACTTTTTAGTTTTATCTTCGTTTTGTTTATCTTTTAACTGATAAATATCCCAAGTACCGAATAATCAGGGTTTACTATTTTTACACCAGCTTGGCTAGTGTGAACGTTGCCTTTAGGGGCGTTAAACCAACATGATAAGTCAGTCGGTAAAATAAAGTGTGCGTGCTTTGAGCTGAGTTATCAACTTTCTTGTCTAGGCTAGATAATTCAATGGTGATACCTATTTCACTATCTACCTTAATAACACGGCCAGAAACTATATTTTGCTTTAATTGTTCACCTTGCACATTAAAATAACTGTACAAAAAAACAGTAATTGAGCTATGCTTGAACTTACTCATTAAGAACTACTCAAACGTGGATCACTGTTGAAGTTATATATTGCTGAAAAACCCAGTTTAGGTCGTGCCATTGCCGCAGCATTGTCGCATACCTTGGCAAAGCCACATAAAAGCCATAAAACTCATATTGAACTTGCCAATGGTGATGTGGTTAGTTGGTGTGTTGGGCATATCCTCGCGCAAGCGGATCCAGAAGATTACGATGCCGCGTTAAAAAAATGGCATATGGAAACATTGCCGATAGTACCACAGCAATGGCAATTAAAACCTATTACCCGAACGCAATTAACAGTACTGAGGAAATTGGTCAAACAAGCTGATGAAATTATTCATGCTGGTGATCCTGCTCGTGTAACAATCAATCTATATAAGTTTGATGTCAGCTTTTTGTTATATAATTCAATACGTAAGTTTATCTCATCACTATATAAGTTTGACGCCTCCGCTAGGTTAAATACCTTGACAAAAACACCTTCCATTATTGACAAAAGCATACGAAAAAATAGTCAATTATTGACTGTGTTTGACAATTATCACTCCCTGTTAAACTAGGTTGAATACTCATGAAATTATTTATTGCAGAAAAACCTAGCTTAGCAAGAGCGATTGTTGACGTACTGCCTAAACCTCATAAAAAAAATGATGGTTATATAGAAGCGGGTAATGGCGATATCGTTACCTGGTGCATAGGGCATTTATTAGAACAAGCTCCACCTGAAGATTACGATGTTAAATATAAAAAATGGCTAGTAGAACACTTACCAATAATTCCTAAACAATGGAAATTAAAGCCCAAACCAAAAACACGAAAACAACTAACGGTTATAAAGAAGCTAATCAAACAAGCTGACACCATCGTAAATTCGGGTGATGTTGATCGTGAAGGGCAAATATTAGTTGATGAAGCGATTAGTTTTAGCGGTGCATCTAAAGCCAAAATAGATAATGCCTTAAGGTGCCTAATAACTGATATGAATTTTACCGCAGTTAAAAAGGCAGTAAATAACTTAAAACCGAATAAAAATTATATTCCTCTCGCTGTTTCAGCATTATCAAGAGCTAGAGCTGACTGGCTTTATGGTTTAAATATGACTCGACTTTGTACTTTACAGGGGCAAAAATCGGGCTATCAAGGCGTATTATCAATTGGTCGAGTACAAACCCCAATATTAGGTTTAGTGGTAAACCGCGATATTGAAATAGAAAACTTCATATCAAAGCCCTTTTATGAAGTACTTGCTCATATCTCTACAGCAAACGGTGAAAAATATCAGGGTAAATGGAAACCGAGTAAAGCTTGTGAACCTTATATGGATGAAGACAAACGTGTATTATCAAAAAAGCTAGCTGAAAACGTAGTCAATCGTATTAACGACCAACCGGCAACAGTTAAAAAGGTTACACAGGATAAAAAACAGCAAGTGGCACCATTACCTTTCAGTTTATCTGGCTTACAAATAGCAGCAGCTAAAGCTTTTGGCATGAGTGCAAAGCAAGTGCTAGATATATGTCAGCAACTTTATGAAAAGCACAAATTAATTACTTACCCTAGATCTGATTGCCAATACTTACCAACGGAGCATCTCAATGATGTACCTGCTGTAACGAATGCCATGAGTAACGTATCTGACAAATTAGCAAGTATGTTAAAAAATGCAGATTTAAATAAAAAAAATAGAGCCTGGAATGATAAAAAAGTAAGTGCGCATCATGCCATTATACCTACAGCTAAAAATAGACCAACTGGCGCACTATCAAATGATGAAGCTAAAATTTATGAAATAATTGCTCGCCAATATATTGCACAATTTTATCCAAACTTTGAATATATGGACAAACAAATAGACACTATTATTGATGGTGGTTTATTTATCAGTAAGCAAAAAGATATCATTAAAAACGGCTGGAAAGACTTATACCCTACCTCCAATAAGAGCAAAGAAAATTCAGAATTTTCAGCTATAAAATTACCCAATGTTATAGCGGGTGATTCAGTGCATTGTTTACACGGCGAGTTAGTAGAAAAAAACACTAGCCCACCAAAATATTTTACTGATGCAACGATATTAGGTGCCCTTACCGGTATCGCTCGTTATGTGACTAATACTGAAATAAAAAAGTTATTAAGAGATACTGACGGACTAGGCACAGAGGCCACACGTGCTGGTATTATAGAACTACTATTTAAGCGTCAATTTTTAGTAAGAAAAGGAAAAGATATAAGAGCCACGGAGATTGGAAAAAAACTAATCACCTCTTTACCTGCTCAAATTTCCCAACCTGATATGACAGCACTATGGGAATCACAGCTAGAGTCAATAAGCAGTCAAACACTGAACTATCAATCATTTATTAAAGGCGTAGAACAAAATTTACAACAACTTATTATTGAGGTTAAAGACATTGTTTTTACTGGATTACCACAATCAAATACCCCAAGAAAATTTACCAAAAAGCGTAGAAGTAGGAAGGTAAAACCTTAAGTAAAAGTAGAATAAAAGTTCTGCCTTATAAATTTAAAGTATTAACTATTTGAGGTTTATACCCATGATACTTCAAGATACGAGTTTCAGGGGGACTGAGCGATTCATGATCAAGAAAGATGTAATAAATAGACTCCAATAACTGGTAGGTGACCACTGATTAATTAAGGATTAACCTTATTCGAAAGCTGACGTTATCTTTTGAGCTACTAACGTCCACTTTGAGCCTAAGCGGTCATTGAACTTTTGTGAAACCATGAACATATTTAGGGTAATATTAACCGTAATTCGCTGCTCGCTTGTGTTGCATACATCGGTTGAACTTACAGCTCATAGTTGCCGTTGAAAAATAATTATTGTCGCATTTCAAAGTTGATACTAAGTGCTAATATCAGATATTTTTGACTGAAAACTATAATGAGGAAAATTAAATGAAATACCTCGCTCTATTTTATATTTATCAACAATAAAGTCTTGAATAGATTTTTTATCGCTTCTAGGTAAATCAGTATCCGCATAAAACATCTTACCTTGTTCTTCTAATTTAATAGGATCATATATATACCCATTAAATCGACTTATAAATTTAGACGAAATTACTGATTCATACCTTGGTGACTTATCATTGTTCAACAGCTCCATATAACCATTCGAGACTAAAAAAGCCCCATCAATAATGTTTTTATGTCTAAAAAACTCACTATCTGTAAAGTAATAACACTCTTTAGAGTTATCCATGTTTTTAGTATCTAAGACGTGCATTTTACCATATAGAGTGGTCGAAAATTGAGACAATTCTACACTTGGGGTCATGCCATTTGCTAAAATAAAGATGAAACAAAATTCACTTTCTGTTTTTTCTTTTTGAGATTTAAGTTGTTTTGCTGCCGATTTAATTATTCCTGACAAGCGATTTCTATAGCTTAATGCTTGAACACGCTCAAACACTTCATCATTTTCAAAATATTCTGCTCTTGTATTTACTAATTGCTCAGTATTCTTATTCTTACTTATGCTGCCACCCATAATAACTTGGGAATATCTTCATCAATAAACTAGACTTAATTTACCCTGATTAAATCTGGTGATTGTTATGCCTAAGCCTCGTTCACAACAAATTAGTTTATTGGATACGCCGTTTTATCACATTTGTAGCCGCACGGTACGAAAGGCATTTTTGTGTGGGGTAGACCAAGAAACGGGTGTCAGTTTTGAGCATAGACGCGTATGGATTGAACAGCGACTTTTTCAATTAGCGCAAGTCTTTGCCATTGATATTTGCGCACATGCTGTGATGCATAATCATTTACATCTGGTATTACATGTTGATAGTGAACGAGTAAAAACCTGGTCAACTGCACAGGTACTAGAACGTTGGCATCAGTTATTT
>SPKZ01009262.1_pt1 | contig 21926 bp, 20 predicted proteins | sample 2456571 | NCBI WGS metagenome assembly SPKZ01 (sample SAMN11192286, study PRJNA482655) | marine metagenome | biome: ENVO:00000447; feature: ENVO:00000244|ENVO:00000211|ENVO:00000569|ENVO:00002023; material: ENVO:00002151; isolation source: ocean water from marine abyssalpelagic zone ... | reverse complement strand
GCGTTAGCTTGAGGGGCTAATGATTTAGGTCGTGGGGGTTCAAGTCCCCCCAACCGCACCACTAAACTTATACAAATAGACATTTAAAGGCCGATTCGTGATGAATCGGCCTTTTTTCGTTTGGTTGCTAATTGGTTGCTAATTATTCTTGAGAAGGTTGGCGTTTTACTTTTAATTCACGTCAAAGTTATCATTTCAAACTTTTTAATAGACACATTTTCTACCTTCATTATTAGCCATTTGAAAAATCACTTGAGTCTTTATTTAGCTCTGCTGATTTGGGTTAGAGTCATCTTCAAACAAGAATTAGTAATAACTCAGGTTCGAGATACATCCCAAAACAAAAACATCAATAAACCCTTTCAGTTCTGGCGGTAATGTATCCTCAATAGATTTTCTTATGGTTCTGTCAACTTATTGCTGGTTCAGGAAAGTGTGAGATAATCCGAGAATAAAAATATCTATTCTGGTTATCGCTATCCCGCTCAGATCATTAGCCATGCAGTTTGGCTTTATCATAGGTTTACCCTAAGTTTTCGAGATATTGAAGAACTACTGGCAGCCAGAAGGATCACCGTCAGCTATGAAACCATTAGAAATTGGTGTCTAAAATTTGGTGCTATGTATTGTAATCAGATAAAGAAAAAACGTGGTCAACTCGGCGATACGTGGTATCTAGATGAGGTATTTATCAAGATAAATGGTGTACTGCATTATTGGTCACCAGCGGTGTGTTCATCAAGTCGAGCGATGATAAATACAGGAAGAAATCTATACTCAACGGGAATGATGCGTAAAGAACGGCCAGCTAAACAGCCTTTTTCCTTGTGGGGTGAAACATTTCGTCAGGCGGGTTATGAAACTTTTATTTCAGGTAAATGGCATCTTTCTGATAAAGAGTTAGAACGTAGTTTTGATATTGGGCAAGCAGTACTGAACACAGTAGGGATGACAAAAGATCACTACAAAGCTCCAATGGTCGATCTTGATTTAACAAGTCGAAAGATTTCGCAAGAATACCCATCTAAAAAGCATACAAGTGAATTGATTACAGATAAAGCAATTGATTATTTAAAAAGTAAAAAGGTAAGAAATGATAAACCTTTTTTAATGTATCTTGGTTATTTAGCGCCTCACGATCCACGTCAATCGCCACAAAACCTTCTTGATATGTATTCAAGTGATGATATTCCTTTACCTGACTCATTTTTAAGAAATCCAACAATTGACCACGGTGAACGAGTACGTGGTGAAGGGTTATTGTCTAGCCCTAGGAAAGTTAATGATGTGAAACAATTCATTGCTGAATATTATGCCATGATGACGCATTTAGATGCAGAAGTAGGACGGTTATTAAACGTTTTGGAAAATTCTCAATATGCAGATAATACCATTATTATTTTTACATCGGATCACGGTTTAGCAGTTGGCAAACATGCATTACTTGGCAAGCAGAATCAATACGAACATAGCATTAGAGCGCCTTTTATTATTGCAGGAAAAAATATAAAGAAAGGACGCAAAGCCAAAGGTGGATTTTATCTTAACAGCCTATTCCCAACTACGGCTGAATTAGCGGGTATTACTATTCCTAGCAATGTACAAGCGAAAAGCTTTGCTTCTTTGTTGAAAAACACTGATAAAAATGAGCCTCTTAATGAGTATATTTATGGTGCCTATCGCCATTATCAACGTATGGTAAGGTCAGTGCGTAGACTTCAAACTCATTTATTATCCTATAACGGGTGTAACACAATTATTCGACTTAAAAAAAGCCCCTAAAGAACTGCATAATGTGGTTTATAAACCTGAATTACAAAAAGCACTTGTGCATTTAAAAATACAGCTAAGTAAATTAATGGACGAATTAGACGATCTATTAGATTTTGATTCTCCAGAATCAAGCTATATCAAAGCAGGTTACCCAGGCAACCCTTATGATTGGAAAACATACAGATAAGTTAATGAAATAGGAGTGAATATAAATTATCTTTAGCCAAAGTAATAACTACAGTGGCTAGGTTAAACTGGCCACAAATATTTAGGTTTTCACCTAACAATTAGGTCCTTTTTTAGCTAAGCAGTTGTCATTAAGAACCGCCACTAGGCCATGTCAACTATACGCACTAAGTTAGCCATTTTGGCAACTATTGAACGACTGTTGATTAGCTCAAAGGAGACCCTCCTGACTACATTTCAAAGATTAACAGTTGCCACTTTTGCTGACATTTATTGGGTATTAAAAATCTGTCTCAAAAATACGGTTTTGTTGCCTTTATAAGGCATACAGCTATTAATATTTCTTTTCCGTTACTGACCATGTGCTTGTATTGATAATTCCCTAATCAATTTTCAGGTAAATTTCCAATTACCAAAGTTTTAAAAACTCACTTAAGTGACCGTTTTTGATGTTTTTATATATAGTATCTTCTAGCTTGTGTCTGAGGAATTTAAATGATTTTATAGCAATATTTATAGTGCCTTTTATACAGAGCCATTTTGAGTTGTTTGTTTTTTTATTTTATCTGTTAATAATTTAACATAGCCTATTTAAGAACAACCGTAAAGGTCCTTTATATATAAAAGTACATAAAATGTATTGACCTAGATTAATGTTAATGATTAAATCAGATAATAGTATTCAACAACCTAATCCAAATCGTTTAATTAAATTTTTATTTGATGAAATAAGAAATTAAACAGATGTTTTTAGGGTGTTTATTTAGGTTGTTTATTTAGGGTGATAATGAATGATAAACAAACATTTTGTTTTATTGCACAAGGCAGACAATACTTTTGTCTGCTGCAAGCAGTTACTCGCCGGAAGTTCAACCACTTTAGAAGACGTGGATGTAACAATGACTGTAGATATAACTGTTGGTCATAAAATTGCTAGACAAGCGATTACTGAGGGTGAAAAAGTGATTAAATATGTTGTATCTATTGGTTCAGCAACTAAAGATATTGCCTTTGGTGAGCACATTCACATGCACAATATGAAAAGTGATTATATTGCCAGTCATACGCGTCAAAGTAGGACAGGAGAATAAGGATGAAAGGTTATTTAAGAGCTGATGGCCGCAAAGGCATTCGCAATATTATTTTGGTCACCTACTTAGTTGAATGTGCACACCACGTTGCTAGAGCTATTGTGACTGATAGCTCTGATAACGTTCAGTTAATTGGTTTTCCCGGCTGTTATCCCAATGAATACTCCCTAAATATTATGGAAGGGCTTTGTACACATCCTAATGTCGCGGGTGTGCTAATTGTTTCGTTAGGTTGTGAAGGCTTTAACCGAGAACAACTGGCAAATACCATTCAAGCCAGTGCTCGGGCAGTAGATACTTTAGTTATTCAAAAATCAGGTGGTACCAGAAAAACAATTGCTGCCGGTTTATCGAGTGTAAATGAGTTACTCATTAGTGCTGAAAAGGCAGAATTAGTGCCGATGGATATCAGCGAATTGGTGGTTGGTACCATTTGTGGTGGCTCAGATGGCACCAGTGGTATTGGCGCTAACCCAGCAGTTGGCCATTGTTTTGATCAACTGGTTGAAGATGACGCGATTTGTATTTTTGAAGAAACTGGTGAGTTGATTGGCTGTGAACAAATCATGGCTGAACGAGCTATAACCCCTGAACTTGGTGAAGAAATCATGAAGTCGGTGGAAAAAGCTGAGCAATATTATACCAAAATGGGTTATGGAAGTTTTGCCCCAGGCAATGCGGAAGGGGGCTTAACCACCCAAGAAGAAAAATCAATGGGCGCTTATGCCAAATCAGGCAGTTCTAAAATACATGGCTTAATTAAACCGGGAGATATACCCAACCAAGGCGGTTTGTATTTAATGGATGTTGTCCCTGATGGTGAGCCAATGTTTGGCTTTCCAAATATTGTTGATAATGCTGAAATTGTCGAAATGATCGCTTCTGGCTGTCATCTAACATTGTTTACCACTGGCCGAGGCTCTGTTGTGGGCTCGGCAATTTCACCGGTTATTAAAGTCTGCGCAAATCCTGAAACGTATGACAACTTATCCGATGATATGGATATCAATGCTGGAAAAATTATCAAAGGTGAAGCTACGGTTGCCCAAGTGGGTGATGAAATATATCAACTCGTTAAGCAAGTTGCTCAAGGGCAGCAGACCAAGTCAGAAGAGTTAGGTCATCAAGAATTTGTTTTAACGTATAAGAAATTTGAAGCGATTGGCCCATCGTGTTTACCGACAGCAAGATAGTTGACTGAACTTTATAAAGAGAGATGTAATGTTTAAAAAACGACAAATAGGTAAAACCAACTTACAGGTTACTGAATTAGGTTTTGGCGCTGCGACCTTTGGTAATCTTTATCGTCCAATGCCTGATGGTGCCGCACAAGAAAGTATTACTAAAGCGATGGTTCTAGGGATTAATCAGTTTGACACTGCGCCTTATTATGGTTTTGGTTTAAGTGAACGTCGAGTCGGCGATGCGCTACGAAAATATGATTCAAGTGAGTATGTGCTATCAACCAAAGTTGGTCGTATTTTAGCGCCTTGTGGCAAAGCGGAAGATAAATATGGTTTTTGTTCTCCTATGCCATTTGAACCTGAATATGACTATTCATACGATGGCATTATGCGGTCATTTGAGCACAGCATTCAGCGGCTTGGCTTATCAAAAATTGATATCTTGTATATGCATGATATCGGTCGAGCAACCCATGGTGATGATCATGACAGATTATTTAAAATAGCGATGGAAGGTGGTTATGAAGCCATGGACGAATTACGTTCTCAAGGGCTCGTTTCCGCTATAGGTCTTGGTGTTAATGAATATGAAGTGTGTGAACAGGCGATGGACTACGGCCACTTTGATTGCTTTTTACTGGCTGGACGTTACACCTTGTTAGAGCAAAAAGCGTTAGAGACCTTTTTACCTAGATGCTTAAAAGAAAATAGTTCAATCATACTTGGCGGTCCTTATAATTCGGGTGTTTTAGCAACAGGTGTTCGTCGTGAAGGCGTAGTGCCACATTACAATTATCAGCCGGCCGATGAAGCCATCATAAATACGGTCACTAAAATTGAAGATGTTTGTCAGGAATTTAATGTGCCATTAGCGGCGGCAGCTTTGCAATTTCCATTAGCGCATCCAGCGGTAGTCAGTGTTATCCCCGGCTTAAGTTCAGCAAACCGTGTTGCAACAACCGTTGAGCAGATGAAGGTTAATATCCCCCGTGAATTTTGGCAGACACTACAAGGCAAAGGTATTTTATCTCCAGACGTTCCTGTTCCAACAAGTGTTGAGGGCTAAGTAATGGCTCGTATCGACTCACACCAACATTTCTGGCAATTATCACGCGGTGATTATTCATGGTTAACGCCTGAACTAGCACCGCTTTATCAAGATTTTTTGCCGAATGAACTTTTACCTAAATTAACGCAGGCAGGTGTTGAAAAAACAATCGTAGTACAAGCGTCAGATACGACAGCGGAAACTGAGTTCATATTGCAGCTCGCACAAGAGCATGATTTCATTGCTGGAGTGGTCGGTTGGGTTGATATGGAAAGCTCAACGGCGATTGAACATTTAGAAGAATTCAGCAAGAGCCCTTACTTCAAAGGTATCAGACCAATGATACAGGATATTGCGGATGTTAATTGGATGTTGAAAGCTGAGTTGGCCCCTGTGTTTGAATATTTGATCGAAAAGAATTTAAGCTTTGATGCCTTAGTTTTACCACAGCACCTAGATGCGCTGTATACCTTAATAAAACGTTATCCGGCACTCAAGGTAGTGATCGACCACGGTGCAAAACCAGAAATTGCCAACAATTCTTCTCCAGAATGGTTTGAGAAAGTAGCGTTAATTGCCAGCGAAACATCCGCCTTTTGTAAGTTATCAGGTTTGGTGACAGAAGCTAGTATTAACCCCGATTTTGATCAACTAGTCCCTTATATGGAGCACCTGTTAGTTTGTTTTGGTGCTGATCGCCTTATGTGGGGCAGTGATTGGCCAGTGGTAAATCTTGCATCAGATTATCCCAATTGGATAATATATGTGGAGACATTTGTTGAACCGTTAACAAATAAAGAACAGCAGTCAATTTGGTGTACTACGGCTGAAAAATTTTATCGGCTTTAATAGCCCAGTTAACGAGTAAGTAAAGAACAAGTAGCGAATAAGCAACGAATAAGTAACGAACAATTAAATGATAGGTTTTAACATGAGTAATAAGTTTAAAGAAAAAGTTGCGCTGATCACAGGAGCCGGTAGTGGAATTGGTCAAAGTACAGCACTCAAACTCGCGGAGCAAGGTGCTCATATTGTTATTGTCGATTTAAATGATGACGCAGCAAATAGTACCAAAGCTATGATCACTGAGCTTGGTGGTAAGGCAAGTGCTTATCAATGTGACATCGCGAGTAATGCTCAAGTCAAAGAAGTTGTTGGCTCAATACTAAAAGAACAGGCTATTGATATATTAATCAATAATGCGGGTATCGCTCATATCGGCAATTTAGAAAATACCACCGAAGATGATTTAGACCGAGTTTATAACGTTAATGTTAAAGGGGCATACAATATGATGTCCACCATTATTGGCTCGATGAAGCAGCGACGCTCAGGCGTTATTATCAATATTGCTTCAATAGCAGCATCCGTTGGTATTGAAGACAGATTTGCTTATTCGATGAGTAAAGGGGCAATCCTTACCATGACTTATTCGGTGGCGAGAGATTATATTGATCATGGCATACGGTGTAATTGTATCTCTCCGGCACGTGTTCATACTCCCTTTGTCGATAATTTCATCGAGAAAAATTATCCAGACAACCAAGCAGAAGTCTTTGATAAATTATCGAAAAGTCAGCCAATTGGACGTATGGGAACAGTGAATGAAGTGGCGTCATTAATTAGTTTTTTATGCTCGGATGAGGCGGCCTTTATCACAGGAAGTAACATCCCTATCGATGGCGGATTTGTCACTTTAAATAACTAAATGAGCAATTAAATATAAATATAAATTAAAAGTAAATAAAAACAGATACTAAGTTAAAAAAACAACAATATATAAGGCTTATTATGACCGAACAAACACTCAATACCAATGAAGATAAAAGCAATATACAAGCAGGGCAAGTTAGCAACACTTCAGTTGAAGTAGTTCCCAGAGCTTACCTTGTTTCATTTATTTTAATTACCTTATGTTTTCCTTTATGGGGTTTTGCTAACGATATAACCAACCCGCTAGTTAAAGCGTTTTCAAAAGTACTACAAATGTCAACCGCGGAAGGAACTTGGGTACAAGTGGCTTTTTATGGTGGTTATGGCGCAATGGCAATTCCTGCCGCCTTATTTATTAAAAAATTCTCCTATAAAGCAGGTATTATTTTGGGGCTTGGTTTTTATGCTTTTGGGGCTTTATTGTTTATTCCTGCGGCAGATGCACAAGCCTTTGCCCCCTTTTTATTGGCCTTCTTCGTGATGACTTGCGGCCTATCATTTTTAGAAACTAGCGCCAATCCATATATCATGTTAATGGGACCACCAGCAACGGCAACCCAGCGTTTAAACTTGGCACAAGCTTTTAACCCAGTGGGTTCATTGTTAGGCATGTTTGTCGCCACGCAATTTATTATTCAAAAACTTAATCCAACGACGGATGCAGAACGTCGAGCTCTGGTTACTGATGGCTCAGAGCAAGCATTAGAACAACTTTCAGTGATCACCAGTAACGACTTAGCCGTTATTCGAGATCCCTACTTAGCGATAGCCGTAGTCGTTATATTTGTTTTAATGGTTATTGCCTTTAAGAAAATGCCGATCACCGAAGAGAAAGCTACCAGCTTAGATATTAAGGGTACATTTCAACGCTTATTAGCGAATCAAAATTATCGTGAAGGCGTGATCGCACAGATGTTTTATGTGGGAGCCCAAATTATGACTTGGACTTTCATTATTCATTATGGCACTGAAGTTTTTGTTGGCATGGGTTTAACAGAGCAAGCAGCTGAAGCTAAATCACAAATGTTTAATATTTATGCCATGGTGATCTTTTGTTTAAGTCGTTTTATTTGTACTTTCTTATTGAAATACATTAATCCCGGTAAACTGTTGATGGTGCTAGCAGCCGGTGGAATAGTATTTACTGCCGCGACTATTTTTCTTGATGGCCTTGCGGGGATGTACGCCTTGGTCGGTATTTCAGCCTGTATGTCATTAATGTTTCCTACTATTTACGGTATTGCGTTAACGGGTACAGGTGATGATGCAAAATTAGGGGCTGCGGGTCTTATTATGGCTATTGTTGGCGGTACTTTCTTGCCGATGGCACAAGCGTCAATTATCGATATGAAAGTGCTTTTTGATAGTTTTTCCGCAACTAAAGCGTCATTTATATTGCCGCTGTTATGTTTTGTGGTAATTGCTATTTACGGTAAGCGTTCGCAAAAGCATTTACCTAAATAAATTGCCGACATAAGTGACTAAAATAAATGAAGCTAACATACAAAAGGTAATCTCATGCAGATTCGACACTGTTTTGCTTTAGATCTTAAAGACGATCCTAAGTTAATTGAAGCGTATAAAAAGTACCATCAACCTGATCATATTTGGCCCGAAATTATCGAGAGCATTAAAGGTTCAGGTATTGAAGCTTTAGATATTTACCTTGTCGGTAATCGATTATTTATGATCATGGACGTTGATGACAGCTTTTCATTTGAGGCAAAACAAGCGGCAGATTTAAACAACCCTAAAGTGGTTTCGTGGGAAGCATTGATGTGGCAATTTCAACAGCAATTACCTTGGGCGAATGGCGATGAAAAATGGCTGTTGATGGATAAAGTTTTTATGCTTTCGAATGAGAAAGCGCAAATTAATAAATAAAGTTAATTAGGAAAAGTACAATGAAATTAATGAGAGTTGGAGATGTTGGTCAAGAGAAACCAGCAATTTTAGACAGCGAAGGTAATATCAGAGATTTATCAGCACATATCGATGACATTGATGGCAATTTATTCGCCAGTGGCAAGATAGCAAAAATTTCCTCGTTAGATTTAAGCTCACTACCGATAATAGATAAAAGTTGCCGAGTAGGCCCAGTAATATCAAAAGTCGGTAAGTTTATTTGTGTTGGCTTAAATTACGCTGATCATGCGGCAGAATCGGGTATGGCTGTGCCATCAGAGCCGGTATTATTTATGAAAGCAACCTCGTCAATTATTGGCCCAAATGACACGGTGTTAATGCCGCCTAAATCAGAAAAGTCTGACTGGGAAGTTGAGCTAGGTGTGATTATTGGCAAAGAAGCAAAATATGTTTCAGAGGAAAATGCCCTAGAGTATGTTGCTGGCTATTGTGTGGTTAACGATTTATCTGAACGCGAATTTCAAATAGAAAAAGAAGGGCAGTGGTGTAAGGGTAAAGGCTGCGATACTTTTGGTCCTATCGGTCCATATTTAGTCACCACAGACGAAGTTACCGATTCCAATGAGCTCGATCTTTGGTTAGAGGTTAATGGTGAACGTATGCAAGATGGTAATACCCGCACTATGGTTTACAAAGTACCATTTCTTGTCTCGTACATTAGTCAGTTTATGAGCTTACAACCGGGGGATATCATTAGTACCGGTACACCACCAGGCGTTGGTTTAGGTTTTAATCCACCTAAATACTTAAAAGAAGGCGACACTATGCGCTTAGGTATTTCAGAACTTGGCGAGCAGCAACAAACGGTTGATCGTTACAAAGGCTAATAAACAAAGGTTATAAAGCTTTATAGACAAAGCTTAATAGACAAGAAACTAAAAGAGAATCACCATGATTATTTCTGCTCCGACAGATTATCGCAATGCTGCCAAAAAGAAGTTACCTCCTTTTTTATTTCACTATATTGATGGCGGCTCTTATAGTGAGCGAACATTAGCACGTAATGTTGATGATTTAGCTGACATTGCGTTAAAGCAGCGGGTATTGAAAAATATGTCTGCACTCAGTTTAGGTACTAAAATCTTTGGTGAAAAACTCTCTCTTCCTATTGTCTTATCTCCTGTAGGCCTAACAGGTATGTATGCTCGTAGAGGAGAAGTACAATCAGCCAAAGCGGCTGAAAATAAAGGTATCCCATTTACATTGTCTACGGTTTCAGTGTGTCCAATCGAAGAAGTGGCACCTGAAATTTCACGTCCTATGTGGTTTCAGTTATATGTTCTTAAAGACCGAGGCTTCATGAAAAATGTCTTGGAGCGAGCAAAGGCGGCAGGGGTCACAACATTGGTGTTTACGGTTGATATGCCGGTACCTGGTGCGAGGTACCGCGACATGCACTCTGGCATGAGTGGTCCTTTTTCTTCATCACGACGAGTATTACAGGCTATGTGCCATCCTCATTGGGCATTTGATGTTGGCTTATTAGGCAAACCGCATGATTTAGGAAATGTGTCAGCTTATCGTGGCGAGCAAACTAATTTGGAAGATTATATTGGTTGGCTAGGAAACAACTTTGATCCTTCTATCTCTTGGAAAGACTTGGAGTGGATCCGAGACTTTTGGGATGGCCCTATGGTCATTAAAGGTATACTCGATGTTGAAGATGCCAAAGATGCGGTGAAATTTGGTGCTGATGGTATTGTTGTCTCTAATCATGGTGGGCGTCAGTTAGATGGCGTGTTATCTTCAGCTAAAGCTCTACCTCCTATTGCTGATGCAGTGAAAAATGACCTAAAGATTTTTGTCGATTCAGGTATTCGCTCTGGTCTTGATGTTGTACGTATGCTTGCTTTAGGGGCTGATTGTGCGATGTTAGGTCGCTCATATATTTATGCTTTAGCCGCGCAAGGACAAAAAGGTGTTGAGAACTTGCTTGAGATTTATGAACAAGAAATGCGAGTGGCAATGACGCTGACAGGTGCGAAATGTATTGGCGATTTGAATCGAAGTTCGTTAATTGGCTCGCTTTAACCCACGCTGTATTATTATCTAACCCCTTTTGAAAAGTTAACGTAAAATATCAACATTAACTTTTCTATCTTATTTCTAAAATATCTATGATAAATATTATAAACTTTGAGCATCCGCAGCTAACCATTAACCATTGGCAAGTAGGTCAAAGCGAAAGTTGGTGCGTATTAGGACGTAATGGCTCAGGTAAGCAATACCTTGATCAGTTGTTAACCGGTAAATTGCAACCGCACTCAATCGGTGAAGTATCATTACCATCAAAAGATAAAATAGCGCTGGTGTCTTTTGAAACCCAGCAAGACATTTATGAGCATGAATTAAAAATTGATGCGACCGATTATCTTGATGCCAATGATGTTGGCACTAAAGCAAAAGACTTTCTTCCTCAAGACAAACTAACTGATCCGCTAATCAGTGCATTTGGTTTAAGTCATCGGCTTGAAAGTGGCTATCGCCAATTAAGCACGGGAGAAGGGCGTAAACTTCTAATTTTACAAGCGATATTTACTGGTGTAGAGCTGTTAGTTTGTGATAACCCCTTTGATAGTTTAGATCAAGTTTCATGTATCGCCTTATCAAACGCATTAGCGCAACTTTCTAAAGAAAAGTCTAAAGAAAAGTCTAAAGAAAAGGCAAAAGTTAAGGCAAAAAACAATGTCACGGTTTTATTGATGTTAAGTAATCGCCAAGATATTCCTACTTGGTGTAACAATATTGCTTTTATTGAGCGAGGTCAACTTGATGTTATTGGGAAGCTTGAAAGTGATGATACTAAACGTCAACTCGATGTTTTATTAGCCGCTGAGGATGACGATATAGATTGGCCTGAAAATATGAAACAACGCCAAGCATATCAACACCAATACTTGGTCAAGCTTAACCAAGGAAAAGTTCAGTATAACGGTGTCAATGTTTTTGAAAACTTAGATGTGTCTATTAAACCATTACAACATACCTTGATCACTGGCCGAAATGGCAGTGGTAAATCGACCTTAATGCAATTAATTACTGGCGATTGTACGCAATGTTATAGCAATGATCTTCATGTATTAGGGTTTAAAAGAGGATCAGGAGAAAGTATCTGGCAACTGAAACAGCAGATGGGGATTGTTAGCTCTGAGTTGCATCGGCAATATCGCGTCAATGGTGATCTGCTTACAGTGGTGCTTTCAGGCTTTTTTGACTCTATCGGTTTATATCAAAAGCCTGAGCGCCATCATATTGAATTAGCGCGACAGTGGTTGAATAAAGTGGGCTTGCTTGCTTATCAAAACACACCATTTCAACAGTTAAGTTATGGTGAACAACGACTTGCCTTAATTGCTCGAGCTTTAGTTAAATCACCGCAGTTATTGATTTTAGATGAACCGACCCAAGGGTTAGATGAGTTAAATCGTCATAGAGTACTCAACTTTTTAGAGCACCTTGCCGAGCAAAAACATAGCACCATGTTATTAGTTAGTCATCGAAAAGATGAATATTTACCACTATTTAAGCAACATATAAAATTGTAGATAATATGTTGCTTAAATATTTTATTGTTGAGCAAAACAGTTAATAACGTACTGTTTTTAAATTAATGCATTTGGTCTTAGGGTCTGTTGATCTTTCAACATTATCTCTGCTGGTGCTATTTTTTCTTTCTACAAGGCAGAATGAGCGCTTAATAATTATTCTATTTAAGCGAATTCTAACGCAGTAGGCAGGAAAAATAGCACCAGCCCTTCGGGTAAAGGCTGAAAAAGCCTCACTCCGCGTTACTTATTATTTATTTAGAACGACTAAAATACATTCTAAGTGCCTTGATTGAAGATTTTTCAGTCTTTACAGAGGCAATGTTCAAAGATCAACAGACCCTAGTAAGGACTAATTTTCCAAACCATGGACACATCGAAGTAAGGTGATTTCAGCCGTTTGTAAATGCCTTTCCATACTCATAATTGCTCCTGCGATGTTATGGGTGACAAGGTTATTTAATAGGTCGATGTGTTCATCAATAGCTACGGTAAAACGTTCAAGTTCACCTGTTTTATCCCATTGGTAATGATAATGGCAAACAAAAGAGACAATATCGTAAAACTGGTTAGTAAAACGGTTTTTTGTACTTTTTTTAATAGCATAATGTAACGCATTATCTAAATCGGGAAACTCTAAGTAGCGATTTTCCATATCTGCTCTAACGACTTTATGCTGAGTCAGCAACTCATTAAGTTCTTGCCAAATAGGGTCTTCTTGAGGTGACTTTAACAGCTCAGTGATCGCTTTCATTTCTACCATTTGTCTAAATGACACTAATTCTCGGGCAAAATCTTCATCAAATTTCACCATTTTCCAACGGCCGCGCGGTATTTTCTCGATTAAACCGTTATTTGAAAACTTTATAAGAAACTCTCGAACAGTTATCGTGGTACAACTTGAATTTTTAGCGAGACTCAATTCAGAAAATCGGTCACCAGGCAGCAATTTACCGGTATGAATAAGATCAAGAAAATACTTTTCTATTTGTACATCTTTGGTTGAGTTTTTGTCTTTAATGTCAAAATAATCACTTTCATTGGGTTGACGCAAAACAACCTTGTTTGGTCCTTCTCTTTTAATCAATCCCATCGCACTAAGATGCTCTACACACGCTCTTACTGTTGTACGACTAATACTTAATAATTTTGTCAGCTGAATATCGTTTGCCATAATATTTTCTCCGCTAGGAAGATCGGCAATACGTTGAAGCATTCGATTAATAGATTGTTTAAATAGATAGGTTTTATCGCTCACACTAAGCTTCCTTCTGTCTTTGATTAATTCACTTATAGATAAAATTTAAAAAGTGTATTTTAAATGTAATTTTACAGGTGTTAATCGATAAATCCATGTTTTTATCGTAAATCACGATACTTTTGATTGATTTAAACATGTCAGTCTCTATATCTACACCACTTTACATTGCTAAACGTTTTTTTTTGTGAAAACGAGTAGGTAAGTTGATTTGTGTGTTGGATCGCCAAAGAACCTAAATATGTATCTGAAGAACAAGCGCTAGATTATATCGCCGGATAATGTGTGATTAATGATTTATCAGAACGTGAATTTCAATTAGAACAAGAAGGGCCGTGGTGTAAATGAAAAGGCTGTGACTCTTTTGGGCTAATTAACTCTTTGCCAAAAGACATGACAAAACGCCTCGAGTTTTATATAAATAGGGGTAAGGTAAATAGAACTAGACTTATCTCACCCACATCACTCAATCGCATGGAATATCGAAGTTTACAAAAAGACAATAGCAGCTATTGCGATGACGGCTGACTTAGTCATATTTCTAGCACGGATTAGCCCAAGATTATTTTGTCATGATTTTCAACAAAATAGATATAATAATTCTTTTGGTTATGCCACCTTTACTTTGTGGTGTTATTGATGATGTGTTATTTTGTCTATAAATATCATGGGTTGTTTTTCAACCGATACGTGTCTTGCTAAAGTTAACCGTCTCATCAATACTAACAGTAGCGCCACCCTATTTTATAGAAAGGCAAGATCAAAAAAATAATGCGGATATTTATGGCTGGTGTAGGGATCAAAAATGATAAGGGAGAAATAAGGAAGTTATTTTTTACCCTTTTTATAATTTTATTGTCTCTGCAAATAACATCAGTAAATTCAGAAACGCTCGTTCATGCTTCACAAAGTGATGAAATTATCGTTGCATTAAATGATGCAGTTATCAGTGAAATAGCAGCGTTTAAAACAGATCCTTGTTTGCAGCCTGATGATTTCCACCTTTATCCTGACAGAAAACATTTATTAAGTCTTAATATCTTTTGTCGTGCGTTACAAGCCGCAAATTATAAATTTACCCTCAAAATTTTACCTGTCCCAAATGTTACCAGAGGGAAATGGTTTATAAATGAAGGGAAAGCACATGTGCTTTTACATTTATTACAGGAAAAAACTATAAAGGATGCCAGTGTTGCTGGTATCACTTATTCTGACGTGGTAAGAAATGACCATTCTCGATATAGTGCTTTTTTCACCTCAGTAGATAATCACACCGCTTTAGCTGCAAGTTCACTTGCCGATATTCAAAAATTAAAAGCTGCCATACCTCATAAATGGATATGGCAGCAACAGCAATTAGATAGATTAAAAATTAATTATCACCCGTTACTATATCAACTTATATTTAAATTTATTGAGAACCACCGAGCAGATATTGTTTTGCTGGATATGAAAGGGAAAAACCCCACCGAAAGAACTTTATTTGGCGTTAAACTAAAAGCTACTGGGCAAATATATTTTGTCGGGAGTAAAGCTGAACGTTTTGCATTATCTAAAAATATAAAGGGCGCTGATAAATTAATGAACGCTTTGTCCATAGGATTAAAAAAGCTCAAAACAACAGGAGTTATTGATGAGGTTTTTTCTGGAATAGCTATTGATCGCAGTCAATTCGATGGTTGGAAAAAGATATCATTCGGCCCTAATAAAATTCAATAGTTAAATGATTATGGATAATAAAAATCTAATCAACTGTTTGTAGGAATACTAATTTATTGGTTCCATCTCTTTTAATCAATCCAATTTCACAAAGGTGCTCTACACACGCCCTAACGGTTGTACGGTTTCACCAGCACTCCTTAAATTAATACTTTATATAGGGCTAATGATAAGAAGTGACATATAAATTACTTTATGGCGTCCGAGTTATGTAGCTAACTAGATTCAATAACAGCTTATCTGCGACAGGATCTATTCCTAAATGTGGCACTATTTGCATTGTTGATAATATTCCTTGGGAGACTGATATTTACTTGCTACACCCCCAAAAAATAAAAAAGGGATAACGTTGTCCTTTTGTTTGGTGTTACTCTATATAAATCCAAATGCAGATGCAAGAATAAATATTCCTTAAGGTGTTGTCGATGATTGCCGGATTGAAAGTGCTGTGCTACGTGTTCCTCGTTTTTATTAGCGGTACAGTTCAAGCTAAGGGAGCTACTTATGTTGATGGAAATGGGTTTCTAAATATAAAGAATCAAGACTTTCGCTGGCAGGCTAAATGGCTTTGGGGTAAAAAAGATAACTCAATGCAGTTATTTAGGCGTAGCTTTGAGATTAAAGGAAAACCAAGCCATGCTACTTTAAAGATCAGTGCATCGAGTGTATATCAGCTATATGTTAATGGTGTTTATATTGCGCGAGGTCCGGCAAGGAGTGCTCCCCATCACCAATCTTATGATACTTGGCAACTTGAAAATATATTAACCGAAGGTGAAAACCTTATTGCGGTTAAAGTACACTTTCAAGGTAGTATCAAAAGTTATCAACACCAAACGAGAGCAGGACTGCTGGCTCAATTATCACTACAGACTGATGATAAAGTAACAACAATCATTACAGACGAAAAATGGTTAACTCATGTTGATGAAAGCTGGAATGAACATGAAGTTAAAATGAGTCGTTTTCATCTGCAAGTAAATGACAAAGTAGACTTAGCGAGGTCGTTCAAGCATTGGCAGCGATTTGATTTTAATGATAACGACTGGCATAAAGCAAAGGTCTTAATGCGTAATGTTGGTTGGCCAATGCCCGATAAAAATGCTGAAGGAACGCCATTTACACCGCCATGGACTCAATTAGTTGCCCGTGATATTCCTAACTTGATTGAAAAGAAGGTTAGAGCGAATCAGCTAATATTTGCTGCACAGGTTGACGACTATCTACTTAATAAAACTTCATTTCCAAAAAAATTAAGCAAAATCCCTAATATTAAATTGAACAAGAAAATAGCACCATTAATCGAATCACAGATAAGTCATTGGCAGAATGGAAAAGGTATAACGTTGCCAAAATCATCTAGGCCTTGGCTATTGGTTTTCGATTTTGGTCAAGTACGTAATGGAATGCCTTTTTTCAAACTACAAGGAGCAAAAGGTAGCAAAGTAGAAGTGATCAGCAAACCATTTATGCTAAATAATGAATTTAGCTACCATACGATAGACAGTAATCTAATTGATCAAGTTTATTTGTCTGGTGAGCAAGATACTTGGCAGGCCACCTATTTTAAACCTACGCGTTACTTGGGGTTACTTGTATCAACTGAGAAAAAATCGTTAACAATTGACGATTTTGGCATTCATGAAATTAGTTACCCATTTGAACTAAAGGGGAAAATATCTTCTCAACAATCGCCTTGGCTAGATAAATACATGCAAGCGACAGCGAAAACGATAAAAGCTGCGACCACCGATGCCTTCACTGATAATTACCGCGAACGCCGGCAGTATTCGCAAACGGGCTTTTATGCTGCGCTAGGTAACTATTATTTATTTGCTGATCCGCATTTACAAAGACGATATTTACTGCAAGTTGCCCAAGAACAGTATGCCAATGGTTTAATGCCAGCCTACGCACCGCAAATGAACAATAATTTTATGGTGATCTTAGACTCAAATTTACTGTGGTTAAGTAGCTTACACCATTATTTATTGTATACCGGTGATGAAGAAACCGTACGAGAATTATTACCCACCGCAGATAAACTATTAGCCTTGCTTGATAGTTATACCAATGAAGATGGCTTGTTGGACGAGCCTCCTTTTGCTTACTGGTTAGATCATGCTAATAACGATCGACGAGGGGCTAATTTAAACTTAAATGGTCATTATCTACATGCATTGGAAAATTATGCTCAGATTTTAGAATGGCTAAAGATCCAAAATGCTGATAAATACCATCAACAATCACAATTAATGAGACAAGCGATACAAAGTAAATTTTGGCATCAGCACAAAGGCTTATTTGTTGATGCATTAATTCGCGGGAAGCAATCAAATAAATTCAGTGAACATGGTAATGCCATGGCATTGGCGCTAAACATAGCGACAAAAGAGCAGGCGAATCGAGTAATAAAGCAATTACTAAATGATGATAACAATAACTTGATCACTCGTGCGAACAACATGACGGTTGTCACTCCTGCAATGTCGTATTATTTGCATAAAGGTATTGCCAACTATGGCTTCATAGATGAATCTTTTGCCTTATTAAATCAGCGCTTTGAACATATGTTGGAACCGCAATATAACGGTACCTTATGGGAAGAATGGTGGTTAAATGGCACAGGTCGTTCTGGAAAATTTGTCGATAATGATAGAACGCGTTCTGATGCTCAAACGGAAAGTGCTTTTTCTCCTGCTCTATTCGCACAATTTTTAGTGGGTGTTGAGCCTATTTCTCCAGGAATGAAAACGATTAAATTAACTAATCGTCACCATTCGATAAAAGACTTAACAGCCGAAATCCCTACTCCTAATGGCAAACTAAAAGTTGCTTGGCTTGTAGAAAACGATAATAAACACCTTAAATTAACCATTCCCAAAGGGGTGCAGGTTGAGCTTGATTCAAGTTCGTTTTTTGGGAATTCATATGCTGGCACTACTTTATCTGAAGGTTTATATCAGTTTTTAGTGGCTGAGATTAGTACTGATTAGCGGGGGATTTATGGCTAAACACATTATGTTAACAGGGGCATCTTCAGGGATAGGTCAACAACTTGCCATTGATTTATCTCAACAAGGATACAAGCTGAGTTTGTGTGGTCGTCAACAAAGCAAACTGAATAATACCCTTGAGCAACTTAATAGCAATGTAAAAATATACTCAGAAAGTTTTTGCTTATCTGAGTCAGCTAAATTAATGGAATTTGACACACATGCACAACAGCAGTTAGGTGAAGTAGATATTCTTATCAATTGTGCAGGATTAAATTCTTCACGGGCTCCTGCGGCTGAACCAGACTGGCAGCAGTTACAACACATGTTAGATATTAACTATTTTGCACCTTTGCGGTTAATTAATGCTGTGTTGCCAAGTATGCGTGAGCGAAGCAGCGGCATCATCCTCAATGTACTTTCCACTACTTGTTTATTTGCCAACCCTAATACTTCCCAATATTCAGCCAGTAAAGCCGCACTTGATATGCACACTAAGGTATTAAGAAAAGAATTACATGGCAGTGGCATTAAAGTGCTATCGCTCTATCCAGGCGGGGTGAATACCGATTTTAGAGAAGCCGACAAACAAGAATACTTGCAAGCAGAAGATGTGGCAGAGGCGGCACTATCGATGATTTTTACCACCAAAAACGTCCATATTCATGAATTAGTAGTTCGTCCGGAAATTGAAATTAACTTTTGATTAATTTCAATAAAGAATAAATGGCAGAACACTTAATTTTAACAATTTATACATTTAATTTAGGTCAATGATGATAAATATAAAAAACTATAAAGTAAGCGTTTTTAAGCTTGTTTTCCTCGCAAGCTTGGTTGTTACGAACGCTACTTTCGCCAAAGAGAAGTACGATACTAGCCATGAGTCATTATCGTCTTATGATGTTCCACAATGGTATAGTGAGGGTAAATTAGGCGTTTTTATGCACTTAAGCCTCTTCTCAGTGCCGGCATATAAGAATGAGTGGTATGCCGCTAATATGTACTACACACCAGATAACCCTAACATGCAACGTTATCCCGAATATGGGAGGTCATTTAGTGATCATCATATAAAAACTTATGGCGACCGCAAAAACTTTGGTTATAAAGATTTTATCCCCCTATTTACCTTAGATAAATTTGATGCCGATTATTATGCTGATTTGATCGATAAATCGGGTGCGGCTTATTTCGCAGCGCCAGCGGTTCATCACGATGGCTTTGCCATGTGGGATTCGAAGGAAATTGAGTGGAACGCTGCGAAAATGGGGCCCAAACGTGACGTGGTTGGAGAGCTAACCGAGGCGATGCGCAAAAAAGGCATTAAAACCGGGGTTTCCACACACTACGGTCGGCACTGGAAGTATTATAATTTCCGCGAGCAGTTCGACACTTGGGATCCCGCCAATGAGGGCCTTTACGGCAAACGCCGTGGCGACACCGAGCCGCCACGTCCGGAAGATGCGTTCAAATGGGAACGAGTAATGAACGAGCTTATCGACAACTATCAGCCGGACTACATTTTTGTCGATGGCGGTATTTGCGATGGGCGCGCCGAATATAACAAGCCATATTTTAATGATGCTTTTCGCCGCGTAATGGCAAGATATTACAATAAAAGTGCAGATGCTAATAAAACCGTCGCCTTATCATGGAAACGCGACGCCCTTCAAGAAGGGGAAGGGGTTTATGATAATGAGGGCCAGTTAGAAGGGGGCATTAAATCGCGACCTTGGCAGGCTCATTACACGGTGAATGGCAGTTGGGGTTATACGGGCGATAAACCCGCTTGGCCAACAGGTACCTTACTGCGTGGCTTTATTGATATTGTCAGTCGCAATGGCAATTTATTACTGAATATTGGCCCAAGGCCTGATGGCACGTTAGATAAAGGCCAGGAAACCGCGTTACTAGAAATTGGCGAATGGATGCAAGTTAATGGCGAAGGTATTCGCAAATCGAAACCATGGGTTATTTTTGGTGAAGGTAAACTTAACAGTTTACAGGCGGGTTCAAAAGATACTTGGCAGTATGACAAAGCGGCTATCCGTTATACCCAATCGAGGGGTGAACTTTATGCATGGTTTGTAAATTGGCCAGAAAGTGGCCAAGTTAAATTACCGCAAGCGACTCAATTTAAGGCTACTAAAATTGAGCTTTTAAGTGCTAAAGGGGATTTAGCGTTTTCTGTCGAAGGTAATGATCTTGTTGTTGACCTTCCCAAACATAAAACGGGTAAATTCGTTTGGGGATTGAAACTAAGTAAGAGTCAATAATTATGACTTCATGCACCCTGAAATATTTTAAGTTAGCGAGTTTTAGGCTAGTCTACTCGGTGCTCTTATTGGCCGTAAGCCAAACCAGTTATTCGACCACTACTTCCTTCTTCGGTGGTAAGAGCTTGGACGAATGGCAAGTAAATAAAGGTGAGGAAATATTATGGCAAGTCAAAGCCGGTGCTATCAGCTTCTACCCATTAATTGAAAAAATGAAGTAACTTAATAATCAATATTTTAACTGGACAATAAAATAACCAAAGGACTGCTAAATGAAAAAAATACTGAGCCAACTCGCTATAGTCATCCCGATGACTCTTCTGACGTATGGTTGTAATACTGCTGCTAACCTAGCTGATAATAAAACCACCGAACAAGCGCCATTTACCGGTGTGGTTCCTATTGACCCTGCGGTAATGAAAGGGGAGCTTAGCAACGGTATAAAATACCTGATCCGAAGAAACACCAAACCGGAGAAACGCGCAGAAATTCGTTTGGTGATTAATGCCGGCTCAGTATTGGAGGATGAAAGCCAGCTTGGTTTTGCACACTTTGCCGAACATATGGCATTTAATGGCACAGAAGATTTTAAAAAACATGAAATAATTGAATATGTGAATCGATAGGGATGAAATTTGGTGATCATTTAAATGCACATACTTCTTTTGATGAAACGGTTTATAAATTAAGAATACCTACCGACAACAAAGAAACCTTAGGAAAAGGTATTCATATTTTAGAAAACTGGGCACATAAAATAAGCTTTGAACCAGAAGAAATAGAAAAGGAACGCGGTGTCGTTTTAGAAGAAATGCGCACAAGGCAAGGTGCTAACACTCGTATTATGTACAAGCAATTACCGATATTATTTAAAGACTCACAATACGCAAAGCGTATTCCTATAGGTACTAAAGAGGTTTTGACTACGGGTAAACACGACGATTTAGTTCGGTTTTATAAAGACTGGTATCGCCCAGAGTTAATGTCGTTAATTGCGGTGGGTGATTTTGAACCAAACGACGTTAAAATACTTTTTGAGCAATATTTTTCCAATATTAAAGTGTCTACGAATAACCCTCCACGTACAGAATTTACCATCCCAAACAATGTAGCACCTTATATACCCATCACCATTCAAAATGCAGGTTTTGATTCGTTTAAAAAACATATTTACTGCGTTGCTGAATCTTAAATAAGAATAACTTATC
>SPKZ01008556.1_pt1 | contig 21950 bp, 16 predicted proteins | sample 2456571 | NCBI WGS metagenome assembly SPKZ01 (sample SAMN11192286, study PRJNA482655) | marine metagenome | biome: ENVO:00000447; feature: ENVO:00000244|ENVO:00000211|ENVO:00000569|ENVO:00002023; material: ENVO:00002151; isolation source: ocean water from marine abyssalpelagic zone ... | reverse complement strand
TGAAGATATACATGAAACCATGATCAAAGCTGCAGCGGATTTAATTAGTGAAGAAGCACCAGATTACCAATATCTGTCTGCGCGTTTAGCCGTCTTCCACCTACGTAAAAAAGCATACGGTAAATTTGAACCACCAGCGCTTTATGATCACGTAAAATTCAATGTTGATGCGCTTCGTTATGATGCACATCTACTTGCTGATTACACCGCTGAAGAATTCGCAGAAATGGATGAGTTAGTTGATCACTGGCGTGATATGAACTTCTCTTACGGTGCGATTAAACAGTTAGAAGGGAAATACCTACTACAAAACCGTATTTCTGGTGACATCTTCGAAAGCCCACAATTTCTGTATATCTTAGTAGCAGCGAGCTTATTTGCGACTTATGATAAATCTATTCGTATGGACTACATTCGTCGTTTCTACGAAGCAACGTCAACGTTTAAGATTTCACTACCAACACCAATCATGGCGGGTGTTCGTACCCCGACTCGCCAATTCAGCTCGTGTGTACTGATTGAGTGTGACGATAGCCTAGATTCTATTAATGCAGTATCTAACTCGATTGTTAAATATGTATCGCAACGTGCGGGTATCGGTATCAATGCAGGTCGTATTCGTGCACTAGGTAGTTCAATCCGTGGTGGTGAAGCATTCCACACTGGTTGTATCCCATTCTACAAACACTTCCAGACAGCCGTTAAATCTTGCTCTCAAGGTGGTGTTCGTGGTGGTGCAGCAACATTATTCTACCCACTATGGCATTTAGAAGTTGAATCACTTCTTGTACTTAAAAATAACCGTGGTGTTGAAGAAAACCGTGTACGCCATCTTGATTACGGCGTACAGATTAACCGTTTAATGTACCAGCGTTTAATTGATAACAAAGATATTACTTTATTCAGCCCATCAGATGTGGATGGTTTGTATGATGCATTCTTCCAAGATCAAGATAAGTTTGAGCGTCTATACACGCTTTATGAACAAGACCCATCAATTCGTAAGCAGACAATTAAAGCCAGCGAACTGTTTGCTTTAGTCATGCAAGAACGTGCAAGTACCGGTCGTATCTACATTCAGAATGTTGATCACTGCAACACTCACAGCCCATTTGACCCAGCAGTTGCACCGATAAGACAAAGTAATTTATGTCTGGAAATTGCTCTGCCAACAAAACCAATGCAACACCCAGGTGATGAAGAAGGCGAAATCGCACTTTGTACATTATCTGCGTTTAACCTTGGTGCAATTAAAAATCTTGATGAGTTAGAAAATCTTTCTGACCTAGCAGTACGTGCGCTTGATAGCCTACTTGATTATCAAGACTACCCAATGCCAGCGGCTGAAAAATCAACCATGGCACGTCGTTCTTAGGTATAGGCGTGATTAACTACGCATACTACCTCGCTAAAAACGGTGTAAAATATTCAGACGGTAGCGCAAACAACTTAACGCATAGAACGTTTGAAGCAATTCAATTCTATCTATTGAAAGCATCAATGAACCTGTCGAAAGAAAAAGGTCCATGTTTAGCATTTCATGAAACAACTTACTCACAAGGTATCTTACCAATTGATACTTATAAATCAGCGTTAGATGAGATTTGTGATGAAGAACTGCACCTAGACTGGGAAACATTACGTGGCGAAATTCAAGAGCACGGCTTACGTAATTCAACGCTAACAGCATTGATGCCATCAGAGACATCAAGTCAGATTTCAAATGCGACAAACGGTATTGAGCCACCACGTGGTTTAATCAGTATTAAAGCAAGTAAAGACGGTATCTTGAAACAAGTTGTGCCTGATTACGAAAATCTACGTGATAACTACGAGCTACTTTGGAACATTCCAAGTAACACAGGTTATTTACAACTTGTTGGTTTGATGCAGAAGTTTGTTGACCAAGCAATTTCATCAAATACTAACTATGATCCACAACGTTTCCCTGGCCAAAAAGTGCCTATGACAACGCTGTTAACAGACCTAATGTTAGCGTATAAATACGGCTTAAAAACGCTTTATTATCATAATACACGTGATGGCGCATCAGACGTTGATGTGATTAAAGAAGACGAAGGCTGTGAAGGCGGCGCATGTAAGATCTAAACGATCGTTACATTCGCTAAATAGACCTACTCCTGGCAGCTTGTTAAGCTGCCAAATTTTATGTATAAAACAGAGATAATCAATGAGCTACACTACTTTTAGCCAAACTAAAAATGATCAATTAAAAGAACCAATGTTTTTCGGCCAACCCGTTAACGTGGCTCGTTATGATCAACAAAAACATGAAATTTTTGAAAAGCTGATTGAACGTCAGTTATCATTTTTCTGGCGTCCTGAAGAAGTAGATGTAAGTAAAGACCGCATTGATTACCAGCAATTATCTGATCACGAAAAACACATATTTATCAGTAATCTAAAATACCAAACATTGTTAGACAGTATTCAAGGTCGTTCTCCTAACGTCGCTTTTTTACCACTGGTTTCATTACCAGAAGTTGAAACATGGATTGAAACATGGTCGTTCAGTGAAACTATTCACTCACGTTCATACACACACATCATTCGTAACATCGTCAATGATCCAGCAGAAGTATTCGATGATATCGTGGCGAATGAAGAAATTTTAAAGCGTGCTAAAGACATTGCCGGTTATTACGATAACTTAATCAATGCAACTCAGCAATTACATCAATTCGGTGAAGGCACACACGTTATTAACGGTGAAACGATTGTCGTTAGTCAACGAGCAGTAAAAAAGAAATTATACCTCGCAATGGTATCGGTAAACGTACTTGAAGCGGTCCGTTTCTATGTTAGTTTTGCTTGTTCTTTCGCTTTTGCTGAACGTGAATTAATGGAAGGTAATGCGAAAATAATCAAGTTAATTGCCCGTGATGAAGCGCTACACTTAACCAGCACACAGCACATTTTAAACTTGATGGCTGACGGTAAAGACGATCCTGAGATGCAAGAAATCTCAATTGAATGTTTCCAAGAAACACAGCAAATCTTTATTGATGCAGCACAACAAGAAAAAGAATGGGCAGAATACTTATTCAAAGACGGGTCAATGATTGGTTTAAATAAAGACATTCTTTGTGATTATGTTGAGTATATTACCAATACACGTATGGCTGCTGTTGGCTTGCCAATGGCATTTGAAGTTAAAAGCAACCCACTACCGTGGATCAATGCTTGGTTAGTGTCTGATAACGTACAAGTAGCACCACAAGAGTCTGAAATAAGCTCATACTTAGTTGGTCAAATTAACGCTGAAATCAACCACGCAGATATTGGTACATTCGTTTTATAATGTCGATAACGCTGACCACTGATTCAGGGAGCTTTCAGGTTTCAACACAAGATCACTCCCTGCTTGATACTCTTGAGCGCACTGGACATAAAATTGAATACCAGTGCCGCCAAGGCTATTGTGGCGCTTGCCGTACAACGATCTCAAGTGGCACGGTGACTTATACAACCGAACCTCTCGCCATGGTGGCAGCGGGATCAATATTACCCTGTTGTTGTAAAGCAAATAGTGACATAACACTTGCTGTGATCACGACAATAACGGTTTCAGCATAATATACTTCTGATTAATTAGGTTGTACTTAATTAAACTCTAAAAATAAAAAGCCTTAACAATATTCGCTATGTTAAGGTTTTTTCATATCGTGACCCAGTATTTATTTTTTCATCTCACAAGATCCTACTCTCAATAGCTTACGAGATAGAATGTGATTTACTTTGCAAAACAAGCAAACCTTACCCATACTCTTTTCAATAACGAACAAGAACTTCAATAACGTATAAGCACTTCAATAGCGTATAAGTACCACGGCTTAAAATAGGACAACTTTATGTTAGATGATTTAGTTGGGATCGGTATGCGTCCAGCACATTATGAGCAACTTACTAATAGCCAAGTAGATATTGGCTGGGTAGAAGTACACAGTGAAAATCACTTCGAGATAAACTCAGAAGCAACGTATTACTTGGATAAAGCCAATGACCGCTATCCAATCGGTTTGCACGGTATTGGTTTAGCACTCTCTTCTAATGAGCTACTTGATACTATTCATGTTCATCATATTAAAAAGCTGATTGACCGTTATCAACCATTTCGTGTGTCAGAGCATTTAGGCTGGAGTTCCATTGCTGGTCAGCATTATAGTGATACATTGGCAATTCCCTACACAGAAGAAAACCTTAAGCGTGTGATTGGACGGGTTGAACAAGTACAACACATTCTAGAGCAAACGATTGCAATCGAAAATCCTGCCTGTTATTGCTTACATAAGAATAATACCCTAACAGAAGCCGTCTTTTTGACCGAGTTACAAGCCGCTACAAAATGTCAGATATTGCTCGACATTAATAATGTTCATATCAGTAGTCACCAGCTCGATTTCAACCCTTATGATTACCTAGCATCCATACCAAGCGGCATTGTCAGCGAAATCCACCTTTCTGGTAGCAATAAGCAATTAAAAGATAACCGAATTACCTTCGACCAAGAGCATGGCCAAAAGGTAACGTCCGAAGTATGGCAACTCTTTGAATATTATTTGCAACATTGCAACACCATCCCAACCCTCATTGAATGGGATACGAATATTCCACAGCTCAATGAATTACTGCATGAAGCACATACGGCTCAAAAAATGATATTGAAATCACAGCGTTTTAAAAATGCATGTTAATGAGATTGATTCACTGTGCGCAGATTCCAAAAAGTTTAAAATCCAGCAACCACCAAATTTATCATTATCTGCTGATAAAAGTCAGCGGATGACCCCCGATATAAGCCACGTTCCTGTTCACTCTCCAATGGTCCATATAATTGATCATTACGACCTGAAAAAAACATATGATGATACCCACTCCCTTGCGGTGAACCTGACATCGTCTTTTCATGTTGCTTACCCTTGGATAAGGTCTGTGATTCTACCGTCGCATAACCATCATGCTTACCCTCAAGCAGCTCTACTAAGCCAGCAATAAAGTGTGATTGTCCCCAATCATTATTCCAACCATGCACTTCCGCTGCATAGCTGTAATAAGCGATAGAGTTCATTTGCTCTTTCGACAGAGGTGACACCCTATTCCAATTACGATCATTGAGGTCAGCCGCCCGTGTTAATTCATCCCAGCTTTGTTCCCAATTAACCCAAGAATAAGCTTCACCTGTCATGTATTTTTTAGTTAATACAATATTCGATGCTAAAAATTGCTGAAATATATCGGCTTCGGTTTGAGCCTCTAGCTGATTTTCTGAAAGCACATATTCATGTTCCTCATTTTGCCACAACCCAGACATTAATTTATTCTTACCCAATTGCCAAATAATGTTGTGTTTATAATCCTGCCATTGCCAATCACGTGATGCATATCGCTGAACATACATGGTATTTAGAAATAGACTCGCCGACCAACTGCCTTTATCCTCACCGACGATACTTACAACAGCGGCCACTTTGCTCGCCATCATCGCCACATTAGTGGATTTGATAGCGCCATCACTTGTTATTAATTCACCATTATCCACTATCAGTTGTGTCAATAGCCTAGCATCCTGACTACCCTGAGACATCCCTATCACTATCACTTTATCAGCCCCAGTGCTGTCTAGTGCTTGCAATACGGTATTACGTAATGACTGAGCACGCACCAATGATGACGAAAATGCAGGGTTGTCCGCGATAAAAACATGATTACCGCACTCTTGCGATAATCGCTGTACAATATCTTGACTGAAATAGCGATAATAACCACTCACATCACGCTGTAAGCTTGGTTCAAAAAGGTTGTCATTCCGCGGCGGTAAATCAAGTTCATTCTCTGGCACTCGCCAACTTAAACAGTCTTGGTCTTGCCCCTCTTCATCCCATTGCCATTGCTGACAATATTTTGCAGGCACTAATCGATCACACGCTTCATCAGGCGCGGATTGGCACAAGGCTTTAATCCCCCAGTGATGCGTTAATACAACGGGATAATTTACTCGGCATTGCTCCATAGATTGCACAGCCAGTGAACAAAATACAGTCATGCCTAATACCACGCATTTAAGCATACGTTTATTCATCTTATCGCCCATTAATAACCTGCTTAACAGAGTGCTCAATGTTTTTCATACCTTGTTCATGCCCATAACAAATACCATGGCATATTTGCGATAACGCATACTCAAAACGACCATTACCGCTTAGTTGATGTGGGATACGTAAAATAACTTCGACCCCCTCTTTATTACCCGCTAACACTAAAAATAACGCTGTGGTATTAAAATACGGAGGAATGAAAAACACACTCGAACAATTAAAACCAGCTGCACTGTATTCATCAACGTTAAGGAAACCCAAGTTCGAAATAATAGCGGAAGTACGATACTGTCCCGTTTCTTGTCGCTTAAGCGCTAATTTATCATTGAATTTTTTCAGCAATGCCAACGGTACCCAATTCAATGCATTGAGTGTTGGCACTCCGGCAAACCGCGGCATTCTTGCATGTTCATTATCCGCAATTTTTAACTTAATTTGCTTAGCCCAATCGGCAGTCGTAGTTTCTGGTGATACTTGCATTAATAGTCCACCGGTTAAATTACCTGTGGAGATAATATCGGCGTCATGCATACGTAAATCAACAGGCAGTTGAATGCGTACTGCCGAATCAGAATAGATATTGGCTAACTTAGCAATGCTAATGCCAGCGTTAGCTAAGATTTGTTTATAGCTACCTGGCAGGGTTCTTCGTTGCCAAGAGGAACCAAAGTCTTGCCCAGTAGGCACACCTGTTGGGGCGGCAACGGTATCGGTGATTTTTTCACCGGGTATCGATGTAACGGATTTAGCGAGATCGACATCACGTACAAAACTATTATCACCTTGTAACGGTTGCTGACGCAGGGCTCGTAATACTTCATCGGCAAATGTCTTGGTACCTCGCCCATCCATTACCGCATGATGCGTCCTAAAAATAATATGGTGTTTTCCATTGTTCTCACCAAGTACCAGCAACACTTCACAACCCGTACTGGTTTTGACATCAAGAGGACGATTTAAAAATGGCGCTGACTTATCGCTCATCCCGTCCCAATCTAACCCTCGAATCACTTCAAGTTCAGTCGTTTTACCTGCATCGGCCCAATGGCTAAAGCCAAGTTTACCCGCAAGTTTAAACCGCGTCCCTTGTAACGCTGTTGAGGCCTGAATGACCGCTTGTTGCCACGCTGATATATCAATATTGCCATGGCCTTCAAGTACCATTTGATTAGCAACACAAGTCGCGGTGTCTTCTGCATTAAAATCATCACAACTAATATAAAAACGCTCTGTTGGTGAAAGTTTACGTTTAAACGTCATCGTTCCTCCTTGAACTGTTCGACGGTTATGCGGCGCTATCTGTCGCGCGATTATCATGAATAGCCATATCTTGATGGTCATCAAGCACTTCGGATTCATCACATTGTTTTTTAAAAAGTAGTGTCGTTACAACATTCACCACATCTTGAATTAATAAATACACAGCAGGCACTAATAACAAGCTCACCAGCGTGGCAAATAGCACACCAAACGCGAGCGATATGGCCATCGGGATCAAAAATTGTGCCTGTAAGCTGGTTTCACTCATTATCGGCACTAAACCAATAAAGGTCGTTAACGAGGTAAGAATAATAGGACGGAAACGGCGAATGCCCGCACTGGTGATCGCGGTTTCTAAGTCTTCACCTTGACTGCGTTTTTCATTGATATAGTCAATCAATACCAAATTATCATTGACCACGATCCCACTCACGGCAACCATACCAATAAAGGACCACAAAGTGACATCAACCCCTAACAGCAAATGGCCTAATAGCGAACCAACAAGGCCAAACGGGATCGCAAACATGACTAATAATGGCTGCGTGTAAGAACTAAACAAAATAGCCATCACTAAGTACATCGCAATTAATGCGAGTAAATAACTGCTTGTTAATATCTCTACAAACTCCACAATACTTTTCTGTTTGCCTGCTTTTGTCCATTTAACGGCGGTCGTCTCTGTTAATTGCTGTAAAAACCCGGTTTCTAAATCAGTGATAACGGCCTTAGTACTGTTCTTACCAGCATCAACAAATGCTGAAACAGAAATAACCCGATTTCGTTCATAACGTTTAATATTATTATCGGCTGATTTATAACTCACATCTGCAATCGTAAAGAGAGGTACGCCTTCACCATTAGGTAGTTGAATATGCATGTTTTCTAAATGCCATAATGAGCTGGTTGCTTCTTTTGGATAACTCACCTGCACTTTTACTTCATCTTCACCACGCGGTATGCTTTGCACTTCAACACCAAGGTAAGCCTGCTGAACTTGCTGGCCAAGCGCACTCAATGTTAATCCCATATCACGCGCTACAGGCTTTAACGCAAGTTGAACCTGCCTTGAACTACGCTGCTGGGAATCTTGAATATCATAGACACCTTCAAACCGCGCTAGCACTTGTTTTAAGTTTTCGGCTTGCAGGGCTAAATCATCTAAGTTACGACTCGATAGTTCAATATTAATATCCGCACTGGGCGGGGTAAGATCAGACACAAAGCTTAACTCGATACTGTCTTCAATTTCACCAACACGTTCTCGCCAGCGACGAATAATGTCATGGCCTGACATAACCCGTTCATTCGATACTGATAATTCCAGGTACACACGACCAATATGATCATCGGCAGCCGCTTGTGCTTCACGAGAATATTTACTGATTGGCGCAACGACAGAATACACATGCGCTATCGCAGATACACCGCTTTCATCGGTCAGTTCTTGTTGCAGCTGTAAGGCTTCCTGCTCAATCTTTAATATTGCTCGCTTGGTTTTATTCGGGTTACTGCCCTCTGCAAACGTGACATTGGCATACGCAACATCCCCCTCAATGGCCGAAAATAACACAGTGCGTAACCAACCGCTGGAAAGCAATGTTAAAGAGATAAAAAACAAACCGACAAACCCTAAAATATAGCTCCAGCGCCACACCAACACATGGTCTAAAAAAGGCTTATATCGGCGTATAACAAACATTTCTAATGCGGCAGAGAATTGGGTTTGTATTCCTTCTAATATGCCGCCAATTGCTTTTATTTTACTGATTAATGATTTTTTGTTGGGCGTATCTCGATTGGTTAGCTTGGTCGTATTAAAATGTTGATTAGCATCACGCTCGGCAGGTTGATGACTTAAATGAGCAGGTAAAATAAACAATGATTCAAACAATGAAAACAATAATGTCGTGATCACAACAACCGGAATAACCTGCATCAGTTTACCTTCCGGTCCTGGTAAAAACAGCAACGGCATAAAGGCGATAACACTCGTTATAATGGCAAACGTGATTGGCTTAGCCACTTTGTAAGCCCCTTCAATGGCCCCCTCTACCCCCTTATTACCTGATGCTTGTTCAGTATAAATGCTTTCTCCCACAACAATGGCATCATCAACGACAATCCCAAGTACCAGTAAAAATGCAAATAACGAAATAATATTAATAGAACCATCAAACACAGGTAATAACCAAAAAGCACCCATAAATGAAATAGGGATACCCAGACTGACCCAAAAGGATAAACGCCAATTTAAAAATAACAATAAAATAGCAAACAACAGACATAAACCACTAAATACATTGCTAACCAGTAAATCGATACGACTCATGAATAACTTGGAATCATCTTGCCAGACATACAAACTAATACCCTCAGGCAAGTAAGTAGCAGGCGTTTGTACGTACTTGTTTATCGCATCAGCAACATCAATAATGTTTTGCTCACCAACACGGTATACATCTAAAGAAACAGCCCGTTTACCGTCGAGTTGTGCCATTGTGCCTTCATCACGAAATCCATCTGTAATCGTCGCAATATCACTCAGTAAAACCCGCCCACCATCTTCATCCGCTTGCAGAATAATACTGGAAAAATCATCTGCACTTTCAATCTGGCCTAAGGTTTGGATCAGTATATCGCCCTGTTCTGTCGCAAGGCTTCCACCGGGTAAATCAATCGCGGTGGCTTTGAGTGTATTAACAACATCTTCAAATTTTAAATTATATTGCGCTAAACTGTCTTCAGATAATGCAATGCTGATTTCATATGGCCTGGCATTTTGCAGTTCAATAACCGAAATCACAGGTTCTTCTAACAAGTCTAACCTAATATTTTCAGCCAAACGCTTTAACGCCCATTCATCACCGGCGCCAGCGATAATCAATTTGGCAACGCGATAACGTTCAATTAATTCACTGACAACCGGCTTTTCAACTTCATCCGGAAATGAGTTGATACTTTCAATCCTTGATTTAACTTCATCTAATACCGCCTTGGTGCTATAGCCGTCAGCAATATCAATGGTGGTATAACACGAACCTGAACTGGCGAATGAGGTGAGATCGAGTGTGCCTTCAATATCATAAACAACCGTTTCAATACGCGTACAAACCACCGCTTCGACGTCTCTAGGACCAGCACCAGGATACAAGGTTGAGATCGCAATACGCTCTAGCGATACACCAGGAATTAACTCTTTACGCGTTTCCGGTAACGCCAAACAACCCAGTGCGATAATCACCATCATGATCAAGTTTGCCGCGACCCGGTTATGCGCAAACCAAGCTATCATTGCTTTCATGAGCGTACCTCATGCTGCACAATCATATCTTGTAAGCCAGTATCTAAACTGATCACATTTAACTTCATGCCATTAACCGCCACATCAAGTGGGGTTAATATCAGCTTGTCGCCCTCATCTAGGCCTGCATTGATATAAACTTGGTTTTTACCTTGATGTATTACATCGACCGTTACAATCTGCAAGCGCTGTTGTTCATCTAACAACCACACTTTATTGTCGCTACGTAATGCCAAGCGAGGGATGATCACAATGTCTTCAAATTCACGCCCTGATATTTCGGCTTTAACAAAACGACCTGGTTGTAAATATAACGGCTGTTCTGGATCGTTCAGTACCTCAGCAACCACATACTGCAATCGGTTCTCTGCAAGTCCGCCCTCTGTTCCAATGATAGTGCCTTGCCATTGGTAACGTTTGTTGTTGACGCTAACAGAGAGTGTCACTTTTGGGCTTGCGACGCGGCCGCCCACATTTGCATCATGAACAAACGCATTGATTTTCTGTGGTAAATCCATCAACGTTAGATACTTGTCGGCAACAGGCAGACGTACATGCATTTTGTCTAACGAAAAGATTTCACCAATCACTTCGCCCGAATTAACTAACTGACCGCGACCAACACTTACCGCTTTAACGCGACCAGAAAACGGGGCTTTAATCACGGTATGATCTAGCTTTAAATTGGCTAAACGTAAATCCGCCTCTGCCGCTTTAACTCGACTTTTCGCATCATTAATTTGCGGTATATGACGGGCAAAACTGGTTGCTTTACGAGACACGCCTCGTCGTGCAACATGCGCTTTCGCTTTGCTTTCTGCCAAGTGCAATAATGCGCCATCAACAGCTTGCTGCTTCTTAATCACTTCAAGTTTATAGGCTTCATCATCCATTGATAACAGCACATCGCCAGCATTAAAATAGCCACCAGCAGTAAAATTATCAGCAACCGACTTTACTCTTGCTGTCACCTCTGAATTAAGGTTGATTTGTGTTTTTGCCGCAACGATCCCACGGCTAAAAATAGGAATAATGGCATCATCAAACACCACATCCATATAACGCACAGAAGGAAAACGATTAATCTCTGGACTGATTTGGCTTTGTGGCCGAATGGCTGATAACAACGCCATACAGATAAAGGTAAACATAATAATAGAAAGTGGAATAGATACTTTTTTATGACGGGAAAACAGCGCCTTTCCCTGCTGCCAATATGGCGCTAACAACATTTGAGTTTGTTGAATTTTAGGTGAAAATGCTTGCTTTAATTTACTTGTTTTTTTTGCACTTTTTAACCTTGCTACCGGTGCTTTATCACTCTTTTCATTCGTGTTAGTTATCACATCGCTTTTACCTTCTTCGGCAATCGTCGTTACGGCCGGTTCTTTCGGCGTCAGTAAGTCACCTTGTAACAAATATTGCTTCCAGCACTGCATCGTTGCTTGCGTCTTTTTAATATCTTTTGCAACATAAGGGTGTAATTTAAGCCCTAGCGACAATTGTTCATGCCACAATAAAATACCCGTGGAAACTGGGTAATTCTTGGTGCCAATACCACAGCAAACCCACAGTTCATCTTGATTAATTGGTGGGTTATTATCGTCTTTAAGTGGCCAATGACCTAAAAAACTGAACGAACCCGCATAAAATTGGCGCTCACTGACATACTGATAAATACGGCGCACGCCATTCTCGCCAATTATTTTACCAATATGAGCTTGCCACCAAAGTTGCCAATGACTTTTCGCTTTGATTTGTTGCTTCACTTGCCGCTGAATATCGCGAGCCGCAATGGTGTTATTTAGCAGTACATTAATCCCAGAAGAGCAGTTTCCCGTTTCGGGTATATTGGGTAGTGCTCCACGGAGATTAACTGGGTATAACCAATAGTAGTCTTGCTGAGAAACAAGTAGCTGCTCTGCAACCGCTCTGTTTAACGCCCAGAATAGATAAATATTCAGTGCAACACGATGCTTTCTTGCTAGCTTCTTAATTTCAATCGTTTCAGACTTGCTGAAATAAGCATTAACGATAGGCGCATCATTGCTGTATTGGGCACGGTCATCAGTCCCAGCATCGGCTAGATTTGTAGCAGCATAATCTGGATACGTGGCCTTCCAACGAATCGTCTTTGGTGCTTTCGATTTACCACCAGCAAACAGCATTTTAATTTGTTGCCAATGAGAGGGCGCAATTTTGTCGGCTGTTTTTGGTAAGTTTTCACACGGGTAATCATGCTCACGTAAAATAGTGGTTAGTCCACCGAGCCCATCCATTTCACTGTGTGCAAATTCAAACCAGTTAATTTCATCTGTGGTTTTTTTTAGTAACCCAACATTCATTCGGTCACCGATCCCAAACGCTTTACGCGCTTGAAACCACATTGCTATATAATCTGTATAATCTTTATTTTGGCTACTACTCATCGGTTAGCTTCCTTGTTAACCAAACTGAATGCCTCGATTAAATCGAAACTGTCCTTATGTTTTATCCTAATCATCAAACTGAAATTAGAACCTTAAATACTGTTCATTTCATACAGTATCTTTACAGTCTTGCAGGCTCTAAATACAGCGGGTATTGAGTATCAAACTCACCACGGGGATCATCATGATAACTGGCAATAAAATGCTTACTGCGTAGCACCTTAGAGCGATATTGCTCTAGAATACGTTGACGCCCATCAAGTGCTGGTAAACCACAGACTAACGCCTGATAATTTTGCGCTAAGCAGTCATTATAAATATGCAGTAATAACATTGAAAAAAGTTGCTCATCATCATTCACAACGAGCAAGCTGTGTAATGACACATAACTCAATTTATCCCCTGCTTTAGGCAGCATCATGCCGCCAAAGAGCTTGGAATAAAAATTATTAAATAAACGCGCCACCGACATTAATTTACTATAAGCGACAAAACGGGTTTGCTTAAAGCTGCTCTGGTCCCAAATACCCGCCATCGCCACTAATTTATTATGTTCAAACATCAAATAATAGTTACTGATCACCAATCCTCGGTAATATTCATCACCGTGTAATAACTTCATAAAATCATAATGAGGATAAAACTGCTTTTTCTTCGCTTGCTGCTCAAAAAACGTTTGCATCAGTTCAATGTCATTATGATCTGCTTTACGGATATTAAACTGATGTTCTGTGCTTGGGCGGGGGTTGGTTAAATACAACATATGTGTTGTCATTTCACCAAAGTCATAATAAGTGGGCGTAATACTACGCCCACTTCCCATCGAATTTAATGATGCTTCGTTATCACTCAGAATAACAGTTTGCATCCAATCATTACCCATCACTTTACGATAGCATTTAAGCAGGTTGAATAAAGTACGCCCACTTTTAAAATCGGGATGAATACGTAAGTCATTACCATAGCGTACATTCTGACGCTCACCATTCACATAAACATCACGGTGACCAATACTAAAAATAGCGGCGACACGCTCGCTATCACGTTCCACTGCGACCCACACATCTGGTGTTTGCGTCACTATTTTGGTGGCCATAAAAAAGTCTGGAGTACGTTCAAAATTAATTGTAATTGCACCCGACTGTGGTGTTGATGCGATTAAAGCAATCAATTCATCAGAATCACTTGCTTGTGCTGGCCTTGTATAAAATCGGCTTGCCATTTACCTTACCTCTACAACTGATGAAGTGACGATTACACTACTGTTGCACCATGATGACGATCTAGTTACGCCGCAATTGCCTCGACAAATACACCTGGCATTTCAATATCCCAAAGCACTAAAGGCTCTATTTTGATATTACCAACCACCATGCCGTGCGCCTCACAGCGTGAATAATAAAGATCACGGGCGTTCTGGCTACAACATACTTTTAAAGTATCCAGCTGCCCAAGATCTCTGGCTAATTGATAGTGAAAACACATATTGAGTTCGGCTTCTGCATTCACTGCAACCTGCTTCATTTCCAGATCAGTAATATCGGCATTAGGTTCACAAAGTAACAAGTAAAAGGGTTTAGTATTTGACGTATTAGCCGGAACCGCAAAAACAGTGATAGCGGTTAAGCGAGGATTTCGTTCTGCTGTTTTCATCACTTCAAGCGCGATTTCAGGGCTCATCTTTTCACCAACAAGGTCAATACCATCTAAACGACCTAAAAATTCAAAACAAGGGCAATCTTTCAGAAAACCACTCACGCGTAATTTGTCTTTCATCGCATAACGCAGTAAACCACTGCCAGTCGTTAATACAGGGCGCACCAATTGATCTTGCTTTAGTTTCCACGCCGGTAGTACTTCTTCCGTTTCAAGATCAATAAACTCGTAAAAATGGCTGCATATCGCCAGTGGATATTGATTTTGGAAAGGAATAGTCACCACCCCTTCTGTTGCCCATAACCCTTTGCCCTGAAATTCACTTTGGGGTAGCAAACGTTGTAATTTATTTGCCCATGCTGCAGATGACGAGGTATCCCAAGCACTGACTAACGCCATTTTAGGCCAAATAAGCTGTAATAATTCAGCTGATAGAGCACTTTGCCACTGCAATAATATCTCTGCGACACGGTGTGATTTAGGGCATTTCAACCCCGATAATGCGGCTGTACGCTCACCCCATTTTCCAGTTGCAAGTACCGACACTAGCTCTAATTTATGCTTAATAATATTATCAAACAAGGTCAGTGCAAAAGTCGGGCTCCACACAGACAAGAATGAGAGTGACTTATCCGCAAGCAAATAGCATAAGGTGGCAAACTGAGAATCTTCCGATGTGTCAGCTAAGGAAACACCTTCTGGCACTGCGCTGGTCAATCCCATAAAGATTCGTTTCCACCAAGGCAATAACTTCAAATCATCATTCACTGCACCAGACATAGTACGTCGTAATTCGGTTGGAACCCAAGATAATGACCAATAATGCGTGCCCTTTAACATCCCTGGATTATGTTTATACATATCCATCATCCAAGGTGAAATAGCCGCATCAAGTTCATTCAAAAATGACTGCGTGTAAGGTATCCATTTAATTTTTGACGTTGAACCGCTGGTCGGTTGAAAGCGTTCATTTGCTTCCATACTCAGTTCATGACTGCTTCCCGCTCTCGCTTTTTCGATTTGTGCGGCCCAATCATCATATTCAGTGATGGGAACCTTACGAATAAATTCTTCATAAAATAGCGAGCTTGATAAGTTATATTTTTTACCCGATACACTGGGTGCAATCACTTGAAGCAATGAACTTAGTTTTTCACGCTGTACCGCTTGCGGGTGTGCTAACGCTTTGCAAAACTGGTGATAGCCACGAGCGCTCATGCTTTGCGCCGCTTTATGGGTAAATTTATGTGCTACTTTACGGGTGATGCTATTTAATAACGCCATAACACGCTCCCTATTTAACTAAACGTCGAGTTAAACTAATCAGGCCTAAGTCCCAATTGATATTGTTCTTTTGTAATTGTTTACGTATTGCTTTCTGCGCAAAGAAGGTAAACATTGATGCGTTAATCTCACCGATACAAGGTAACTCCTTACCCTCTCGCCACTTGGGATTTCGATCTTCAAAGAATCCGATTTTAGGTACACTTAGCTTCATTTCAGCGGTGATCTCTGCGACTTCACCACGCAGCTTTTGGTAATCGGTCCCAAAATCTAAAATTTGCTTCTGCTCATCGTAATAACTCGGGTAAAGGTGCTGGCAGTATTGTTCTACAACTGATGACAATTCATCGAACTTACCTTGATGATGTGGATAATGTTTAGGGAAATTATTGGCTAATAATAAATAAGTCTTATAACCTTTAGAGATAAGTAGCCAGAAGAGTGGCGTAAGCGGGTCTCTCAACTTTTCTTTTAGCAAGACCTTCATAAAACAGATCATCGGCTTATTTGTACCCCAGTATTTACGCTCGATGATCGTATCACCACTAAAGATACCTCTGACTTCTTTTCCTTTGAGATTAAAACGTAATGTTTTGAGGGTACTAAAACCAACAATCCGTTTTGATTTATTCTCTCGGATCAATATCAATCCGTCTTTTTCAGATAGGTCATCAAGAAATGTTGAAAAGTCAGCATTGTGATAATACTGAATAAACAGGTTATGCATCTCCTTTACTTGCTGTATAGAAAGGCGATCTAACGTGATGTAATTGGCAGATATTTTCTGTTTTGTAGTATCCATTTGTGATCCAATCCTTGGCAAATGTGTGAGAGTAAGCGTACCCTCATCCAGTCTCAAGCCATCCTTAGCTTGCAGTATTTCAGAAAAATCGGTTAATCGGATTAATCTGAAAGTAAAATTAATGTATCACTAAAATATGACAGCTAGAAGCAAGTAAAATAGCCGTTAATTAACAAGTGAATGCAACAAATACAGGGCTATAACGTTAAAATAAACACGGCACTCAAAACTAAAATTCAAATAAATACATCATATTAAAATAATATGCCGACTTAGATGATTTTAAAATTGTATATCCGACAATTATATCTGTGGAAAAGTGACCGGAATCACAGGAAAACATTGGTAGGGATAGAATAAACGATCTAACACTTAAACCTTTAGCATGAGCGTCCATTCGTACTTTTAATGATGGTATTACAATAACTTAAGTCGTTGTAATGACTGTGCATATCCAACGACCATTATTATTTAAACTACGCCATAGGAATATAGCGAGGGGTATTTTCAATTCGTTGACACCAAGCGGTGATTTGAGGGTATAAGGCTAAGTCAAAACCACCTTGATGGGCAACATGGGTATAAGCATAAAGCGCGATATCCGCTATCGATAATTGATCACCGACGAGATAAGGCATGATGGTCAACTGCTGTTCCAGTAATACGAGCGCTTTATTGCCCCCAACTTGTAATGAATGATACTCCTCTTTTCTGTTGTCAGGCATATCCAAATAATATTGAATAAAACGGGCAACGGCAATGTAGGGTTCATGGCTGTATTGCTCGAAGAAAAGCCATTGAGATATTTTCGCACGATCAAATTTATCGTTAGCGCTAAAATCGCTGTCTTCGGCAAAGTAACTTAAAATTGCATTCGATTCCGACAGACAACGCCCATCAGAAAACTCGACAGTGGGTATTTTACCATTGGGATTCTTCTGTAAGAATACGTTGGTTTGGCTTTCTCCATCAAGGATATTGACGTGTAACCACTCATGCTCAATATTAAGCAACGACAGAAGTAACTTCACTTTATAACAATTACCTGACTGTATATCACCATACACTTTCAACATAACTCTTCCTTGAATAAATATATATGAATCATTAATTTACAATTTATCTCTCTAGTTCTCAATGATTTTATTAACGTCCGTTGTCACTATGATTTAATACAATAGGTTGTTACAATCAGGTCGCAGCTAAATTACAGCTAAGATTACACTTAATTTGCCACATGCCGATAATAGGCACCTAATTTATAAAGGAATATAACATGTCATCTAAGGTTTATTGTATTGCCCAATTTTTACCAAAAGAAGGCAAAGAAGCAGCATTATTTAAAGTATTACAAGATTTAGAACCTAACTCCACGCGTGAAAATGGCTGCATTCAATATACAGTAACGCGCCAACTTGTATCTCCTTATGCAGAAGGGAAAAGCTTCCCAATTGCGTTTAATGAAATTTGGGCTTCTAACGCAGCATTTGAACAACATTGTGAGCGTGCTGAAATAAAACATTTCTTTGAAACGCAATGTATCGCAGAAACCGGATTAGTTGCAGATTTTAATGTGTGTGTTTATACCGACGAGCCAGCTCATTTCGCTGAATTATAAACCGTAAAGATGAAAAAATAAGAGCTTGAAACTACATCGTAAAACAAGCTCTTATCTCGACATTAATCACTCAATTAATAACGAATAGAATCTATTAATAACCGTCCTAATTACTGATAATTACCAGAAAGAGTAACGCCCGAGAATGCTTTACGAACTCGAATACGAATATGCCAAACGCCTGCACTCGGATTATCAAAATGGCATTTCTCTACATTGCCGTTAATGCGAGGTCGACAATCATAATGTCGTTTACTAGGCTTAGAACCAAATCTAACATAGAGTTCTGCATCACCAGTACCACCCGCAATATTAATATCTAGCATATCCATGCCTGCTGGCACTTCCACTGTATAACTTAACCAAGCACGACGATTAGCAGATAAATCAGGGTATTCAAAGTTACCCTCTGGCGGCGTCCAACTACCCGCGTCATCATAATTCACCGTTAAGCTAGCACCTGAATACGCCTTATAAGCATGCAGCATTATATAGTAGTTGGCTTTATCTGGATTAACCACCTCACAAACTTCGTCATTACCAGGTAAGTAAGGGCGACAATCAAAGTTACTTATTGTGGGCTGAGTTTCTTTTCGTAAATAAAGATCCAGATCACCTGATCCACCAAAACTCATGGCTTTAAAGTTAACAGCCCCATCAGGTATCGCAATGACAAAGTATTGATTCTCTCCAACCTCACTCGCTAAAGAGTCTACAATCGCCCCATTGACGAGCTCAGTGATAATCGGTTCAGCGACACCACAAGGATTCGCATTTAGATGATCATATGCATTTTTTGCCAGAGCAAGTCCATAACCATAACGTTGATCTCGCCCAGCTGATCCTAAATCTTCTGCCGACGCATTAATTGCATTACGAATATCATGATTATTACAATTTGGATAATGACTCCATACTAGCGCAGCGAGACCTGAAACGTGAGGAGTCGCCATCGATGTACCTGACCAGGTTGCATATTCATTATCTGGAATGGTAGAGGTTACTGCGACACCCGGCGCCGCAATTTCAACCTGGCTATTTTTTTGTGACCAAGAAGAGACCACTTTGGCTGAGTCAATCGCTGCCACAGACATAACAGAGGTATATGACGCGGGATAAGAATAAGCATCATTGCCACCATAACTCCCATTATTACCAGCCGCAGCAATCAATAATACGCCACTATCGTAGGCAGATTGAAATGCGTTATTTTCAGCAGTACTTGATGAATCACCGCCTAAACTCATACTAATAATATTAGCCCCTGCAGTGACACATTCTTCAACGGCAATAACCATATCAGATCCATAAACCCAACTACCGCTATCATTAAACACTTTTACAATATGCAGGCCGATTTTATTCCGAGAGTTAACGCCAACAACACCAACCTTATTCCCTAAAGCAGAGATGGTGCCCGCCACATGGGTACCATGGCCATGGCCATCCTCCCACCAATTACCTGAATCACCACCAGCACCATTATTGTCATTACCTGACATATTATTTAAATATGAACGTAGATCTTCATGATCCCCATCGTAACCCGTATCCGTAATACATATTTTAATGGTATTAGCCCCTTCACTTAACTGATCGGCTTGTACCATCGTAATGCCATAAGGCGTCTCTTCATCATCAAGGTTACGTTTTTGTGGTGTAGTTAAAGGAAGGGGTAGAAATCGAATCGGATCGATTTCGACAAACTCAACATTAGCACTTTTTTTCAGTTTACTCAGTTGCGCAGGTGAAAGCTCTGCTGCAATAGAATTCGTTCTCTCAAGTATTCTTTTAACTCTCCCGCCATGCCGACGAATATGTTCTGAGTTATGGTGACTACGTACTTTTCGTTCTGATAAATTCATTAAAGTAGTCGGTGTTGAGTTACCATCCCAGCCTTGTTTATATTTGATAATATAACGATCATCAGCATTCGCGGATAAAGACAGGCATAATCCAGCTAATAACATTCCAGCTGAATAGGTGATACTTTTCATTAACTGTTTAATACAGGCCATCATCTTGCACCTAATTAATATATACAGCCATAAGCATAGTTTATACATATACGAGATCAAGATTGTGTGATTGATATACTTGTATCAACAACAAGTAGTTTAACCGTTCATACTAGCCGTTCTCACACTGGCAGTTCCAACAAACCTCGAATGAGGCATCATTTTCTTCTAAGCATTCACGGCATTGCCATTCCGGATCATTAGCTTTACTTTGCAGGTTAACAACAACGTTTTTTGCTATTTCAAATTCTGCATCATCGATAACCCAAAGCTCTACCCATGCATCAATTGCCGAGACTTCACCAATCGCACCGGACGAGAATTCATTTTTAAGTACAACGTCAATACCATTTGCTTCAATAATATTTTTAACATTGTTAACAATAAAACCGTTTTCATGGGTATAAATTAATTTCATGATTAACTCCATTATTTAATGGTTAGCCCTTATCACGAGGGGCGCCTTCATCACATTTTTTACAGTTAAGTTCATACCCTAACATTGATTTTCGCCCGTCAGGTGTGACCACCCAAGGTCGACAAAACCAAGGGGGATTGTGACGAACATGCTGGAAATGATCGCAGCTCAACTCCGCGACCCAATCATCTTCTTCATCTTTGTGATAACCAACTATTGGCTGCTTCATTTTACTCTCCAAACCTGACACGGTTATTACCATATTGACCCGTAATCACGACACGGGTCTTACTCATGCAATCAGCATACTAAAAAACAACATGAAAACATATTAAGGTTCACATTCATCGGTCCCTATTTTACGCTGAATTACACGCAAGCGGCGTAGAATGATTGAGTAATAGTGACATTATCAGTACAATAACGGCCTACTTTCGAAAATGTTAAGTAATTACACATAGCTGCGCATTAACGCCAATTTTTGAGTAAATACAGCGTAATCGTATCAATATTCTAGGTCTAGGAATACATAATGCCCGTTGAAACTTTATTGCCTTTTATGGCGATCATTGCTGTTGCTACCTACATACAAAGTATCGCAGGTTTTGCACTCGGCATGATCGTAATGGGAACTGTGACTACTTTTAATCTAGTGCCTATCGCTTTCACGTCAGTTGTCATTAGTAGTGTGACGCTGATGAACAGTCTGTTTATAATTAAAGGTTGTTTCGGGCAATTAAATAAGCGCTTAGTCATACTGACCGTAGCGGGCATGTTACCTGGAATGCTGATAGGATTAACACTGTTGGAGTATTTAAGCAGTTCATTTAATGACATTTTGCAAACGATACTGGGCATTGCGATTATCGGTGCAGGGATCAGTATGATCTTAAAGTCGCCACATAAAGACCGTAAACACTCTAAAGAACCCGTATTTTTCTGTGCCGGTACTGCATCGGGTATCTTAAACGGGATGTTTAGTATGGGTGGTCCACCACTCGTCTATATTTTCTATCGCCAACCTTTTACGCTTAATCTCATTCGT
>SPKZ01005904.1_pt1 | contig 21954 bp, 18 predicted proteins | sample 2456571 | NCBI WGS metagenome assembly SPKZ01 (sample SAMN11192286, study PRJNA482655) | marine metagenome | biome: ENVO:00000447; feature: ENVO:00000244|ENVO:00000211|ENVO:00000569|ENVO:00002023; material: ENVO:00002151; isolation source: ocean water from marine abyssalpelagic zone ... | reverse complement strand
TGAACTCGGGGTAGAGGTGTTCGCCCGCAGTGGTAAGCATTTGACCCATGTCACCCCCGCAGGCGAGGCCATTCTTGAAGCCGCGGGTGAAGTTCTGCGCAAGGTGGAGAGCATCAAGCAGGTGGCCCAGGAGTACTCCAACGAGAAGAAAGGGTCGCTGTCGATTGCCACCACGCACACCCAGGCGCGCTATGCCTTGCCGCAGGTGATCAGCGCATTTATCGATCGCTACCCTGAAGTGTCTTTGCATATGCACCAGGGTACGCCCATGCAAATCTCGGAGATGGCGGCCGATGGTACTGTCGATTTTGCCATTGCCACGGAGGCGCTTGAGCTGTTTTCAGATTTGATCATGCTGCCTTGTTATCGCTGGAATCGATGCATTCTGGTGCCCCGTGACCATCCGCTGACGCAGGTGTCCAAGCTGTCGCTGGAGGACGTTGCAGCATATCCCATAGTGACCTACGTGTTTGGGTTCACGGGCCGCTCAAAGCTGGATGAAGCCTTCGTTGAGAAGGGGTTGGTCCCGCGCGTGGTATTCACAGCTGCCGATGCCGACGTTATCAAGACTTATGTACGGCTGGGTCTCGGGATTGGCATTGTTGCGGCAATGGCTTACGACGAAGGCGTTGACGACGATCTGGTGCGCCTCGATGCTACCCATCTCTTCGGCAGTAGCGTGACACGTATCGGTTGCCGTAAAGGCACTTTCCTTCGCGGCTATATGTACGATTTCATCGAGGATTTTGCGCCGCACCTGACGCGCGAAATTGTTCAGGAGGCCTTTGCCAGCCGCAGCAAGGCCGAGTTGGAAGAGCTTTTCTCTCATCTGGATCTACCCGTTTACTGAAACACTTGAGCGCGAATGGCCCTGCCTGCATTATGGCGTCCCCTTAGTCGTATATCCCGGAGTGTGTTGTGGAATTAGCTTGCCTTGATCTTGAAGGCGTACTCGTGCCTGAAATTTGGATCGCATTTGCCGAGAAAACCGGGATTGATGAGCTCAGGGCCACAACGCGCGACATCCCGGATTACAACGTCCTTATGCGTCAGCGACTGGGAATTCTGGATCAGCACAGCCTGAAGATTCAGGATATACAGGAGGTGATTGCCACGCTGTCCCCGCTGCCAGGCGCTCGCGAGTTCCTCGACTGGCTTCGAGAGCGCTTTCAGGTGATTATCCTTTCAGATACGTTCTACGAGTTCTCACAACCGCTGATGCGGCAGCTGGGTTGGCCCACGCTTTTCTGCCACCGACTGATCGTCGATGAGCAGGGCAGGGTTGTTGACTACAAGCTGCGCCAGGAAGACCCCAAGCGGATGTCAGTGAAAGCGTTGCACAGCCTCTCGTACCGGGTTATCGCGGCCGGCGATTCCTACAACGACACAACTATGCTGGGCGAGGCAGATGCGGGCATACTGATTCACGCGCCCCAGAATGTGATCGATGAATTCCCCCAGTTTCGCTCGGTGCCTGATCTGGAGGCACTGAAGAGCGCATTCATTGAGGCCAGCGACCGGGATTTAACGCTCTAGTCCTTTTGCAGGCCGGAACTTTTCTCCAGTTCGCTAAGGAAACTCCCAACCTTATCCAGGGTTTCCTGATACTCCTGTTCGCAGTCAGAGTCGGCGACGATGCCGCCGCCGCCCCAGCAGTGGATCTCCTTTTGGTCGCACACCAGAGAGCGAATGGCGATGTTGCTGTCCATGCGCCCGTGTGCGCTGACATAGAACACACTGCCGCAGTAGGCCTGACGTGCAGCGGGCTCTAGCTCGGCAATGATTTCCATAGCCCGTCGTTTAGGCGCTCCGGTAATCGATCCGCCCGGGAAACTGCGCTGCAACAGGTCCGTCGGTCCGAGTCCGTCAGCTAACTCGCCAGAAATTGTGCTCACTAGATGGTGCACGGTGGGGTAGCTGATCACTTCGAATAAACGGTCGACGTGAATACTGCCCGGCGCACAGGCGCGCCCGAGATCATTGCGCAGCAGATCAACGATCATCAGGTTTTCGGCCCTGTCCTTTGGCGAGGCCAGCAAGGCCTGGGCCGCGGCCGCGTCCTCCGCTGCATCGTCACTCCTCGGGCGAGTGCCTTTGATGGGCGCCGTTTCTACGTGCCGGCCTTGAACGGATAGAAATCGCTCCGGTGACAGGCACAGCAAGGCGCCGGCAGTGTCATCCTCAAAATAGGCGGCAAAGGGAGCGCCGGCGATCCTGCGCAAAGCAGTGTATGCCTCCCAGGGATCACCTTTGTATCTGGCGGTAAAACGTTGGGCCAGGTTCACCTGATAACAGTCACCCGATTGAATGTACGTTTGAATTTGCTCGAATGCCTCGCGATAACCGCTGGGCCCCAGATTGGAGGAGAATGCCTCTTGCAGCCGAAAGGGCTCGCCGGCAACTGTGGCGGGACTGTTGAGTTGCGCAATCAATGCGCGGCGCTCAGCCTGCGAGACTCCAGGCAGAGAAACAAGCACAGCCTTCTTGCGCAGGTGGTCCTGGATGACGGCCCATCGATACAGACCGACTCTGGCGCGCGGAGATTGGGCGTCAGGGTGCGCAGACAAGTGATTCAAAGCAGCCCCGGCATCGTAGTCCAGCGCGCCTAACAGGCCGCCGCAGAAAGGCAGCTCTTCTGCCACGGGTGTGACTTTGCCGAAAGTGTCCGCAAGAGAGCAAGTCAAGCTCTCAAACCACTCTGCCGTGGCCTGCGATGAGGCCGCTGTCGGCAACGGTGGCAGTGCATTCGGGATTGGATCTGCGACGAGGATGTCGAAACGTCCGCGATTACTGAAAGGATGGCTGCTGTCTAGCATCGCGGCACCAGGTATATCGCGCAGGCATTGGAACAGCCCGCAGCTATCTGCGCGGTAGGTCAGTTCATCCAGGTGTGGGGTGCTCGACACAGATCAGCCTGAGGCAGGGTTCAGGGGCGCTATTGTAGCGCTCTCACGGCCAATATGCCCCCGACACTCAAGTATCGTGCAGTGCGTAGTCGCCGGCGTGGATTAGTACGCATTTCGATAATGTCCTGCGGTTTGAATACCTGATTCCTACCTTGAGTAATGGCTGTAAGCCCCTGTTTAAATTGACTTTCATGGGGTCGGCAAGTAGTGTTCAGGGTCGTTTTGGGTGTCAGCTCAATCGCCTGTTTTTGTACCGCACAGCGCGTGCCGTACGGGGCGCTTCCGCTGTTGATGAATCCGCAGCGGGTGCCCATTCCCAGTGATCGATGGAATCGAGTATGTCCGACAATAACACTGAGGTTCTCGCCAGCCTCACAAACCCCTTCGATGAAACCGCCGAGCAGTCTTTTTCGGTGCCGGGCCAAGTTGCCAGCGAACCCGGTCTGTATGAACAGGCCCTGAAAGCCGGGTACGAGTTGCAGCAACGGCCGTTCAACGCGGCCGGCGTCAAGAATATTCAGCGCCAGCATTTGAAGCAGCGAATGACCATCTGGGAGCGCATTGAGTGCCTGGCCGATGACACGCCCACGGTGCTCTTTCAAAACTGGGGACCCAATCTGGACGGAGCCTCACTGGTCACAGCGCTGATCACGGTGAATGGGCGCGATGTTGCCATCTACGGTCATGACTTCACGGTGCGCGCCGGGTCAATGGACGCGACCAACGGCAAAAAGCTTGCACGGCTGTTTGAGCTGGCTGCTAAGCGCAAGATACCACTGGTGGGGCTGAATGATTCTGCAGGCGCCTACATTCCTGCGGGTGTTGGTGGGCTGGACGGCTACGCCGATGCGTTTACTGCACTGCGTAAGGTCAGTGGCGTGGTGCCCAGCATTATGTGCATGTTCGGCTTTAATGCCGGTGGCGGCTCCTACCTGCCGCGCCAGGGCAGCTTTCTGATTCAACCCAATGAAACCTTTTTCGGTCTGACCGGCCCCGGCGTCGTGAAGAGCGTGTTGGGCGAAGACGTCACCCCCGACGAACTGGGCGGCCCCGGCGTTCATAGTCAAAGCGGGGTCACAGACTTTGTTGTGCCCGATGAAGTGGCCGCTCTGCGTAAAGTGCGCGAGCTGTTGGCGTACCTGCCCAGCAACAACGCTGAATTGGCTCCTCACCAGGTTTCTTCTGATCCTATGGACCGTAAGACCTGGGATATCGACATCCTGTTGAAGAAAGCCTTTAACTCGCCGACGGGATTCAACACGCCTATCGACATCAGCATATTGATCCAGCAGTTATGTGATCACGGTGACTTTCTGGAGATTCAGTCCGAGCGTGCCAGAAATACGATTACCGCCCTGGGTCGCATGGGCGGCAATGTCGTGGGTTTTGTGGCAAATAATTCGGCCGTGGCCTCAGGTCAGATCGACATCGATGCGGCTTACAAAAATGCGCGATTCATTCGTTTCTGCAATCTCTACAACATTCCCATCATCTTCCTGGAAGACACTACCGGCTTCCTGCCAGGCCGCGAGCAGGAGAGTCGCGGCATTGTTCAGGCGGGCCGAGCCATGTTGGACGCCATTGTTGATCTGCGCACGCCGCGTTTCCTGGTGCTGGTACGCAACGCCTTCGGTGGCGCTTATGCCTCCTACAACAACTATCCCACGGGTGCCGACTTCGTGGTGGCGCTGCCAACGACACGCGTGGCCGTAATGGGCCCAGCGGGCGTGGAGTATGTCTATAAAGATGAGCTGCGTAAGATTCGAGGCTCGGTCGAAGCGCGTATTGCGAAGGAAACAGAGGCGCAGCTTGCCGCTGGTCTGTCTGCCGAGGACGCTGCCAGCGCCGCCCTTGCACTGGTTGATGATTGGGTGAAGGCGGAAGAGCAAGCGCTGGCCCAGCGTTACGAGCAGGAACTTATGAACCCCAATGAGGCACTTAGCCTGGGGTCGATCTCGCAGATCGTAATGCCTTCCGACCTGCGTCAGGTGCTCGCGGAGCACATGGACTTTTGTTTGCGACACTACGAGCCGCAGCCGTTGCAGTCTGTGCAACGCGAGTTCCACTAGTCCGCCAGCCCTTTTTTGATCGAGGATTTATTCCGTGTCTAACGAACACTACCTGCGCAACCCACTGATTCACCGCGATCGTCGCCTTGGGCGCCGACATACGCCCTGGGTGAACCAGTTTGACTGCACGCACATCCGCCCTCTGATTATCTGCCGCGGGCCTATCCGCAAAGAGGCCATGGATGTCTTTGGCGAAATGGGCATCACAGATTTTGGCATCTTGCTGTCTGAGAAAGACTCCATTGTTTATCAGGACGCCCTGGCGCCCGAATTGCGCTCGCTGACAGACCCCGAGCGTATTCATCGGGTGCCTGATTACACCGGTATGAACAAGGAGGAGCGCGACGAGCGCATCCGTCAGATTATCGGCATTGCAAAAGACAACGGTTACAACGCAATTTTTGCCGGCTATGGCTTCATGGCTGAGGACGAAACCATGGTGGCGGCCATGGAAGGGGCGGGTCTCAACTTTATTGGCCCCTGTTCCCGTACGGTTCATGATGCGGGCCTTAAAGATGAGGCCAAGCGAACTGCGCTGAAAACCGGCGTGTCGGTAACACCCGGGATCGACAACGGTACGGCGCTCACGCTGCTCAAAAAGCACCCGGACGTGAACAGCCTTAAAGCACTGGTCGCCGAACAGGCGTTGCCGCTGGATGCAGCAGAGCTGGACGACGGTGATGTGTCCCTCGCTGACAAAGCCGATCGCGTGCTGGCCGCATCCTATGCCAAGGGCGTTGATCTCTACACCGTGGAAGAGCTCTGTGAAACGCTGCAGGCAGCCGTAGAGACTATGGCGCGGGATTATCCCCAGAACCGGGTGCGCCTGAAGGCGATTAGCGGCGGCGGCGGTAAGGGCCAGCGCATTCTGGGTATTGGAGAGGCGAGCCGAACACCCGAGCTCGTACGCGAGATTCTCAACGAGGTGAAGACCACCGGCGTTGGCGATAACAAGAACGTACTGGTCGAGTTAAATATCGAGACCACACGGCATCAGGAAATTCAGGTCATCGGCAATGGCCAGTGGTGCATCACCATGGGCGGGCGTGACTGTTCCCTACAGATGCACGAGCAGAAGCTACTTGAGGTTTCAGTCACCGTGGAGTCCCTGCAAGCGGCCATCGAACAGGCTGAAGCGGCCGGGCAGACTACAGAGGCTCAGATCTTGAAACAGGATCTGGTCACACTCCAGGCGATGGAAGATGAAGCCGCGCGCTTTGGTGAAGCTGTTGGCCTGGATAGCGTGTCCACCTTTGAATGTATTGTTGATCGCGACAAACATTTCTTCATGGAAATGAACACGCGTATTCAGGTTGAGCATCGGGTGACTGAGCTGTGCTACGCCCTGAAGTTCACCAACCCCGACAGTCCCGACGACTACTTCGTGGTGGAGTCACTGGTCGAGGCAATGGTCTTGCTGGCTGCACACGGGGAAAACCTGCCAAAGCCGGATCGCGTTCTGCGATTCAACGACAGCGTTGAGGCACGGTTGAATGCGACCAACCAGGCCCTGCAGCCCAGTGCCGGCGGTGTCATCGAGTATTGGTCCGATGCGCTGGAAGGGGAAATACGCGACGATCAGGGCATCAGTCTTCACAATCCCGACACTGACATGTTCATGAAGTACACCCTGGCCGGGGCGTACGATTCAAACATCGCGCTACTTCTGACCGTGGGCGATACCCGCCTTGCAACCTATGAGGCGATGGCTGAAACCATTCGTCGCACCGTCATGCGCGGTAAGGACTTGGCTACAAACCTTGAGTTTCACTACGGCCTAGTGAACTGGTTTCTGGGTCAGAACATCAATGCCAGACCAACCACCCGCTTTATCGTGCCGTACTTGACCGCCGTTGGTGAGTTGAAGCAACGGGCAAACAATATAGACCTGTCCTACGCCTGGAAGCGTCTGTGTCAGCAGAGCCTGGGCGAGTATACCGGTGACGCCCAGCGTGCCCTGCAGGAATCGCTGGTATTGAAGCAGTCGTTGTTGCTGCGACCCATCGAAGCGTTGTTGGCGCAACCGCACATTCTTAGTGGCTGGCTCAGCGTGAACCGCGATGCCTATACCATGATCGACGGTGCGGTGAGCTGGAACGAGAACCCCATTGAGTTGCTAGGTGATCTTTACCACTTCCTGAACATGGATCACTGCCCGGGGCAGCCAGCTGCAAGCATGATCTGGGACCATGACGATGCGGTATTGCAGCAGGCGCTCGCTTTCTACGACACCCTCAACAGCCGCCTGTCTGCTGAAGACTGGGAGGAGCTGCAGAGTGTATTGGCCGCAAATGATGCGCCAGATGGTGTAGACGGCGATCAATGGTCTGCGATTCGTTCAGCCCACAAAGGCTATCAGTCAGGTGCCAGTATTCTGGCCGTTTTGCCCAGCATTGCTGAGGCCACGGGCTTCTATACTCTGACGGTCAATGACAATCTGACCATTGATATTCCAGAGCGTCTGGAAGAGACAGAGTTGCAGGAAGCGATGGCCAAAGTGCTGGTGCCGCCGCCGGCCGCCAAATCCGATGAAATTCTCGCCGCCAGTGGCGGTATGTTCTACGGGCGAGAGACACCTGAACATGACCTGTACGTGCAGGCCGGTGATCACTTCAATGCCGGTGACCCGCTGTACATTGTTGAAGTGATGAAAATGTTTAATAAGGTGTATGCGCCATTTGCCGGAACAGTAGATGAGGTGCTTGTCGAAGGTGACGGGGTGATCATTAAGAAGGGACAGCCCGTATTTAAGATCACACCTGATGAAAAGATTGTGGTGGAGTCGCCCGAGGAAATCGCCGCGCGCCGCAAACAACACACTGATGCGTTTTTGGAACAACTCGTTCGGGAGTGAGACATGATTACCGCCCTTGACCACATCGCGGTCGCCGTACCGGATTTTGAGAAAGCGATAAAGCGATTCATGGAGGACTTCGGCCTGCCTTTTGAGGGCACCGAGGACGTGGCGGAGGCCAAAACCTCTACCGCTTTTTTTCCGCTGCCGCCGACCAGCATTGAGTTGATTCACCCGCTGAATGGGGAAGGGCCTGTGGCGGGTTATCTGGAAAAGAAAGGCGGCGGGCTGCATCACTTGTGCTTCCGCTCGGATAACATCCATGAGGACATTGCCCGGCTCAAGGAAAAGGGCTATCAGTTTCTAGCGGATGAACCCAGCCCTGGCGCCCATGGTTCGCAGGTTATTTTCATTCATCCCAAGAGCTGCGACGGTGTGTTGATTGAGATCAACCAGCCGGCAGCCGATCACTGATTTCTTCCGTGCCGGCATAGCCGGCATTTCAGGTAAGACCCCGAACGGGGACAGCAGGATATTCCCAATGACTGACGGTATTTACGACAAAGACGCCACGACACCAGAGGCCTGGGCTGCCCTGGCGACCAAGCAGATGAAGGGTAAGTCACCCGAGGATCTAACCTGGCAAACCGCTGAGGGAATCCCCGTTAAGGCGCTGTATACCGCATCGGATCTCGATGAGTTGGCCTACACCGATACCATGCCCGGAATGTCGCCCTATATTCGTGGGCCACAGGCCACCATGTATGCCGGCAGGCCATGGACGATACGTCAGTACGCTGGGTTCTCTACTGCAGAAGAGTCAAATGCGTTCTATCGCAAAGCGCTGGCCGCGGGCGGTCAGGGCGTTTCTGTCGCCTTCGATTTGGCAACCCACAGGGGTTACGACTCAGATCATCCGCGAGTCACCGGCGACGTGGGCAAGGCGGGTGTGGCCATCGATTCCGTTGAAGACATGAAGATCTTGTTTGACGGAATACCCTTAGACAAGGTGTCCGTCTCCATGACTATGAACGGTGCAGTATTGCCCGTACTGGCTGGCTACATAGTCGCGGCCGAAGAGCAGGGCGTTAGCCAGGACCAGCTGGCCGGCACCATCCAGAATGACATCTTGAAAGAGTTCATGGTGCGCAACACCTACATCTACCCGCCCGCACCCAGCATGCGCATCATCGGCGACATCATTGCCTTCTGCTCCGCCAATATGCCGCGTTTTAACACGATCTCGATCTCCGGATACCACATACAAGAAGCGGGAGCGAACGCGGCGCTGGAGCTTGCTTACACGCTGGCTGATGGCAAGGAGTACATTCGAACTGCGATCGCGGCAGGTTTGAACATCGACGACTTCGCCCCCAGGCTCTCCTTCTTCTGGGGCATCGGCATGAACTTCTACATGGAGATTGCCAAAATGCGTGCGGCGCGCCTGCTCTGGGCGCGCATCGTCGCCGAGTTTGGACCGGAAAATCCCAAGAGCTCCATGCTGCGCACGCACAGCCAAACCTCGGGTTGGTCGCTGACCGAGCAGGACCCCTACAACAACGTAGTACGCACCACCATTGAAGCCATGGCCGCCGTGTTCGGTGGTACCCAGTCGCTGCACACCAACGCGCTGGACGAGGCCATTGCATTACCATCGGAGTTTGCGGCTCGAATTGCCCGCAATACCCAGCTGATCCTTCAGGAAGAAACTGGCATCACCAAGGTCGTCGACCCCTGGGGTGGTTCTTACATGATGGAAAGCCTCACGCAGTCGATTGCCGACGAGGCCTGGCGCCTCATCGAGGAGATTGAGGAGGCGGGCGGCATGGCCAAGGCCATCGAAACCGGCATGCCCAAGCTGCGCATCGAAGAAGCTGCTGCCAAGAAACAGGCGCGAATTGATCGTGGTGAAGACGTCATTGTGGGCGTGAACAAATACACCATCGATGAGCAGGACGAGGTTGACGTCCTTGAAATTGACAACCAGGCGGTCCGCGAATCACAACTGGAGCGCCTTGCGAGCTTGCGTGACCAGCGTGATGAAGCGGCCGTGGAAGCTATACTGGAAGACATCTATCAGTGCGCCGTATCAGGCGAGGGCAATTTGCTCGCGCTAGCGGTCGAAGCGACCCGGCGTCGCGCCACCGTAGGGGAGATCTCATTTGCCATGGAGAGGGAGTTTGGACGCTTTAATGCGCAGGCCCAGACCGTGTCCGGTGTCTATGGGTCTGCTTTCCAGGAAGATGAAAACTGGCAGTCTATCAGTAGCGATATTGATGCCTTTGTGGAGCGTCATGGGCGCCGTCCGCGTATGCTGGTGTGCAAGATGGGGCAGGATGGTCATGACCGCGGCGCTAAGGTTGTAGCCACAGCGTTTGCCGACGTGGGTTTTGATATTGACCTGTCACCCATGTTCTCGACGCCGGAAGAGGTTGCCCGGCAGGCCATTGAAAACGACGTACACGTTGTCGGCGCTTCCTCGCTCGCTGCCGGGCATAAGTCGCTGATACCCGAGCTCATCGAAGAGCTCAAGAAGCAGGGCGCCAACGACATTATTGTCATCGCCGGTGGGGTCATTCCGAAGCAGGATTATCCGTTCCTGTTTGAGGCCGGGGTCAAGTGTGTATTCGGTCCCGGCACGCCCATCCCGCAGTGCGCGCGTGAAGTACTCAGTGCGGTGAACGCGCAGAGCGACTAGGGCGTATGTATCAGTCGTGCAGTGCGCAACTGCGCAAACGATTGCTCCCAGCCACGGAACTGCAAGATGTCTTCTGTTGATTTAGCTGCGCTGCTGACGGGTAATCGACGCGCACTGGCGAAGGCGATCACGCTGGTTGAGAGCAAGCTGGACCGGCACCGCGTGGAAGCGCAGTCGATCCTGGAGCAGGCACTACCTCATGCAGGCCGCAGCGTGCGTATAGGTATCACTGGTGTGCCCGGTGTCGGTAAATCGACGTTTATTGAAACCTTCGGTCTGCATCTGATACGTCAGGGAAAGCGCGTGGCCGTGCTGGCCGTAGACCCCAGTTCGCCGATCGCAGGCGGCTCTATCCTCGGTGATAAGACCCGGATGGAGGAGTTGTCTAGAGACCCCAACGCCTACATCAGGCCCTCGCCAGCAGAAGGCGCCTTGGGCGGCGTCGCCCAGAAAACACGGGAAAGCATGCTGCTGTGTGAGGCCGCTGGCTACGACGTGATCCTTGTGGAGACGGTGGGTGTGGGTCAATCCGAGTACCTGGTCGCTGGCATGGTGGACTTTTTCATGGTGCTTATGCTTCCGGGCGGTGGGGATGAACTGCAGGGCATCAAGAAAGGGATTCTGGAACTGGCCGAAGCGCTGGTCATCAACAAAGCAGACGGCGACAGCCAGCACCTGGCGAACGTGACCCGCCAACATTACACCAGTGCGATGAACCTGTTGCGTCACACCACGTTCTGGACGCCTAGAGTGATGACCTGTTCCGCACTGAAAAATATCAACATTGATGCCATCTGGGGCATGATTCAGGAGCACTCGCTGGAGGCGGAGAAAACCGGTGCGCGGAACGACCGGCGTGCGCAGCAGAATCTGGATTGGATGCGTTCTCTTGTTAACGAGATGTTGCTGTTACGACTCACCCAGAACGAGTCAGTGAGGGCGCGCCTGCCGGCATTGGAAGCTGACGTTCAGGCAGGCCGAACCACACCCTACATGGCCGCCACGCGCATCCTGGAGCTGATCTAGACCCGTGCGTTTCCACCCGCTGGACAAGCTCATCAATCTCCACGACGGCTATCGTCGCCGTTTCAAAATCGACGCGCTGGATATACTGCTGGTGCAGCAGGGAGAGCAGCGCTACCTGCTGGAAGCACAGTGCCCACATAAGTCACACAGCCTCGAGTCGGCGCATGTTGATGAACGCAGTATTGAATGCCCCTTGCACCACTACCGATTCAGCCTGGCCGATGGGCATGTGATTGCCAGCGGCGAGCAACCCTGCCGCGCATTGCGCGCCTACGAATTGGTTTACGAGGGTAACGAAGTCGGCCTAATGCTAGGCGACTAGTCCCCCGTTAACGCGCCCCTACTCGCAGAACTCGTCAATAGCGATGGCAAAGTTGAGGCTGTTGGCATCGGGAATTCTAAAGGTCGTGATGCCGATCAAGTTGGCGCGGTTATCAAACAGTCCACCACCCGACGAACCGTTGGATAGCGCCGCATCGGTTTGCAGCAATGAGAGTCCGCTGCGCTCCCGCTTGCCTGCAACAATACCCACCGACAGGGTGTTACTCATGCCCTTGGGGCTACCCACCGCAGAGACGTCTTCGCCGATTTGAACACGCGAGATGGAGCGGCCCCGCTGCAAATACGCTGTGCTTGGCTGCTCACTCATGAGGATGCATCGATCGCCATCGAGATCTGCGGCGATGACGCGGGCGCTGCGTCTCCCAGTGCTGTTTTGCAGACTGATGCCCGTCGGTTCAGACAGTACGTGGCAATTACTTAGCAGCAGCGAAGGCGTTACTGCCACGGCCGAACCGATGACCGTCGCCTTTGCATCACCGGATAGCAGTGTCCAAAGTGCCGGTGCCGCCGTGGAATACAGGCTGGCGCGAGAGACGGCGGTGTTGCTGTGAGCCATGGCGCAAATGCCGCCTCGTAGCGGAGACCAGGCGGGCCAGCCGTTTGTATAAGTGTTCGAAGCCGGGCGAGAAGCGGGCGCTGCGGCTGCGATATTCGCAGTGCTCGTCACAGAGGCAGTGGGCTGGCTTGGGCGCGGTAGCGGCAGTGCCGCGACTCGGGCGGCGCCGGTCTCAGGTGACATACGTGCAGCTTCCCTGATGGTCGACTGGGTAGCGATAGATACCTGCTTCAGTTGCGCATCGACAAACTGCTTGCGATCGGTTTCATAGCGATAGCGTTTCTGGTCGCCGAAGTTGTCACTGATACAGGAACCCCAGCGAGCACCGGCAGCTTGCTCCAGGCCCCGCTGCCAGTAGAAGTATCCGAGATTTGCGTTCTGTGTCGCTCCCTGACCGAGAAAGTAGAGATAGCCCAGCTGTAGCTGGTTTTCACAGCGCGCTTCGCGCGTGCCTGCTCCCTGGTCGACCAGAGTCTTGTACTGACGCTGCGCCTCTGCATTTTGCCCCTGCAAAGCCAGCAGGCGCGCATAATCCGGCCGTAACCCCGTTGCACCATAGTTAACGGCCAAGCCCAAGTAGCGTTGGGCTTCGTTTGCGTTGGGGCGAAAACCCGGCTCGCCGTCCTTGTACAGTGCATACATGTCGAGCGCCAGCTGGCGCTTCACCCGGCTGTCGCCGGTGCTATCCAGATAGCTCTGGTAAGTCGACACCAATTGCGGCAGGTTTTGCTCCCGCCGCCAGTGCCCCTCCAGGCTACGCAGGGCGGGCAAGCTGCCAGCGGCAACCTCGCTGCGGCAGGCGGCAATTTCCCGATCGCGCAGTTGCAGCATAGTGTCGTAGTTGGCACTGCCACCGTAGCGGCTTGTGTCCCATTGCGTAGGGCCGGCAATAGCAACAATGCTGGGCGGACAGGCGCTGTTGGTGCCGGCCCGACTAACGCTGTTACCCGCAGGGGAAGACGCGCAGGCAGCCAGAGCAAGTGATGCAAGTAGAGCCAGCCAGCGCAGTATCAAAGCGTTCACCAAGCTACAGGCTGAAGCTGCGAAATTCAGGGTCGGGTGCGCTTTTGCGCCACAGCTCATCAAAGAGCTCCGCGTGACCCTGCGCATAGGCGCGGGATTGAGAATTAACAAAAGCATCATGGTCGCTGTCGCCCGGCTTAAAGGCTGTGCCGTTGTTATCCCGTACGACCAGTGTTTGCCCGCGCCACTCTGGATGTCGCGCCAGGCAATGCAGTTTGACGCGTGACGGCAGGCGTCGCGACAGTTGAAGCAGCCGATGACTGCGCTGAACAATGGGCCGCGGGTCTGACACCAATATCCTAATCATCGATTCACGAGAGCGCCTGGCAAGCCCCGCCAGCGCATCACTCACGTTGCGCTGGTCAAAAACGGCAGCATCAAGCGCGGGACTGAGAATCGCCAGGTGTCGCGAGGCCGAGCTCGCAAGCTCGATCAGGTGGCGGCTGAAATCCGTGGGGTAGGCGATGCGGCGAGTGTCTGCAGCGTCTAGTGCGCGACTCATCCTCAGGTGTTCAATGCCGGCCTCTTCGAAGGGTGCTCCGCTGGGTGAGAAGCCAGCGCGCTCGTAGAAGCGCAGCGCACGTGCCTGTGCGTGCAGGTAGACCCTCGGCAGTTCGTTCTGCCTGGCAAGCTCAAGGAGCGCATTGAGAACTCTCAGGCCCAAACCCTGACCCCGGAGCTCTGACCGCACTGCGAGCCGGCCAATCTTGCCCTCGTTGGACAGCCGGCCATAGGCGACCACGCGGCCGTCATGCGCCTCGATAACAATATGGCGGCAATGAGGATCGTTGCCGTCCCACTGTAGAGCCGGGTCTACGCGCTGTTCCTGGGTAAACACCTGTTCCCGTATGTCCTGCACCCGCGCATGCTCGCGCGGCCAGTCCAGCTCGCGTGCGCTGCTAAGCCTCGACATCCAGGGCGCCTCGCGTCAGCAGGAACGCCAACAGGTTTGGGCCAGCTTCAAGCGATTGCATTTCCTCTACCTGTGGTGACGACAGAGTCCATGTATCGCACAACTCCATGAGTAGCGGCAAGTGTGTTTTAGACACCGACAGGCTGTCTCCGCCCGCGAACACCCAAAGACTGCCTTCGTGCTCTGTCCAGCAAACACGCGCCTCAGGCTGTAAGGTGAGCGAAGTAATGCCATTACCGAGCAATGACGCTGCCTCTTCGTCTGACATCGCACCGTCTGGGCCATGCTCCGTGTCGATACCCTCGGTGATGAGCTCGCCCATCCATTGTGGAGATTGTTGCTGGGCAAGGGCGTTGATCAACTGCGTAGTCGCGGCCTCTATATCGGATCGCGAAAGTTCGCCGGGCCTGGCGCTAGGGCGAGGCACAGGGTCTTTGAATAGCGTAGCGTTGCCGAGCGATTCCAGTGCTGCATCAGTTCGACGAGACAGCAGGTCGGCAAGACGCGGTGCTCTGAAACCGATGGAGTAGGTGGTGCAATCGCCTTCTGCAATGCCCCAATGTGCGACCCGGGGAGGCACATACAGGATGTCGCCGCAGTTCAGTACGAACTCATCTTCCTGTCGGAATTCTGCCAGCAGCAGTAAGTCGGGATGATCGAGCAGTGGCTCCGCCTCATCGCAATACTGGCCAATCTTCCATCGACGTACTCCGTCACCCTGCAGCAGGAAGACATCGTAGTTATCGAAATGTGGCCCTACGCTGCCACCGTCGTTGGCATAGCTAACCATCACATCGTCTATGCGCCAGCCAGGAATAAACGGCACTTCGCGACGAATATCGGCAACCTCAGGGACCCAGTGATCCACCCGCTGCACCAGTAAGGTCCAGGGTGAGTCACGGTTGAAATCACGGGCCGAGAACGGACCGTGGTGCAGTTGCCATTGGCTGTTGCGGTTTACAACGATGCGTGACTCGGCCTCGGGCTCCATTGCGAGGCCTGCCAGTTCTTCGGCACTGACAGGCGGCGAGAAGGCAGCTAGCCCGCCCGGAATCAGCAATGGTTTGCGCTGCCAGTACTCGGCCAGAAAAACCTCAGTACTGACAGGCAGCGACAGCATGCTGTTAGGCGTCCTTGATCGCCGATGCCTGTTCGGCGGCGTTGCCGATGTAGCTACCCGGGGTCATCCCCAGCAGCTCTTCTTTGGCGGCGTCCGGCAGCTCCAGCGCTTCTACGAACGCCTTGATTGTGGTCGCATCCATAGCTTGACCGCGAGTCAGTGCTTTCAGCTTTTCGTAGGGCTGCTCAATGCCATAGCGGCGCATCACGGTCTGAATCGGTTCTGCCAGCACTTCCCAGCTGTTGTCCAGGTCCTGCGCCAAGCGCGCCTGATCGAGCTCTAACTTGCCGCAGCCTTTCAGTGTTGCCTGATAGGCAATCAAGCTGTAGCCAAAGCCAACGCCCATATTGCGCAACACAGTGCTGTCGGTGAGGTCGCGTTGCCAGCGACTCACGGGCAGCTTGCTGCTCAGGTGTGACAGCACGGCATTCGCCAGACCGAGGTTGCCCTCCGAATTTTCAAAGTCGATAGGGTTGACCTTGTGAGGCATGGTGGAGGAACCCACCTCGCCGGCAACCGTACGTTGTTTGAAATAGCCTATGGAGATATAACTCCAGATGTCGCGGTCGAAATCGATCAGGATGGTGTTGAATCTGGCGAAGGCGTCGAATAGTTCCGCCATGTAGTCGTGGGGTTCTATCTGTGTGGTATAGGGGTTGAATGATAGCCCCAGGCTGGAAACGAAGGCCTCAGCATTGGACTGCCAGTCCACTTCCGGATAGGCCGACAGGTGTGCGTTGTAGTTACCCACCGCGCCATTGATTTTGCCAAGGTACTCAATGCTTTCTGCAGCGCGGATCTGGCGAGCCAGTCGCTCGGCGACGTTGGCCAACTCTTTTCCCATGGTTGTCGGGCTAGCCGTTTGTCCATGCGTGCGAGACAGCATGGGTACGCCGCTGTTGGCGCGCCCTTGTTCTGCCAGGAAATGCTGGATCTCTCGCATTGCGGGCAGTAACACCCCGTGTACGCCGTCGCGCAGCATCAGTGCATGGGACAGGTTATTGATGTCCTCAGACGTACAGGCAAAATGAACAAATTCACTGATAGCCAGCAGCTCGTCATTGTCTGCAAACTGTTCCTTGATGAAGTATTCAACCGCCTTTACATCGTGATTGGTGGTTGCTTCGATCGTTTTGATGCGCTGTGCGTTTGCTTCGCTGAAGTTCTCAATAATGCTTTCGAGCAGGGCGGTGGCTTCGCTGCTCAGCGGGCTGACTTCGGTGACGCCCGGATGCGCCGCCAGGCACTGCAGCCAACGAACTTCCACCAGAACGCGACGCTTTATCAGGCCGAATTCACTGAAGACATCGCGCAGGTCGCGGGTTTTGCTGCCGTAGCGGCCATCGATAGGTGAAACAGCAGTGAGTGCCGAGAGATCCATACTTTCTCCGAAAAAACAGGAAGGGTTAAACAACCGTGAGTTGGCGCGATAGTTCCTGCGCGCGCTGCAGGATTTTGCGTCGCTGGAAGGCGAGCTTCCAGCGTACGCCGCCCAACTGTCGCCAGGCAAAGGCCGCACGTATGCCGGCAAGCAACAGTGCGCGAATCAGATCAGCGTTTTTCGCGTCATTCAGATGCTGGGCACTGCCAGTCACCTTGATGCGAAATTTCAGGTGGCTGAGTGTATCCTGATAAATGCCGGCGATACTCTGGCAGGTCTCGCCCACATGCCCGGCAAAGTGATCCGCCTTGAAACTGGCATGTTCAAGTCGGGAGCGAACAACAGACATCATCTCCGGATTCGCCGAGAACTTGCGTTCCAAGTGCAAGATCGCAAAGACGTAGCGCACCATATCGCGCTGATCGTTGTCCTGCTGGTTGGCAAGCATGGCAGCAAGGTTCTGCAAGCCCAGCTTAACTCCGCCAACGCCGCTGTACATATCTGCCACGTTGTCGGCCTCGAAGGCGAACAGACTGTGAATGGACGGCTCAAGGAATTCCAGTGGGTAGCTGCCCGTTCTGGATATCTGGTCTACCAGTCGTGCAACCTGTACCACACCGGCCAAAGCCAGTACTTGCTCGTCTAACCTGGATAGACTGACCTGTGCAGTCATGACTTTATCGCCTGCTCAATCACGCCGCCACCGAGACAGGTGTCACCCTCATAGAACACCACGGACTGTCCCGGTGTGATCGCACGCTGAGGCTCATCGAATCGCACGCGGTAGCCGTCACCGTGACGTTCCAGCGTGCAAGCCTGATCCGCCTGGCGGTAGCGCACTTTTGCGCACAGGTTTGCCGGTAGCGTTGGCTCGTTACCCGCGACCCAGTAAATGTCACTGGTGCGTAACTCATTGCTGAACAGGGCTGAGTGGTTATTGCCCTGGCAGACCAACAAGACATTATTCTCGAGGTCTTTGCCCACCACGTACCAGGGTGCGTCGTCATGGTTGGCCAGGCCGCCGATGCCAAGGCCCTGACGCTGGCCTATGGTGTGGTACATCAATCCTTGATGCCTGCCCAGGTGTTCGCCGTCAAGGCTGATAATCTCTCCGGGTTGCGCCGGCAGGTATTGAGCCAGAAAGTCTTTGAATCGGCGCTCACCGATAAAGCAAATCCCAGTGCTGTCTTTTTTCTTGGCAGTGGCAAGCCCGGCTGTCTCTGCCAGTTGACGAACATCACCCTTATCGATGTCGCCCACGGGGAACAGTGTCTTCTCCAGCTCGGCGTGACCCACCGCGTGCAGGAAGTAGCTTTGGTCTTTATTCCCGTCCAGACCCTTAAGCAGGGTGCCCTTGCCGTCACTGTTACCGCGACGCGTGTAGTGCCCGGTGGCAATCATGTCTGCGCCCAGGTGCATGGCGTAGTCCAGGAATGCCTTGAACTTGATCTCGCGGTTGCAGAGGATATCCGGGTTCGGCGTGCGTCCGGCTTTGTACTCCTCCAGGAAATGCTCGAAAACGTTGTCCCAGTATTCTGCGGCGAAGTTAGCGCCGTGCAGTGGGATGTCGAGTTTGTCCGCAACCGCCTGGGCATCTGCAAGGTCTTCTTTTGCCGTGCAATACTCGGTACCGTCGTCCTCGTCCCAGTTCTTCATGAACAGGCCTTCCACACGGTAACCCTGCTCTTTGAGAAGCAGAGCAGATACGGAAGAGTCGACACCGCCGGACATGCCGACGATGACTTTGGTCGCAGCGTTATGACTCATAAGCAGAGACGAGATTCAAGGGGTACACTGTGCCATTGCGGTGCTGTTCGATAGCCGCCAGCACCAGTGGGCTGCGCATTTTATCAGATCGGGCGCAAATTTCCTCGTACGTCCACCAGTGGACTTGGTGAATGTCGGGGTCCAGCGATCGGGCGGCATGGTGCTGGCTAGCTGCGCCCACAAAGGTTGAGCGAATGTAGGTGAGTCCGTTCGGCGCTTTGAACTGTGCCACGCCCAAAAAACCCTCAATGGACACCTGCCAGCGAGTCTCCTCCAGGCATTCCCGCGCGGCCGCGGCCGTCAGGGTTTCTGCTTCTTCCAGGTGGCCAGCGGGCTGATTGATCACCATGACGCCGGTGGACTTATCACGCTCCTCAACCATGAGGTAGCGACCATCAAGACAAACCACAGTAGCGACGGTAACTCGGGGAAGAAAGGTGCGCATGTCTTCAGGTGTCCTTTGATCGTTGTCCTGTGGTGTGAGGGGAGCCTCGGCCAGCGTTACGCCGGCGGCGAGCTTGGGTCGCGCCTGAATCGTTACGGGCGTTGTATTGGCCGCTAGCGCGTCGATTACGGCGCGCGCCATTTTGCGTGGGTGTGTTGATGGTGATCTGCTGGCAATCACCGGGGCACAAGTCGGCCAACTGCCACTCCCCGATGGCCATGCGCACCAGACGCAGGGTGGGGTGTCCTATCGCAGCAGTCATCCGCCTGACCTGCCGATTACGACCTTCGCGAATACAGATTTCCAGCCAGGAATCAGGTATGTGCTTGCGAAAACGCACCGGTGGCTCGCGTTGCCACAATGCGGGCGCCGGGATGGGCTTTACCCTGGCGGGGAGCGTCATCCCATCCTTAAGCTCCAGACCGGATTGCAACAGAGCAAGCGCCTCAGGACCGGGAACACCCTCCACCTGAACCCAGTAGACTTTCCACTGTTTGTGACGGGGGTTGGCTATGCGCTGCTGCAAGTGGCCATCATCAGTCAGCAGCAACAGCCCCTCAGAATCGAAGTCCAGGCGCCCGGCTGCCCGGAACCCGGGTAGGCTCAGGAAATCAGACAGGGTCGATCTCGGCTGATCGCCCGGCGGGGTCTTATCGGTGAACTGGCTAAGTACACCGTAGGGTTTATTGAACAGTACCAACTGCGCCAAGCGTGGACTCCTTTCGCCCAAAAACGACAACTTTGACCCCGCTCAGCCGCTTTAAGTGCCTATAGGCGGGGTCTTTGCAGCGTAAATCTGCTACACTACGCGCCGCTTTAGATGGGGCGTCCCACAAGGATAACAACTCCCCAATCCATTGAACCCAAACGACGGAGCATATTATGGGCTACAAGCATATTCAGGTGCCTGGCGAAGGCGAAAAAATCATCGTTAATGATGACAACAGCCTGAACGTCCCCAACAACCCTATCATTCCCTACATCGAAGGTGATGGCATCGGGGTTGATATCAGCCCGGTGATGATCGACGTGGTCAACGCCGCTGTTGAGAAAGCCTATGGTGGCGACAAGAAAATCTCCTGGATGGAAATCTACACCGGCGAGAAGGCGGCTGAGCTCTACGATGGCGACTGGTTCCCTGAAGAGACGCTTGAAGCGATCAAAGAATACTCCGTGGCCATCAAGGGCCCACTGACCACACCCGTTGGCGGCGGCTTCCGCTCCCTGAATGTGGCTCTGCGTCAGGAACTGGATCTATACACATGTCTGCGCCCAGTACGCTGGTTTGAGGGCGTGCCTTCGCCGGTGAAAAAGCCAGGCGACTGCAACATGGTGATCTTCCGCGAAAACTCCGAAGACATTTATGCCGGCATCGAATACCAGGCAGGCACTGACGAAGCCCAGAAGGTCGTTGACTTCATCATCAATGAAATGGGGGCCACCAAGATTCGCTTCCCGAACAACGTAGGTATCGGCATCAAGCCCGTATCAGAGGAAGGCACCAAGCGACTGGTGCGTAAGGCGATCCAGTACGCCATCGATCAAGACCTGCCCTCCGTGACTCTGGTCCACAAAGGCAACATCATGAAGTTCACCGAAGGTGCCTTCCGTGACTGGGGCTACGAGCTCGCACAGGAAGAGTTTGGCGGTGAACTGCTCGACGGCGGCCCCTGGGTCAGCCTGAAGAACCCCAAAACCGGTAACGAAATCGTTGTTAAAGACGTGATTGCTGACGCGATGCTGCAGCAGGTTCTGACGCGCCCGCGTGAGTACAGCGTGGTAGCGACCCTCAACCTGAATGGCGACTATTTGTCGGATGCACTGGCTGCGCAGGTGGGCGGTATAGGTATCGCGCCGGGCGCGAACCTGTCAGACACCATCGCGCTGTTTGAGGCCACCCACGGTACTGCACCGAAGTACGCGGGTCAGGACAAAGTGAACCCGGGTTCACTGATCCTTTCTGCGGAAATGATGCTGCGTCATATGGGTTGGAACGAAGCTGCTGACCTGATCATCGATGGCATGAACGGCGCCATTCAGCAGGGCACTGTGACCTACGACTTCGAGCGACTGATGGACGGCGCTACGTTGGTCAGCTGTTCCGAATTCGGCCAGAAAATGATCGAAAAGATGTAATACGGCGCCGGGCTGATTTGCTCGGCTGCAAGAATTAAAGGCCCGCTTGCGGGCCTTTTTTTTGCCTTGAGTTTGGTGCTGTAGCAGCCGGCGAGCTCCGCTTATCGGCGCAAACGAAGCGCAGCGCGAAGCGGGGTGGGGCCTCGATCATTGCCGCACACTGGCCGCGTGTTTTGTTGCCATTGAAATACCCTATAATGGCCCCATGAAAGGGACTATGAACCCAGAATCACACACACAGCGTCTTTCCGGTACCTTGCCGGATTGGCGGCTGTCGACCTCAGAAGAGGGCGATGACGACGTCGGCCTCGCCGTTCAGGACAGCAAGCCTGAACTCAAACAGCCCCCACTGTTCAAGGTGGTCTTACTCAACGACGACTACACGCCAATGGAGTTTGTGGTGGAGGTGCTGGAAACGTATTTTCGGATGAATCGGGAGCAGGCGACACATGTCATGCTAACGATTCACACCCAGGGTAAAGGTGTTTGTGGCATCTTCACCCGGGACATCGCCGAGACCAAGGCCGCACAGGTTAATCAATATGCGCGGGAAAACCAGCACCCGCTGCTGTGCGAGGTTGAAGCATCGGAGGGATAAGACCCGAGGAGCGGTACCCATGCTAAGTAAAGACTTGGAGCAAACCCTGAATGACGCCTTTCGCGCTGCCAGGGCCAAGCGACACGAGTTTATGACGGTCGAGCATCTCCTGCTCGCACTGCTGGATAACAACGACGCCATCCGCGTACTCAAGGCCTGTGCGGCAGACATCGGAGCACT
>SPKZ01004115.1_pt1 | contig 21971 bp, 25 predicted proteins | sample 2456571 | NCBI WGS metagenome assembly SPKZ01 (sample SAMN11192286, study PRJNA482655) | marine metagenome | biome: ENVO:00000447; feature: ENVO:00000244|ENVO:00000211|ENVO:00000569|ENVO:00002023; material: ENVO:00002151; isolation source: ocean water from marine abyssalpelagic zone ... | reverse complement strand
ATCTCCACCAACAACATGAAGCTTATTTGTATTTGTTGTAGTGCCAAGCGATAGTCCACTTTCTGACAGCCTCATTATCTCAGTAGGCACAAAATCTGTATTCGCAGTTTTGCCAGTGTCAGCCGTCCATCTCCAATGACCCGCCGCATAAAATTCCTGTATTCCTCCAAAAGTTGTTTCTGATTGATACACTCCTGAGTTCCTGTACTTGACGTTAAATCCTACAAAAGTTCTGGTATTACTTGCGGCCCCTAAATAAACACCGTAAATACCTGCGTATGAATGTTTAGAGGCTAGAAATGGAAATGTTCCAGCACCTGCATTGAAATTTGTTTGAGTTCCAGAAAATGTTAATTGATTCGAACCCATTGTTACGGTAGTGGTCCCACTTAAAGAGCCGCTACCATCATAAATACCGTTACCATCTGCTCCCGAAGGTGCTGCCCATTCAAGGGCTGTAGCTCCTGCGTTTACTCTTAGGACTTGCAATGCTGATCCTCCCGCTAATCTTACGGCTGTATCAGAGCCAGTTCCGACAGCTAGGTCAAGGTTAGCATCCCATATTACATCTGTAGCAACACCTCCCCCTGCAATATAATTAGAGGTTTTAATTGCTTTTGTTGTGTATCCTGTTGGTGATCCTCCATCTACTATCGCTAATATGATAATGTCATCGTTACCTGCTGTAAGTACTTCGTCTGAAGCTAATATTTCACTGTATTTAATGCTCATTTGTTACAAATTTACTCAATTATTATTATATCATTCAATTCTGTCTCAATCAATACGCCAAGTTCTGTTTCTATTCCGACTTCATTAGCGTCATCCCTAAGCGTTGCAGAAATATCATAGTTTATTGAATCATCAATTAATGAACCGTCAACCATACACTCAACAACAACTGTAAATCCATTGTCTGTTAATTTTGTATAACTCTCACCATCTAACGGGATCAAAGGGTTGTTTACAATTGATTCTCGAATAGTTGAAAGCTCAAAGATTGTGTTTATATTACCACCATCTTGATTAAGTCTTATAATAGCATAAGGATCGGCTAAAGCTGTTGAACCACTTAACGGCGTAAATGTTGCGCGGATAATTGTATCTTCTGAAGTCTTTAAAACTCCTAGAGTATTAGCGCCACCTTCATCAATTGTTATAATATCAACACTCCATTCTGGGGTAACATTGTTATCCAAATCATAATCATAATACGCATGAGGCTGGGAGAGAAATTGATAGTTTGTTAAAATCCCATCTTTTTTAATGTCAGCTTCAATAATAACAACTAATTCATATCCATTTATTAAAGAATAACGGCTCGATTTTTTATTTAAGCCGTTATTAGGTTCAAGTACATCATAAAACACTGTATTAGCGTCTAGTTGGGCTATCCATCCTTCAAAATTAGCCTTGATTCCTAGAATCATTTCGTAATTATATACATTAACAGGGCCGCTACGGACTGAAAATCCACCAGAAGTTAAAACAGCTTTATTAAATTGACTGCCATCGACAAGATTAAAAGGTCTTGTTTCGTTTACATTGAAAGCTTGAAAGTCATTAAAAAATAAACTCGGTACAGGTGTTCCGTTAGCTAAATTAAAACTGTAAGATTGTAAATCAAATCTATCATCTGTAAGGGGGTTCCACGCTGAAAAATGAGCCTTTAATGTTTCAACCTTTGCGTTTAAATCGTTATTTAGTTGAATAGGGACTTTTATTGTAAAGCCGTCCTCTATCCAGCCTTTATAGTTATCAAAGGACGCAACATCAACTGAGTCATTTACATTGTGGGGAAAATGCAAAATGTCATCTACGAAAATTAAATCTTCAACATCTGAATTATAAATGTATTGCTGAACGTCTACAAGTAAAGTAACTCTGTCTGTATCTTGTGCCGAAAGCGAATCATCACAAGTTGCGGCCCAAATAATATAATATTTATTTTCAAGTTGTGGCTCATCTGCTGCCAAATAATCGACATCAAATTCAACCGCAATTTCTGAAGAGGTATTTTTTGTTGCAATAAAATTTGTTATTATAGAGCTAGCTACTGCCGATTGGTCAACATTTGTAAATGATTCATCAAGTAAAAAATTCTTATCAATTGTGTTTCCATTTTGCTGATAGTCTACCAAGCTGGGAAGCAAAGAAATTCCTACAACAACATTCGTCCCTGCGACAAATGTTGAATTTGTGCTTGTTAAATTAAATTCAACCTTTGTCTTTTGCTGTGAATTGATCGCTGATTCTACCTGTAGTGTGTCCTGATTAGTGAAAACTAAAGTATTGAAGTTGTAAAACCTTTCATTGCCATTCAGGCTTTCGTGAAAATAACCAACGCTACCAAGAACATTGTCAATTGTAATGTTTTTTGTTCCGTTTGGATTTGACAAAGTTGTATTGAAGTCACAACTAAATACGTATTTCAAAGTGTTTGTCGTTGTAAATAATAAAGGAGGTGTTAGCGTTTGTAAGTTAGAAAGTTGGCCATCTTGAAAGTAAGGTAATATTGTAAATATGTGTTCTATCTCAAATGATTGAGCGTAATTTTGGCTTTGAGGGGCAATACTTAACGATTTAATTGTTATAGAGTCGTTAACCTCTTTCCATGAGTTAACACCTGATAAAGCACTCATTGCCGTTGCACCCGCTGTAATTGATGAGGCTGTATAGCTATTTTCTGCAACTCCATCTATTTTTGAGACAAAGTTTGTAGGTTCATTATTTTCAATTAAACCGTATTTAAACCTTAAAGAATTTAATATTGTTTTACCGTAGAGTTTAGCATCAGCATAAGAAGCCAGCGAAACAACAGCACCGTCAAAGTCGATTGTAGTAGCTGTAATTGAGGTAATCGTCCTGTCAATAAAAATATCCGAAGCCCCGCCAACATCTCTAAAAGTTATTAAATCTCCAACGATAAACCCATCATTAATAAACGAGCCGGAAATCCTTTCTAAGGTGTTTCCACTCAAAACAATGTTAAAGGGGTTTAATGTTGATGTTTCTGAAATCCACCAGACAGCTACTTGTTGTATTACCTTGATTCTATCCCCAACATTTCCAACTAAATTGTACGTCCAATCACTAAGGTTTAAATTGAAATTTTCACCGTTATTGAATTGGTTGTAATATTTTGTTCCTATTGATTTACTTTGTGACATTACCTAACTTTTGTAAATATTCCTCTTTTAGCTCCATCAATTCGTTAATGTTTAGTCCTTTACCCCTTTCGGAAAACTCATCAATAATTTTTTTTGAATCTTCATCTAATTCAACGCCCGCTAAATCTTTTAATTTGTCAATGCTTGGCAAAAACAATTGTAAACTATCCAGCATATTATGTGCGGTTTTTTCAAAATTATCAAGGGTTTCTTTATTGTCTTTCATATTATGACTGTTCTATGTATACTTCTTGTAAATTTGATGTAAATTTCTCTTTTACTCTATAGTTAATTAAAGCAACATCTTGGCTTACATTCCAAACAATTTCTTCTAATTTACATAACCTTCCGTTTGAATCGCTAAAATACGAATTTTGTGTTAATTGATTAAATTGCTCAAAGCCAAAAGGAACTTTAACACTTTTATAAAGATAATATTGATTCCCAAAGCCATTTAAAACAAATGATCCTTTGCTGTGATATTGATCATAAAGATATTTAGCACTCCAAACAGTTCTGTTGTTGCTTGGTAATCTGTTTTGGCCGTCCAATTTCATCATTTTTGGAATATGTAGATAATCAGTATCAAGAATGTTCACGCCAATACGCCCAGTTATAAAGGAGGTTGTGCTTGAATTACCACCAAAGAAGTTAATTAAATCATCAATCTTATCAAAAAGTTTTAACGCTAGTTTTTCAAAATTGTTTAATTCATTCTTTCTATTTCCTAAATCATAAGGAATATCTACTCTGCCAAAGCCATTCATTAAAACATTGCGATGATTAGTAGTTGTTATTGGGCGTGTTCTTATTTCGTATGTATGGCCTTTGAAGTTTTCAACTGAATTAACATCTTTTGCGTCTGTTTTAAATACAATTATTTTATCAGATACAAGTTCATTTGCATTTGTAACAATTGACTCCTGTAATACGTCAGGCAATATGTAAATACTGTTTTGTATCCACCAATTAGAATCAATAACATGTTGTTGAACAACTCCATTTTTAATAGTGTACTCGGAGTAAAATGTCTTATTAATCAAATCTAAAATTTCAATTAGGGTATACCCATAATCTGCCGCTGAAGGATAGCCAACACCGGGTTGATCAATTGTTATACCGTTAATTAATTTTGCTTGTTGAATGTCTTTATCAATTCCAGTTTTACTTGGTAAAATTGCAATTTGTGGTAAATCAGCAATTGTTGAATTATATGAATGTCCTAAATAAGCGCATCCAATTTCAACCAAAGTTTGTAATCTAATTCCTTTATGATATTTTATCGGTGAAATAATATAACGTATTAATTCTGTAATAAGATTTGCTAATAATACAACTAACAAAGTGGCAATTGCAGCATTAACCGCAAGAACTGCCACGCCCATAATAGCACCAGCCGCAGTACCACTAACACCGCCAGCAATATCAGCGGCAACAACACCAGCATCATAAACGATTTGTTCAAATAATTCTTTTAAATCCTTTGAAATACTATAAATTGAAAAGCTTAAAAAGGAAAATTCAATAAAATTAAATTCCTTTTCATTGATGTACGGAATATTAATGTAATTGTTTATGCCAATAAAACCTAATTCCTCTAAATAGCCAAATGTCACGCCAGTAGCCCTATCTCTAAAATTATCATTACTATCGTGTTTTTTAATTTTTGCGTGTACTGTTGTAGGGTCAACGATTTCAAAATCATTTAAAAAATCTAAATAACCATCAAAAACAGATACCCCATCTTGAAACATTTCTAAATTAAGCCCTTCAAAAATTCCATTTGTTTGACCTGTTGCCCCTCCTGCAATATAATTTCTTACAAGTTGGGCATATTCATTGACTAAAGTAATTTTATCGGTTGTAATCCTAGCGTTAACATTCCCCACCTCTACACTTGCAATAATTTCAAGGTCGTGGAGTTCTTGAATTGCTGAACTATTATTCCCGTCTAATATTATATCAATTGCCATTATTTTTTTAGTTTATAATGTTTCCTTCGTAAATCTCCATTTTGCTCAACTGTTATGATTAAAGCTTTTGAAAGCTCATCAAATTTTAAATCAGCAAGAATTGGTTTGTTTCTTATAGTGTTTTCTAATGAATCAAACTTTTTCAAAATCTGTGTGTTATCTTGAAACGGTTGGTTCAATGCTGCAACCTTTGGATGAATCAATAAATTTTGATCAAACATCCCTGAAGAATACATTTCAGCGGCTTTTGTTATTTCTTCCGTTGTCATGTTTCCAGTTCTTGCACTCATTGAAGGATTCAATATTTTTTCAGCACCATCTACACGTACAATATAATCATCTGTTCCAGTGTTTAATTGTGGCTTACCTAATGCAGCGCCAACAGTTGTTTCAGTTCCATCTATGAAGCCCGGAAGAGCTGAAAGCGCCCCTAACAGCCTCGTCATGTCGTTCAGCGTTGATGTAACAGCGTCTTTGTCTCCGTTGTCAATTTTACTTGAAAGCAAATCCAGACCTTCAAGAATTATCTGTCTACGTGCTTTTTTCTTTTCGAGTGCTTCTTTTTGTCGCTCCAATTCTGCTTGGCGTTTTATTTCAGCACCAATTGATTTATCAGCATCGAGGTTACCTTGTGTTGCAAGTGCTTGAAGTTGTTCTTCGCGGTTTTTACTTGCTTCGACCTCCTTATCAATGTTTTCAATTTCTTTATCTGTTTTGGCGTTTGCTATTTCAATTGCTTTTTGTGAGAAATCTCGCAATGCGTTCAATTGGTCCTGAAGCATTTGTTTCTTTTTTAACGCTGCTAGCCTTGCAGCCTCTGCTTCTTGTATTCTTCTTTGTTTTTCGATTTCATAAAGTTTATCAGATGTTTCAATTTGTGCGTCAATTATTTCATTATTTGCATCATCAACTGTTTTGACTCTGTTTCTTTCATTTTCTGCTATTTTATTTTGAAAAGTAATATCAATTAGTTCACGTTCTTCTGCTGTTAATTCTTCATTTAACAAAAGTAAGTCTCTTTCGTCTTCTAAAGCACGTTTTATTAAATCAAATCTTTGGTTCAGTAAAACTTCTAGCTTGTCAACATTAACATCTTCGGGGTTTTCTTTTGCTAAATCTAATTGAACCTGTAATTCTTTTTCTGCTGCAGTTTCTTTTAATATTATTTGCTCTTTTAATTGTTCTTGTTCTTGTTGGCCAATTATTTGAGTTGCATCGGCAGCGTCTTTCCTAAGTTTGTTTAACTTTTCTAACTTTTTATTTAACAAATCTAACCCGGTTAATTCTTTTTTTCTGTTTATTATGGTTTTTTTTGTGTTTGCTTCACTCTTTTTTGTTTCAGCCGCTTGTTTTTCTAATTCCTTTGTAATTGTAGGCAATAAAGCCTTTAATAAATTAAACCTGGAAAGTAATTGTTTAACATCTTCCGTTTCTGTAATTCCTAATTCTTGTTCAACTTCAATTGTGGCTTGTGCTTTTGATATTGATATAAAATTTTCAGTTATCGCTTTTCCTTCTGCCTTTCTTTGTGCAATTTTTTCAGCAACAACTTCTTTTTCTTTTGCTTGTCTTATTTTTAAATTGTCAATTATTATAGAAGTTGAAGCAATTTCAGCTTCCGCTTCCGATTTAATTTGTTCAAGTTTTTCCTTACTAAATTCTTGACCTCTTTGCAATAATGCGGCGGTTCTTTTAAGGTCAAATTGTGCTTGTTTTCTTCCTTCATCAGATAGTTTTATTTTTTCTTTTTCAAGCCTTAATTCTTCCCGCTTTGCTTCATTTAATTCATTTTGCGCTTGTGTTGCCGCATCCGTTCCATCTACAAAATCCCATAATAAAACAACAATTGTTGTTATTCCGCTAATCCAAGCCGCTAAAGGAATTGTTTTCATAGCTGCTCCCATTCTTCTAAATCCAAGAGAAGCACCTTTTGCGCCTTTAGTCATTAAACTAAGCGTTTTAACCATAGTTCTAAAGAACGATACTAATTTTAACTTTTTAAAAGTGTTTGTTTCTTTGTTTACTAATACTAAAGCCGCCTTATACGATAGCCATCCAATAGCAACTGATTTTAAAACACTAACTATTGAGCCTAGATTATTTGTTAAAAATTTAAGTCCATCTATTAGAAACCCCGTAGCATTTCCAGCGGAATCAATCCCTAATATATAATTTTGAATTGCGTTAACTAACTTATCATAGGTAGCTCCCAAAGTTTGATTTTTAGTTTCAAACTCATCTGTTACGGATGTAGCATTTTCTACAGCTATACGGTTTAAATCTTGCAATTCCGTTAGTCTATCTGTGTTATTAGATAGGACACTTAAAACATTTGCTGCTCTACCAGAATTTACTCCGTATTTTTCCATGGTGTCTGCTAGTCCAGACAAACCACCTTCCGTACTCTTTGCCCCTTGTGCGACTAGTTTTAACGCTTCAATTGGTGAAGTATCTGCTATCGCCTTAAACTCCTCAACTGTTAACCCTGCTATTTCTGAAAACTTTTCTAAATCTTTTCCAATTGCTGGTAATAATTTGCCTAATGTACTGGAAGAAACCTCAATTGATTGTCCTGCCTCATCAAAGAACGCTCCCAGAGCTTGAATATCGCTTAACTCAACTATATTTGCTAGTCCTGACGTTCTAGAGGTAAAATCAGCAATCGCTCCTGCGCTTGCTTTAGAGTTTGCGGATAATTCGTTTAGTCCAGAACCTACTGCCAAAATCCCTTTCTCAATACCTAATTCGGACTCTAAGCCAAAAAGATTTGACACTTTCCCTAATGACGTTGCTATTTCATCGGCTGTTCCTCCTAGGTCATCACCTAGCGCAACAAAAGCAACATCAGCAGCCTTAACAAAACCGACTATATTATCTTTCCCCTCAATTCCCAATCTACCAGCCGCAACTGCTAATTCTTGCAAAGCTGCAATTGATGTTCTGGTATCTATCTTAAACAACTCTGTGGATAACGCTCTTGCTCGTTCAATGGTTAATCCTGTTGTTTTGCTAATATCTGCGAGACCTTCATCAAAGTCTTTTAATAATGTAACGCCTTTTTTGATTAGAGACAACCCTCCAAAAGCTAACCCAAGTCTGGCAACTCCACCCTTTAATTTAGAAAATAACCCCGTTGAGCTACTAACAGAAGCATTTAACTTTTTAAGCGTTTTATCTAATGCTAATGCTTCGTTTCTTAGTTTCCTCGTTTGCCTTGTTTCTTTTCCTTGAACTAAAATTAAATCTTTGTACCTTTTTCTAAGGTCACTTAATCTTGTTGATTGTTTTTTGTATTCTCCAATCAATCCTTTTTCAGCAAGAATTTCATCTTTAACCGCTTTCTTTTTTCTCTGTAGCTCAATTCTTGTTCCTGCAACGGCTTTAGCTTCTTTTGTTTCTGCGATAGCAAGTTGAGCAGATACAGATTTTCTTTGTTTTTCAAGCTTCAGCATTTCTTTTGAAACCTGATTAACAGATTGAACCGCGCGTTGTCTTTTCTTTAATCCTTCAACGCTCTTTTTATCCGAAGTTTTAACCAATTGTTGTTGGACCTTCAGAACATCTTTCATTTCCGATTCCATCAATTTAATCAATTCAATGATTTCTTTAAAACTCTTTTTTTGTGGTTCTAAAAAATCCGGACTAAATATACTTTTATTTTCAATTTTTTGCGGCATTGCTTACTTTTTGTTGTTTTGCTTCCTTATCTAACATCTTAACATAAGTAAAAAACATTTTCACAGATGTTGTTTTTTGATCAATTGCAAAACCGTTGTGTTTCTGTATAATTGCTAAATCTTCTTCAAATGATTTTTTTTCACCTTTTGTTGGCAGCAGCATTTCTTTTAATACCTGTTCTTCATGTTTAATAACACCGTTCAAATGTTTTAAGTCTTTTATCCAGCGGTCACAAATCAATTTTGCAATTTTCTCTTCTTGCTCTAATACTAGTAAGTACATTTTATTCAATCCGAAAGTTTGCAAATATTGATTATAACAATCAATCCAAGCTTTTTTTAATTGCTCTAAGTGCTTCTTCTTAAATTTACCTTTAGAAAGCATTTGTTTTAAGTCACCGTCTTTCAGTACCTTTTGAAATACTCCAATAGGAAGTTCATCTATAGTGTTGTATGTTTCAATTTTATTAAAAAACATCTAATAATATTCTTCTAATTATTGCCTCACTAATCTTAGGAGCTAAAGCATCTATAAAGATACTTAAATTTTTATCGTTCAATCCTGTAATGTTTTGCCCGTACTTTGTGAAAAGGTTTGTATCTTTTTTTTGCCCGTCGGCATCAATTACAAATCCATCATCAAGTAATATTACCTGCATTGAATCATAAAATTTTCTAGTATCTAATAATTCAATTGGTCCGGGTTCCTTGCCAAACACATTGATAGATGTTAAAGAGTATTCACCTAAAAAATTATCATCAGCAGTTAATCCAAATTTCAATTGTTTTTCTTGATTTAATTTTATCGCAAGTTTTTCAAGTTGTGGATTATTTGACATAGTACGAAACATTATTTCCTTTGTGTCTAAGGCAATAAAATTATTCGCTAATTTCTTTAGTATTTCCATTGTAAAAAAAAAGCACCTTAATTTGGTGCTTCTTCGTTTTTATCTTTTTTCTTTTCTTTCTTTTCCTTTTTAACTTTTCCCGTTATTTCGAAGTAAACGCTTTCTGTATTTTCTCCGAACCTCACCCCGTAATGTTCCTTGAACCTACTTAGTGACATTGATTTAATGGCACTCACGTTAAAATGAGTGCCATTTATCTCCTTATAACTCATTAAGGAATAACTATATCATTTGTACCATCTGACATCGCAGCAAAATCATAATGATCTTTAGAAGCCGTTAATCTCAATACATCAGCAGATGTTGCAGCAGGTATTACAAAATCATAAACTCCCGCGCTTGTTTCAGTTACAGAGGTGATAACAATTGCTCCCGGTGTTGGTGTAATTTCAGCAAGTGAAAAATCTCCTGCGACCAAACCTTCAACCGCACCACCAAAACAAGTTGTTGTTATTGTTGCAGTAAATGATGTTGTTGTAATTAAAGAATAAACAGAATCAGCGTCTAGTAAACCGTATAAGTCTCCACCAGTGTAATCAAGACTACCAACAACTTTAATATCTGCATCTTTTTCTGTTGATTTCCATTGGAAAGAAAGCATTAACATTGCAGGTGCATCGTTAGTCGCTTCAACATACTTACTTCTAAAAGTGTCTTGATCTATTAAAATCGGCTTACACTTTGCTGAAGTGCTACCCTTTTTAGTAACTAATTGGTTTGAATCATCTAAGAAATGAAACCCGAACCCTTGACAGGCATTTGAATTTAATTTAGCGGTTAATTCTCTAGGCGCATTTATGATGAAGCCTTGAAAAGTTTTGAACCCTTCACGTACAAAAGCAGTCTTGCCGCTGTTTGCAGTCCAGAAAACATCGTCCTCCCTGTTCTGTTCTACGTTTTCAAATTTACCTATTGGGTAGATTCTATCTAATGGGTCAACAGCGTTTAGAATAGGTTCTAAATTAGCCCATACTGTTAAATCTGTTACATTTCTTTCTTTTGGCGCACCAGCAGAATCTTTTGCCATATCCAATAATGGAAAAGCAGCAATATCTGCAATTAATGAACAATCAGGTTTCCCAGTATTGCCCAAACTGATAACGTCACAATTACAATTTTTGTCTGACATTTTTCTTTTTTTTTAAATTAATTAATGTTTTGAGTTACAAATATAGTTATTTTGTAATACATCATTTTTTACAGGTGCTATCTATGTTGCAAATCTGTTTCTTAAATGGTAAATCAATTTGATATTCAATCCCCGAAATATCTTCATCAATTAGTTTTTTTATATTGTCTTTGTTTACAGTTCTTCTTTTTCCGTCCTTTGATACCCATACACCATAATTTGGCCTATCAGCTTTTATTGCTACCTCTAATTCTCCTATATTTGGATCAGTTAATATTGCCTTTTCCCATTCAAAAACAAGATTATCTGTTGGCTGTATTGCTGTTAAATATTGCTCGTCTATAGATTGGTCTAACTTTCCGGGAAGCATGAAGAGTATTTTAATATCAGCGACAATTCCTATCTTTTCGGTTGGGTTTAAATTCTTTCTTTCAGGTACTGGTTGAATAAGATAAGCCATTGGTAACTTCTTTTTCCAATCTGAAACCATGTGTAAAGCATTTGAAGCCTGAAGCGGCGTGCCTCTGTAAAAATTAGGTGCTGCAATTGTGTATTCTGTTTCTGAACCAGTTAATACCCCCTTAATCGTTACTGATTTATTTATTTCAAAATCCAAAACCCTGTAATCTGTTCCATCTATTGTTATAAATAATTTAGGGAATATCCAGTAAGTTTTGCAAGTTTCAAAAGTTGTTTCAGAAGCAGACGTTATTATATTTGAAATTGATTGGGTGAATGTTAAACTTTCAATTATTCCCTTGATGTAGTCAATTGTATTAAACATTTTATAAAGTTAAAGTTTTTTTTGCTTTATTACTCCAAATATCCAAGCTAAATAAAAGGGTATAATCATTATTAAACAGGAAGAAGCAGTAAACAAACTAAGGAGAAAGAAAAATACAATCAATTCTGTAGGCTTGTAATCGCCTTTAGACTTGTCCGCGTGGTGTACTTGGTGGCAATGGCCTAAATTATCAAAAGGATAAAAAGTTAAATCAATAATAAACTGTAAAATATTCCAATAAATCCTTGTTGTTATATTTGCGTGATTAGCATAATAGCCTACCCTTCCAGAAATAGTATTTGAAATTGAACCACCTGCAACATAGTTCAATGTCCTATCCATTTTTAAAAATATTTCCCTTGCTTTACTCATTGTTTGTTTAATAAATTTGTAAGCATTCCTTTTATTTCCGAAGTGTCCCCCGATACTAAACCAAGCTTTTGATTGATTTCTTTAAACTCTTGTTTGCTGCTTTCTGCTTGCTCTTTTAGATCACTTTTAACAATATCAATCCTGCCATTAGCAATACTCAATGTCTCCTTGTCTCCTTCAATTGATTCCTTACGTATTGACTTTCGACTGTTTTTATTGTTCAAAAGGTCTTCTTTCAATTGCTTTTCACCTGCCTTGGCATTGGTTTCTATTTGACTCATACGAGTATCAGCTTTAGAACTGTTGTTAACTTGTTTCCAGTATAACCCCGCTATCGTCAATAACCCTGAGCCAATAAATACTACATCCATTAAACGGAATGACATCTCAGTTGCTTGTACTACATTTAATAGGGTCATTGTTTATTTTTTATCATTACAATTAATCTTTCCTTATTAACTTATTTGGTGTTTTTATTTTCTCCAAAATGTATGTATTTGTAAATAGAAACAATCAAAGGAATTAACGGAACGCCCCCAGATATATAAAACATGTATTGCGGTGGATAACCTTCACTATCATGAAACAAATTAAATATACCCCATATCCCCCAACAAAAACCAATGCACAAACTAGTTACGCTTAATAGTTTTTTCTGATTAATTATATACTCAGGGTGTTTAAAAGCCACAAAAAATATAAATAAATTAAGTGCTGAATTTGTTAAGTATATTATTTTGGGAGCGAGTTCGTACATCATTTTTTAGGTTCTTTAGATTCTGAGTTATTTTTCTCAAATGTTGGCGGAATTATTAACGTGTTTAGTACTACTAAGTTTTCTTTTAACTCTCTGCCAAATTCTTGAATTGCTAACAGTGTTTCATCTCTCTGCTTACCTGCTTTCTCGATAGTTTTAAACCTTTCTTTTCCTGCTTTCTCTAGCAGTTCAATCTTATCATCTGTCTCTTGATATTTCTCATCCGTTCTTTTAGCTTGCATTTTAAATATATGCGTTATTAAACCAACGACAATTAAAAATAAAAGCGAGCATATAGGGATTAATATTATCTGGTCAAATGTTGTTATTTCTCCCATATTTTTTATTTATTTTAAACAAGTGTCTACAGTTAAATGTAACCACATTGTACTTTTTATTTTTTATTTCTTCAAATCTTTCATAAAAATATTTAGAATCAATAGTCGTGTTGTGTATGATGTCAGTTTTCTTTATCACATTGTTACTCATTATAGGCGTAGGATAGCCCCTTTTAAACCTTATCATTCTTCCGTTGTGTATGTACCTGACGCTACATTTAGGGCTCAAAGAGAAAGCAGCCCCGAAAAGAGTTAGTAATTCTTCTGGTTCACTATAAACAGCTTGAACTTTAGTACTGTCATAATCTACACTTTTTAACTTTTCCCATTTGTAGCGATTTCTGAAAATCAAAATATGTGAAATAAATGATAAACTAATTAATAAAGAAATATTGAAATAATCATTTACCTGAAAATTTAATAGCAATAAGAATCTGTCTATTATTTGTTGTGATAATAAAATCCATAACCCCAAGCAAAAAAATAGATTGAAAATAATCTTTTCACTTTTTTTAAATATGTATATTGAAAGGATCATAAATAAAATGCTTTCTAATAAAAAATAAAGATTAGCACTATTAAATAGTTCTGGTAAAGTTCTCATTAAATAATAATAAACTAAAAAGAATACGTGCATCTAACTCCTTTTTGAGGGCAGTTGATTTGGCGCACCACCTCGCCAATCTTCATCTCCTTCAGTTGCTTTTTGAGTTTCTGTAATTGAGTCTTCTAGTTTGGAAACTAAAGCTTTAATTTCTTTTACTATTTCTTTTTGTTCTTCGTTCATAATTATTGGTTTAAGGTTTAAGAATTTACATATAAGTCCAAGTCATTAACGATTGAATCGTGAATTGCCTGAGTGTATCCATTATTTATATCCGTTTGGGTAATAGGTAAAATTTCATTTTGAAGGTAATGAAGTGCTAATGGTTGATCTCCATTGTTTAATCTTAGTGCTACTTGTTGTAATCTTGTGTAGCAATAAGATAGATTTGGATAGGTCAATTCACCTGAGTATAACCTCGCTCCAAAATATTTAGCTTTTGCAAATTTAAAATAATCTCTGCCGTTAGTTTCTGCAATTTCATAAGCTTCTTGCATTGGGTTTTCGTCTGGAACCTCTTCCAGTACTGGCGTAGACTTTGAGAAGTCCCACCCCCATAACTTAGTTAAATCTATTGAACTTGCATTAACGCCTAAATAATCTGCTGTATTTAATACTGGTGTACATTCATTGCAAAATTCATCAATTGCCAATGCTTCGCTATCAGCTTTTCTAAACTCTTCTAAGGCTACTAAGCCCGATCCTATTTTTATTATTCCTACAATCATAATCGTGCAATATTATGTTAATTCTTGACCAAAATACATTATGCATTCTCCCGGTTTATCACTACCGTCATACTCAATTTCCACATAATCTCCTTCCGATACGCTTACGCTTATCGTCTCTACTCCACTAAAATTAGCATTTATATTACTTAACGTTACAGTTTCCTCAACACTGCCATTGATGTGGATTTTCATTCGTGTTGAACTTGTCCCTTCTTTAGTTTTATAGCCTAGCTTAGTTAACGTTCCATCGTAAATAATCGGTGATCTTGTTTTAGGCTTACTTGAGTCATCAGCGTCCGAACTTTTACCATTAGCAATTAAGAATTTACCAGTACTATCGCTCTTTGCGCCAAAAGGACAACAGGCAATAAAAGACGAACCAGAACCCCCTAAAAAATCACTTACATTAACTTTTTTTAACGTACCTCCATCATTCACAAGAACTTCCATTCCCGAAGCAGCAGTTATAAGAGTTTTATTACTTATAGCTGTTGAGTTTAATACTAATGCAACAGAACCCGTTACCTCTCCTGTGTGCGTTTGATTTGTTACCTTAGCAGTATTAGCAGTTACGGAACTATTTGCTGAAACTCTCGCCTCTGTATAGTATAAATTAACAGCCCCTTCTGGCAGATCATCCGTATCACTAATTGACGTATCTATCCAGCTTGCCCCGTTATAAAATTGAACTTTATTCTCTGTTGAATTATAAAGTAAGCCCCCTATAACTGGTGCTGTTATAGCATTTATCCCCGCTTGCGTAAGACTTAACAGTATTAAAGTGTCGTTTATTTCGCTGCTCATTTTATCCCCTTATTAAAATTCTAAATAAATTATCAGCAACATTTCCCGATCTGCTTGCTTCAATTGTGTTGACAGTTGGTGTCTCTATTCTCCAACTTATTTGCCTGTCATTGCTTAATCTTTTTACCTGACCTACAACATCTTTTGTATTTAAGTTGTGTGTTACAGTGAATGTTGTTCTACCCCCCGAAAATACTCTTGTAACTGAACTTTCGGCACTGTCTAAATCAATATTAAACTTTAAGTCTACAATATCAGAAAGCCAAGCAACAGTACCATCTGAATTTTGCCATGTCGCCGTTCTTTTTGTTCCTGCTGCAATTGTAGAAACATCGAAAGCAATTTGTTTTGTATTGTCTGCGGAATTATATACGCTGAATTGATCGTCGTTCAGCAATAGTTGTGCATTGTTTATTTTTCTCCATGATCCACTTTCAGACAGATATAAACCAGAAGCTTTGTAAGTAAATAAGAATCTTGACCCGCTAGGATTTAACACCATCCAAAATTGACCATCTACAGAGGCTGCACTTGGTAAACCTGCATAATTTACAACCTCGCCACTCCATCCAGTAAATGCTGATTGATTTGGTCTGTCAAGATGTATAACTGGTAAACTCATTTTCTATTTAAGTATTAAAGGAAATTCAACTGTGCCCGTAGTGTTGGTTAAGGCATTGTAATTAATTCTTATATAAAGCCAATCTAGGTGCACATCATCAAAGGGCTGTAGAATATCAGCATCAACAACGGGAGAATCATACGGGTAAAAGTCTATATTATTATTTGACACTTCTATTGTGTATGTTGGTGCTTGATCTAATCCTGAAACTACCGGGGCAATACTCCAACCATACTTATAGCATATAGCCTGAGAAATACTAGCCTCAGTCACACTTGCATCGTGGCTGGTCCCGTCTGAAAATTGAAATGTTAATGTTATTGGTGCGCTCATATTATATAGGGGATGTATAGTTTAATCTGTTACCATTGAAATCAGGATAACTTGTTGAATTGTCACAAATATATTGTTGTATTGCTCGATAAGAATCTACCCCTCTGTTGTATTTACCATAGCTTCCAAAAGATTCAGGAGAAACTAAATTTGAGTTTTCAGAATCACCACGTACCATTCCTGTGGAAACAGATTTATTTGGGTTGTAACGATGCCAATTAAAATAAACCATCGACATTAGTAAATCCTTTATGCCTCTACTTTTTTGTATTCCGCAAAGTTCATCATCAATGCAAAACTTATCAAAGATGTCTAAGTAGATTTGTGTTTGTGGGATTTGCGGTGTCGCAACTGTTAAATCTGCAATAAATAAGTCGTACAGATTGCAACCAAGTAATAGTTGCAAAGTATCTTCTTCAATATCAGTAATCATTTCTTCAAGCTCACAATCTGCCTGAATTGTAAATGCAATTTTGTATGTTGGGTTTTCAGTAAAGTCTGAAGGTTGAAGGATTGCCATTACTTTAATATGTTGTTAATGAAACTGCTTACTTTTTCGAATCTTTTTTTTTACTCTTTTTTGGAGCATCTTCTTTTGGTAGTCTTGCTTTTCCCGATTTAATCCAAGCTGAAACGTTTTCTTCAGGAACTTCAAACTCTGAACCAGATTCTCCTAATGTTCTATGTTTTTTTGTTAATATTAATTTTACCATGACGATCTTTTTTATACCTCCAAAAGCGCACGACCTATAAAGGAAGTGCGCTAATATAAATCTTAATTATTATTAAGGTTTTAGGATTGCAGTGATTGAACCTGAAAGGCTAGGAATGTGCATAAATGCATTAGCATCTACATTTCTAACTCTGAAATTTAATCTCTCGTAAGCTTTAACAGTTACTAACTCTTTTTCAAAGTTCTCTCTGTTTTCAAAAGCTAATTCAACCGTCGCACCTCTTCGTTGGAAGATAGTACCTTTAGACGAATCAAAAATATAAGCTTCATTAACAGGAACTAACTGATTTGCAATAACTCTCATTGCTCCAATGTTAACACCATCTGAAGTTATCCAATTAGGCACCATGTAATTTCCATCAGCATCTTTTAAAAGTTGCATTTTACAAGCGTCCACTGGATTTAATAAAACAGTATTTGCCATGAATTTATTGTTTTGTCCAAAGTCAGATATTTGACAACCTGCAACTTTAATCAAATCAATAAGCGTAGCGTCTTGTATTGAAAGAGCATAACTACCTGCTGCAAATGTTGAAGCAACAGCATCAACTGAATTTGTTTCAGGATAAACGCCAGTACCTAAAAGAAGTTGTGAATCTACTTTTAAAGCAACATCAGTTGAAACAAGGCTTCTTATTTCCCCTTCCACGAAATCTGCATCTGACATCATATCAACACACACATCCACAAAATCTCGCACCTTCGTGATTTGTAATGTTCTAACTTGCCACGTAATTTTTGAATTGTGAGTTGAAGCAGCACAACCGGCAACATTTTTCGCATCACGTACAATTGTTTCTTGGTCATTATACTTTAAGTATTCCGTTGAAATTGGTTGAACAGGAAACAAAGACTTCATTAAAGCCTGTCTGGTTGCAATTTGCCCCACTCCAGCTTCCATAGTTGCAAAATCAGTACCCGACGTAATATCTGCTGCGGTTTGACTTGCTTTAATTTCTAACTTAACAGTTCCTGAACCATTTTTCAACACGTCTTTAAGCCCTTCTTCGTTATCTTTTAAGCCTTTAAGAACCGCAGCAGTAAATGAAACCCCGTGTTTTGCAGTTGATGCCTCAACCTGATCAACAAGTTTCGCCATTTCTTTCCCTTGTGTTTTCAATGTAGATTTCATTGCCTCGAACTCTGAAGTTTTTAACTCTTTAACAATATCTTTCAAAGCGTCTAATTCCTCAGTGCTTGCTTTTGCTTCAATTGATTTATTTAATTCAGTTTCTTTTTCTTCTCTATGCTTTTCTAGAGCGGTGTGATAGTCGTTCATTTCAACTTCACTTAATTTGCTGATTTCTTCAGCGGTTTTTTTTGTAAACATTTTGTATGTATTTTTAAATTAATAGATTGTTTCTTAAATTTTTATTATTGTTTTGAGTGCTGTGAAGCGGCTCATTGTTTTGAGTGAAGTTAATCGGCTCAATATCTTTTGCTTCAACCGTTGGTGTTAGTTCGTTACTTCCTTGAAGTACTGCGCTAATTTCAACAAGTTTCGCCTCTTTGACTGCGTAGAAATGACCAAGCTCTTCAGCTTTTTCTTTGTTGCCTATCTTATCAATGTTATCTTTCCAAACCTTATACTCTTCTTTATGCTCTGAATCATTAACCGCAAAGTCAACTTTAACATAGTACATACCGACTGAATGTTGGTCAATATTTCCATCTTTATATTCTTGAAATGTAAGGCTGTTGTAATCTTTTTTTATTGTCGTGTCCATCATTAAAGCGGTTGTCGTTCCTGCTTTACTAACTCCTAAATCAGACCAAGAAACAGTTTCTTCATAAATCTTTGAAGGAATACCAACCTTTGATGTGATCTTTTGCTCATGGTCGTGTAAATGCCAAATCTTATCTTGGCGCTCTGAAATAGATTTACCAAATGTTCCGTTGAGGTGTACGTCCCCATGTGAATCTAGCCAATTATAAGTGTTACCGATTATAGTACGTTTGATTTCTGAATCAGTATCATGTTCTTTTGAAGTGCTTAAGCCCTTAATAACTACAAGATTTGATTCATTAGTTATAGAAGGTGCTGAATGTTTAATAGCCGCTTTTTTAAACTCAATGATTTCTTTCTTATGCTTAACAAGATAATCAATTTTCTCTTTCTTAGTAGTGAATATTTTTCCTGTTATCTTCATTTGTTTACAAGTTGTTTATCATTCAAAGCTTTGGTTTTAACCTGCTTTAACTTTTCAATCTGTTCTTTTGTCAATTTCTTTTTAACCATTGCTAACAAGTTGATTTGCCTCATCTTCTTTCATATCCAATGAACGCATTAGTGATTGTACTTTTTGTTCGTTGCTTATTTCCGCTGCTAAGATACTTAAAATAATTTTACTCACTCTCTCCTGTTTTGCTGCTTTCTTGTTTTCATCTTCATGTAATACTGGAATAGCAGTTAAATTTTGTCTGATTTGATAGGTTGTATTGTCTCTTTCATTGTATGCAGGGAGCAACCATTCGCTTAAACTTCTTATGTCTTTATCATTAGCAGGTATTACAGCATTTGTAAACATTGCTTTCTCTGCTTCCTTTCGGTTGTTATAGGTCTTATTTGCTGGATCATTAAACAATGAACTATCTACCCCGTATAAATTACATAGGTCTCTTAGTTTCATTACTGAGTTTTCAATAATCTTTAATTGCGTTGGGTCCATCCCCATTTGGATCCAATCAACATTTGCTGAAGTTGTTAACGCTTTGCCAAATTTCTTTGCGCCCATCATTCTCATGTCAGCGGCTTCTTGTATCTGCTTTCTTTGATCTTCTGTTTGCGCTCTGTCACCTCGTGAAGTAATCATCCCTCTAATACCTTGATTCCTTACAATAACACTTTGCGCTGTTTTGTTGTCGTTAGAGGCAATTAATGAAAGTAATCCCGCTTGTAAAGGTGATAAGCCTAAACAAGTAACCAGCCCATGCTGTGAAGGATTGTAAAATTTCACATGATTTATTTCTTCAGGAGCAATGTTTAGTGTTTTAGTGTCGATAGAAAGTTTATAGTTCTTAGGAATGTAAGTGAAATCTTCAAGCATACAATCAATGCTTATTATATCATTATTGATTATTAGTATCTCTTGGAACGCGTCCCCGAATCCGGGAAACTTTAAACCCCTACGAAAAGTGTTGCCTCTAGTTAGTAGATTTGTGAGGGAAGCTTCATTGAAATCTATAATGTCTTGGTGGTCGTTTGGTCGTTTAGTAACTAACTCTAATAAATCCCCATCCGTTACCTGCTCCCATTCATTTCCTGACGTCTTCCATAGTTCTCTAGGGATGTATTTTGCATGATCTACAATTTTTTTCACAATAGAAAACACATCTCCGTTTTCTGTGTAACCTGTATTTATAACTCCCTTTGATTTTGAAACATCAAAAGAACTACCTATATTATAAACAGAAACTTCAGACTGTTCTGTCCTGTCTGAATTAAACCAATCGAATAAACCCATTAAAAAAATGTTTCTACAAAGTTAATAAATTTTTTGTACTAATTAATCTACGTAAAAAGCGCCGTACAATTCAAAGTACTCACGCATCATAATACTATCCCAATCATCGGGTGAACGTCCTATTGACGCCTTTATTTTATCTTTAGGTATCAATGCAAGCTTACCATCTTTGTCAATGTCTTTTAGTTTTATCTGTTCCATTTCTTCAGATACAATGTCAATCACACTTGAATCATTACATATTTCAACAACCTCACGCGCTTCAATTCGCTTTGCCATTTTAATAGAACACTGGCTTTTTAAGTTGTCGTAGTTCTCCTTTAGTAACGCTTTACTGTTGTTTACGAATCCCTGACAACCTAAGAAATCAACAACACCACCGCCAACACCATCTTCATCTGCAATTGTGTTTGAATTAGTTATTTTATATTCTCTTTGCAATTCCTTTGCTTGGTCCACAACCTCAGTTAATAATGATTTACCAAGTTGAATGCGTTTAACAACAGTAAAACCTTTCCAAACTCTGTAAACTGTTTTATCTTTTCCCTTCCTTGCAACGTCAATAGTTAGATAAGTGTCTGATCCTAGCTCTACTTGGTTGCCGTTCCAGTAATCCATTATAGCATCATAAGATATTAACGCGGCTTTATCATCATCATATTCCCAATTACCTAACAATAATCTTTGCCTACTTACTTCATCAAGTTGATTCAAGCTTTCAATGTAAGACTTTGGTAAATGCGGGTTGTCTTTAGGTAGTGATTGAATGAACTTCCTATAGTCTACAATATCACCATTCTTTGAAGGTCGGTAAAATTGTTTGTAGGTCCAATTCTTTGCGGGGTTGCATGAACCGAATATCTTCGGGATCAATCCCTCCGTTTCTTCTCCTTTGCTATTCCTCCACTTTATAGCAACGCCCTCGCTATTGCGCTCTAACACCTCCATTGTGTCGATACGTTCTCCGTGTACATCCCATTCGGTTAGCTTAAATCTAATACGCGATTTAACAACCTGCCATGCTTTGTAAACAACCTGATTACATTCATCAATAAATGCCCCTGTAATTTCAAGTGAACCAAGTGAATCAAAATTTGCATCCGAAGGATAAAGAAATAAATCTTTTAAAATGATTTGTGAACCGTTTGTGAATTGTATTACACCGCTTTGACTGTTATAAATCCATTGGTGATTAATGCCTATGTCGCTTGACAGATCAAAGAATGTGTTTAGGGTTGTATCTTTTAATGCTTTTAATTTACTTCTACCCATTAACCAACGTGAGCCGGGATAACTCAAACAACCTTCGATTAACCATAGACAACCAAGTGCTGACTTTCCACCACCAGCCGCACCGCCATAAAGAATTTCTGTTGTTGTTTTATCCTTTAGGTAATAAACCGCATTATCTTGTTTAGATAGTAGTTCCAATTTCTTCTTTTATCGTTAGTTCTTCACCTGTTAATGCGAAATAAAGGTTTTGTAATTGATGTACGAATTTAACTTCTGTTAAGTATTGCATCTCTGTAAAATCGCATTCAGAATGATTAAAAATATTAAAATAATCTCTTT